>Ga0265300_10004255_pt1 | contig 11455 bp, 10 predicted proteins | sample AusTroGonzalo_MG_FD_193482 | JGI IMG/M metagenome (GOLD analysis project Ga0265300, IMG submission 193482) | Bovine rumen microbial communities from tropical cattle in Woodstock, Queensland, Australia - Gonzalo_03 | ecosystem: Host-associated > Mammals > Digestive system > Stomach > Rumen ... | reverse complement strand
TGGCTAAAAGATTGAAGTCACATGGCAACCACGGCGGAGCGATGGATATACAAGCCTTTCGAGGTTGGTTTGCCCACGAGGCGGCGTCCGTCAATAGTGTACCACACATCAGACATCTTACTGCTTGCATCAGACATCGTTTCGATGCCCGTATCATCACCCTTCATGAAATCGAAGGAGATGGTGCCGTCGGCTGCCAACTGGATGTTAGTGATGGACTTGCCCATGAAGTTATGACCGTCGGCAGCGGCGGTGAAGAGCGTGGCAGCAGGCGACGAATTATCCGTCAAACAGTTGTTGATCGCCAGTGTCGTGGGATCGGTATAGGGATAGGCCGAGGTGCTGAGATAGCTGCTGCGCAGCCAGTTGTCCTCTGTCCATCGGGTAAGGTCCTGACCATTGTTCTGCGGGCACCAGGCGCGGAAGTCCTTACCAGAGGCGTGGAACAGGCTGTAGCGGTCTTTTATGTCGGTGTTCACCTCATTATCCTGCCACGCATCCATATCGGAATCGACGTGGAAGATGAGTAGCCCATTGCCAGGACATCCATAGTCCCAGCCTGTCTGCCGGCGGTTCTCCAGGAGATAGTACTCGTCGCTGTTGCCGGTGCTACGCACGAGATAGGTCTTGCCGCCCTCGCTCAGGGGCTTCATGCCCTCGATGGTAGCGGGCTCTGTCAGTTCCTCAGGTGTGGCCCAGCCCAGGTACATCCGCTCCATCGTGCTAAGGTTAGGCGGACACCAGCCATAGTTGGTGAAGTTGCCGCCGTCCATCAGGTCCCACTCATCGACGGTAGAGAAGGCGGTGCCGGATCCGAAGGGATAGAGGTCGGGCAGTCCGAGGCTGTGGCTGAACTCGTGGGCAATGGTCCCTATGCCGCTGAGAAAGTCACCATATATGCGCTCGCAGACGAGACTGTAGAAGAAATAGTCAACGCCGCCGGGTAATGTCGTGTTCGTAATCTGGTAGTAGGAGCTTGGCACCAGATAACTATTCCCATTCATTGTGTTGCCCACAAGGCCGGCAGCAACGAATATCACCTCATTGGCTTGGCCATCGCCGTCCCAGTCGTAGACGCTGAAGTCGGCATCGGTGGTTTCCGACAACAGCTTGAGGGCTTTTCTCATATCATTCCAGCCATCGTCACGATAGGTGTGGCTTTGCACTCCTTTGTCAATCTTCACGGGACCGTAGATGTCGTACGCCAGATTCAGGCGGCCAGCCGACTGGTCGCGGAAGTAGTCGGCCACGCAACCTAATCCGTACCCTTCGTTAAAGCCCTTCTCGTTGAAGAGGCGGTCGTAATATGCTGCGGGATTGTTCATCGAGAAATCCAGATCGTTGAACGAGAACAACACCACGGGCACGCGGTAGGTCTTCTGGGCGTCAAAGTCGTATGGCGCAGGCAACAAGTGTGAACTGCTGCCCCGCGTCGGGGCGCTACGATGAACAATACAGCCCTGGCGCTGTGCCTGAACACATGTGACTGCCATCAAAGCAGCAACTGTCAGCAACAATATCTTTCTCATATATTTCTTTTCAGTATTACTTTCAATCCACAAATCTGTGTGCAAAGATACTAAAAAAAATATATAAACAAAAGCAATTATGGTCTTTTAATGACATCACAACGTTACATTCACGCCGAAGGTGAAGGTACGCGAGGCGGGATAGGCACCCGTATCGGTACCACTGCTGACCTCAGGGTCGTAGCCCTCGTAGGGGGTGATGGTGAAAAGGTTCGTGGTGGTGACGTAAAGGCGGATGCTACTAATTGGCAATCGAGAATTGATTATTGACAATTGTGATTTCTTGAAAGTATAGCCAAGCGTGAGGTTGCGCAGTTTCAGATAGCTGGCACTCTGCACGTAGCGGCTGTCAACATAGTCGAAGGGACGGACACTGCTGGCCAAGGGGAGCGTATTGCTGGCGTTGGCGGGCGTCCACGAATCCTTGACAGTGGTGAGCACGTTGTAGGAGTCGCCCGTCAACTCCAAGCGACGCTGCAGGGCATTGTAGAGTTTATTGCCATAACTGCCAGCAAACGACAGCGAGAGGTCGAAATCATGATAACGCAACTGGGTAGAGAAGCCATAGACGATGTCGGGCTGGGTGCTGCCGAGGATAACGCGGTCGTTGCCATCGATCTTGTGATCGTTATTGACGTCAGCAAACTTCAGGTCGCCAGCCTTGGGCGTCTGACCGTTGATGGTGGGCAGTTGCGAGACATCCTCGCCCTGCTGCACGATGCCTACGAACTGCAGTCCGTAGAAGGCGCCAAGCGACTCACCCTTGCGCAGGATCTGCTGCTTGTCGCTGCCCTGGATGACGTCGTTCGTTGAGCCCATGTCGGTAATCTCGTTCTTGTTGTAGGCGGCATTGGCACTCATACTCCAAATGAGGTTCTTGCGCTGAATCAGATTGGCGCTGATGGAGAGCTCAAGGCCTTTATTGACCACATTACCCACATTCTGCAACTGCGAGGTGACGCCACTGGAAAAGCCCATGGGCACGACCAGGAGCAGGTCGCTGGTCTTCTTGTAGTAAGCATCGAACACGATGTTCACGCGGTTCTTCCACAGGCCGAGGTCGAAACCGAGGTTATACGAGGCGGTAGTCTCCCATTTCAGCTTGTTGTTCGCCGTGTTCTGCTTGGCGTAACTGCTGGAGCCGCCATAGCTGCCAGTGGCATAGGATGTCGAGAAGGCATAGTCAGAAATCTCCTGATTACCTACAAGACCGCCAGAGAGGCGAACTTTCAAATAGTCGATGTTCTGCACGTCGCGCAAAAACGACTCCTTATCAACATTCCAAGACAGACCCAGTGAAGGGAAGTAGCCCCATCGATGGTCTTTGGAGAAACGGCTGGAGTTGTCAGCACGGAAGGTGGCGGTGACGTTGTAGCGATCGAGCAACGTGTAGTTGACGCGGGCAATGAGCGAGTTGAGCGTCGATTCAGAGATGCCCGTCTGTGGCGTGTAGATGCCAGAGCCATCGCCGAGGTTATACTGCTTCAGCGTCTCGTTGGTGAAGTGGTTGGTGCGGATATTGCTGTGCGTAGAGGTTGAGGTCTGACGGGTGTAGCCCACGAGCGCATCAACGAAATGGTCTTCGCCGAAATTATGGATATAGGATGCCGTGTATTCTTGTTGCCACACGTCAGTCTGACGGTTGCCAGTGCCACCAATACCCTGCGTAGCCAAGCCCAGCGAGGTGTAGGCACCTGAGAAGTAGTTCTGCGTCAGTTTCTCGCTGTTCAAACCAATAGTAGCCTTCAACGTGAGATCGCCGATGGCGTAGCTTGCCCAGATGTTCGACAGCAGGTAGTTGTTGATATTCTCTGCCACGCTTTCCTTGAGGTCATAAACAGGATTAGCAGCATGGTCGCCAATAGCGAAGTAGGCGTACTCGTAGGGGTTGTTGAAGTTGTAGGAGCCATCAGCATTATAGACGCTGACAACGGGCGGCATTAGCAGGGCATAGACAAAGCTGTTGGTGATGCCTGCCGAGTAAGGCGAAGAATTAAAGACCTGCTCCTCAGTAGTCGTCAGTCCCTGCTGCTTCGAACGGCCGTAGGTGGCATTAACACCAAACTTCAAGTCCTTCTGCAACTCCCATTCCACGTTAGTGTGGAAATTATAGCGCTCGAAACCAGAGTTCAGCAGAATACCGTCTTGGTCGGTGTAGTTGGCCGAGAAAGCGTAGCGGCTCTTGTCGCCGCCACCAGTGATGCTCAGCTCGTGGCTCTGCTGAATGGCAGTGCGCAGCACAGCATCCTGCCAGTCGGTGCCATCGCCGAGGGCTGCAATTTGGGCGTCGGTATAGCCACCCTTATTGCTCCAGTAGTCTTTCTGGAACCGTGCCCACTCAGTGGCGTTGAGCAGGTCGAGCTTCTTGCTGACATTGCTCACACCTATATTATAAGTATAGTTGATACGTGCCTGCTGGTCGCCGCGCTGACCTTTCTTCGTGGTGATCAGAATCACGCCGTTGGCACCGCGCGAGCCATAGATAGCTGTAGCCGAGACATCTTTCAGCACCTCCACGCTTTCGATATCGTTGGGGTTGATCGTAGCCAGCGGATTAAGGCTGCCCTCGATACCGCCCAAGCCTGTAGAGTTGTTGCTGGCATCCTTGAAATAGATAAAGCCGTCGATGACGTAGAGAGGTTCGTTTGAAGCGTTTACGGAGTTACCACCACGAATGCGGATATGACTGTCGGCACCTGGCTGACCGCTGCTGGCCGTCACGTTAAGACCTGCCACCTGACCGCTCAGGGCACCGTCGAGCGTGGGCGCCTGAGACATCTCAAAGATGTCGGCCTTCACCTTTGTCACACTACCCGTGAGCTGCGTGCGCTTCTGTGTACCATAACCCACGACAACGACCTCGTCGAGGTTGCGGCCCTCTTCCTTCAGCGACACAACAAGGTCCTTATCATCGTCCTTCACGCGAATGGTTTTCTGTTCATAGCCCACGTAACTGATTCTCAGTTCTGAGGGGAACGAAGCTACATCGATGCGGAAGTTTCCCTCAGCATCCGTTATTACGCCTACCCTACTGCGTGCATCGTAAATCGTTGCACCTATGATTGCCTCGCCCGTTCCAGCGTCGGCCACCTTACCACTAATGGGGGTAGCCGACGCCACATAGTTGAAAACAATGGCTAAAGCAAATAAAAATACTTTTGTCTTCTGAAAACTCTTCATACCTTCTTATCCCATTTAAATTTCTGGGTGCAAAGGTACGGCGGTTTTCAGACTCCCACAATCGCTACAATTTGGCATTCCGAATACCAAACAAAGGGTATTCGGCTATTTTAAAACAAAAAAGGTGGCGCGAGGCTACCTTTTTACTTATTCTTTGATGGCGTCCTGAACGACGAGACTTGCCAACATGAAACCAAAAATGGCAGTGATATGAGCGATGGTTCCGTTGGCTCTGCCTTCGTCCTCAGAATCGGCAGGTTTCTTGTTCTCCAAGAGTTCGTCGGAATAGACACATTGGAACTTACGTTTAGGATACTGCCCATCACGCTTGAAACGCTTACGAAGGGCGCGTGCTAAAGGATCACCCTGCACCTTCCAGAACTCTGTAATCTTGATACGTGTGGGGTCGAGTTTCAAGGCAGCCCCCATCGACGAGAAAAATTTTGCCTGGGTGTTCGTTGCCATGAGAATGAGCAATGCCTTGTCCTTCAGCGAGTCAATCGCATCGATAATATAGTCGTATTCCTCTATGCAAAACTTAGAAGCACTCTCTGCCGTAAAGATTTGTTGCAGGGCTGTTATCTCTGCCGAAGGGTTGATGTCGAGCAGACGCTCCTTCAGGGCATCAACCTTGACCTGTCCCACCGTTTTCGTGGTCGCCATCAGCTGGCGGTTGATATTGGTAATACAAACACGGTCGGAGTCAACGATTGTCAACTTCCTGATACCACTTCGCACCAAGCTCTCAGCACACCATGAGCCCACACCGCCTACGCCAAAAATGACGACACGTTTCTCTGCGATACTGTCCATCGCTGCATCGCCTAATAAAAGCTCCGCCCTGCGGAATATTGCTTGCGTCATTGCCATGAATTGTCGTTGTGTCGCTATTTAATAATGATTTTGTTCTTTAGTTGCTTCTAACGGCTTGGGGTGTCCAGTTCTTGAAGAAACGCAACACCTTCGACTGATTATAACTCTTACCCTCTTCAAGGTAACCGGAGTCCTGAATATGCAGAACCCTACCCTCCTCGTCGAGCACTACGAACACAGGGAAGCCAAAACGTCTACAGTTGTCCAGTCGCTTCATCAGAGCAACAGCCTGCTGAGCTTTCTCTGCCCCCTCTGATCTTTTAGGATAGTTTACGTGGATATACTCGAAGTTGTCAGCGATGACCTTGCTGATAGTGGCGTCACTCGTGATGAAGTCTGCAAAGCGCAGGCACCAGGAGCACCAGTTTCCGCCCACCTGACAAACCACAAACTTGCCGCTGGCCTTGGCCTTGACCACAGCATTGTCTATCTGCTCCAGAGGGTTGATGTCTTCGTTATACACCTTCTTCAAAGCAGTCTGAGCATTTGCCGATATGGTCAGCAGCAGAAAAAGAATGCCTAAAACTGTTCTTCTATTCATAAATCGTTAATTCTTCTTCAAACTGTTTAATTTGGGTGCAAAGTTAGTACAAATCAAATGATAAACCAAATTTATATCATAAAAAAGCGATGCGTCACACACAGAAACTTTAACCGACAACAGTTCTGGCTGACGCATCGCGGAAAAACCGGTTTTATTTTCTTACTTTTTAGTTCTTACCTCCCACCTCTCAAAGATGTACCTCCTTATCTACAACCTCACCATTCAGAATCTTGAATGAATTCAGTTTAGGTTCTCCATCAAGCAGCGAGAGGATAGCATAGCGGATGGTGGGATCATTGGCCAATCGCAGGTCTTCCTGCGAAGGGCGCGAGGGCGAGGCAGGGTGAGAATGCCAGTTGGCAAGAATCTTCAGTCCTTTCTCGCGAGCATAGCGCAAGGCAGCAAACTGGTCTTTAGGCGCGAAAGAGAAGTGCTCCGACGAGTGGTCGATGTTCTCCATCCAGTAGTTCTCGGCAACCTCATCGCCCGTCCCCAGCAGATAGCCGCACGACTCATCAGGTGCATCCTTCTGTGCCTGGGCTATTAGTTCTTCAATAACAATCTTTGGTATAATCATAATTGTGCGGTAGCAAATTTTTCACTCTTCACTTTTCACTCTTCACTTATGAAGGTCGCATGCGGCCTGTTCATAATCAATAAGGTGGTCGATGGTGGGATTCGAGCCACAGATAGCGCAGGAATCACGATGCTTCACAGGCACCGTACGGAACAGCATCGTCTTGGCATCGAAGGCCAGCAGGCGGTTGGTCAGCAACTCCCCTACTCCCGTAAAGTACTTCAGTGTCTCAGCTGCCTGAATAGTGCCCAGCATACCTGCGATGGCTCCCAACACACCCGCCTGCGAACACGTCGGAACAGCACCTACGGGAGGCGGTTCCTTGAACATGCAACGGTAACAGGCCGTACCAGGCAGGTGCGTAAACGTCTGTCCGTTGAAACGCAGGATGCCACCATGCGAGAACGGCTTGCCTGCCATCACACACGCATCGTTGATCAGGAACTTCACGGGGAAGTTGTCGGTACCGTCCACCACGAAGTCGTATTCCTTGATGATATCCAATGCGTTCGACGAGTCGAGGAACTCGTAATAGGTATCTACCTGCACGTCGGGGTTGATCGCCTTGATCTTCTCCTCGGCACTCTTCACCTTGGGCACACCCACATCTTTAGTGAAATGAATAACCTGACGCTGCAAGTTACTCAGATCGACCACATCTGCATCCACGATGCCGATGCACCCAATGCCGGCTGCTGCCAAGTAGAGACTCACAGGAGCCCCCAAACCACCAGCACCCACCACAAGCACGCGTGCGTTCATTATCTTCTCTTGTCCCTCTACGCCTACATCCTGCAGCAGGATATGGCGCGAGTATCGCTGTATCTGTTCTTCAGTAAAGTCCACCATATTTTACTATTTGACCATTTTACTCTTTATCTTCAGCAGCAATTGTCCAATTGTAAATAGTCCAATTGTCCAATGGTTGCCCTCCTCCCATGAAATACAGGAAATCAACCTTATCGCCCTCTTTCAGTTGGATCTGTTCCCAGTCCTCGCGCTCAGCAAACTCCTCGTTCACCTGCACGCTGACCATCTCGGGCTGCAGCACATTGTTCACCTTGATCAACTCACTCACGTTGAGAGGCAGGCTCACTTCCTGCACGTCTCCATTTACATAAATCTTTGCCATAACTTTGTCGGTTTAAATTTGTAAATCAAATCACGCTGCAAAGGTACGACGATTCTACGGATACCACAATCCCATACGGATGGTAAATGGCATACCACATCAAGGGTATGCGAAATACCACGAACGAGCGATTGCCCACATGTTGATTTCGCCGTAACTTTGCACCCAGATTCTAAACCGACAAAATTATGGCAGAAAACAAAAAACTAAGCATCATCGCCTTCAGTGGCGATTTCGACAAGCTGACCGCCGTATTCACATTAGGTACGGGCGCGGCTGCAGTAGGTTATGAGGTGAACATCTTCTTCACGTTCTGGGGCCTCGACGCCATCAAGAAAAAGCATGGACGTAGCTTCACGGGCGGCAACTGGCTCACAAAGATCTTCGGATTCATGATGGGCGGTCTGAAGGTGACACCCACCTCACGTTTCAATTTCCTCGGCGCAGGCCCCAAAATTTTCCGCTATCTGATGAAGAAGAACAACGTTGCGACACTCGAAGAACTCGTCGAGGCAGCTAAGGTATTAGGTATCAATATGTACGCATGCGAAATGGCGATGCACGTGCTCGGCCTGACGAAAGAAGATTTCATTCCCGAGGTGAAGGACGTGCTTGGCGTAGCCTCGTTCTTGAACCTCTCTGAAGGTGGACAAACCTTGTTTATTTAAGGCCTACCCAAACCCTCCCCAAGGGAGGAATGTTAAAAGACAGACAAACAACAAACATCAATAATGACTATGGGAATATTCAACAACAAAAGTAACCAATCCCCCATCCCTTCGGAAGGGGAAGGCGGTGGACCTAAAGTGCATGTCCTTGACATTACGAAAGAGCATTGCCCAATGACTTTCGTGAAAACGAAGATTGAACTGTCGAAGCTCAACGAGGGCGACATCCTCGAAGTACTCCTCGCCGAGGGCGAACCTCTCGACAATGTGCCTCGCAACGCGAAGGAGCAGGGCTACAACGTACTCTCCATTGAGCACGTGGAAGGTACCACACATAAAGTTACAATTAAGAAATAGTTATCGTTTTTAATTTAAAGTTTATAGAGATTATGGCAGATTCTAATTTACAGCGCAGTGTGACCACTGCTACCGCCAGAAGACTGGCTACAACCACCAAGACCGCCCCCCAGATGGGCAGTATCACTCCGAGATTACTCCTCAAGTTGCTTCCCTGGGTACAGGTCAGTGGTGGCACCTTCCGCGTGAACCGCACAAAGGTGGAACTCCGCAAGAACGACCGCCTGCCCATCCAGTATGTGAATGGTGTGCCCTCCTTTACAGCGAAGAACCTGAAGGCTATTCCGCTATTCTCTGAGTTTGATGATGAGATTCTAACCCGTCTCGTGAATTCGTTCGAGGCAAAGGAGGTCGATGTCGATAAGTTGTTCGTAGAGGAAGGCAAGGACAAGCAGCGCTTCTTCATCGTGGCCAGCGGTCAGGCTGAGGTCATCAGCAAGGGCCCTCACGGCGAGGAACTGCGGATTGCCCTTTTGGGCGACGGTGAGTATTTTGGCGAGGCCGATCTGCTCGACGAGCAGGAATCGACTGTCAGCGTTCGTGCCATCACGCCCACCGTGTTCCTTGGTCTGAAACTGAAGGAGCTGATCAAGTTTATTAAGGAGGTGCCCGACTTCCGCGAGACGTTCAACAAGGCCGTTGACAAACAACTGCGCCTGAAGGCTTCTGTCAACGACAACGGCGAGAAGCATATCGACTTGGTGAGCGGTCACGAAGAGGATAACATCATCCCTGAGACCTATATTGACTACGAGGAGAATCCCACGGAGTACAGCCTCAATACCCTGCAGACCGTAGTTCGTGTGCACACCCGTGTCAGTGACCTCTATAACAACCCCTACAACCAGTTGGAAGAGCAACTGCGTCTCTCCATCGAAAGCATCAAAGAGCGTCAGGAATGGGAACTGATCAACAATAAGCAGTTTGGTTTGCTGGCCGCTGCCAATCCCGCCTATCGTATTACTACCCGCTATGGTGCCCCAACACCCGACGACCTCGACGAACTGCTGAGCCTCGTCTGGAAAGAGCCCGCTTTCTTCATTGCCCATCCACGTGCCATCGCCGCTTTTGAGCGCGAGTGTACCTGGCGTGGTGTGCCTCCTGTGACCACCGACCTTTTCGGCACGAAAGTCATCCTGTGGCGCGGCGTACCTCTGATTCCTTCGGACAAGGTCGAGGTAGAAGGTCAGTATCTCACTGGTCGCGGCGTAGGTACCACAAAGATCATCCTCGTGCGTACTGGCGAGCAGAACCAAGGTGTGATCGGCTTGCACCAGAGCGGCATCCCTGGAGAGATTGCACCAAGTCTGAGTGCTCGTCTGATGGGTCTCGATAAGTTTGGCGTGGCTTCTTATCTGCTCACGAAATACTTCTCATTAGCCGCCCTCACCGACGACGCCATCGCTGTTCTCGAGAATGTGGAGGTAGGCTATTATCACGATTATCAGCATCGTAACGCTGTCGCTAAGTGAAAAGTGAAAAGTGAAAAGTGAAAAATTTCTTGCGTCCCGTTGGTAGCAAGCGACCAAAGGTCGAGCGGCTACCGCACGACGTGTGCGCAGCTAATTATGAATTATGAATTATGAATAATGAATTGATAAACGGTTACGGCATCGAAGACCCAGGCTTTGCGTTGCTTCGAGAGGTCGCCCAACGATATTGCCCCGAGGAGGTTAGGGAGGCTCGTCTGAGTGTGCTGCCTGAAGAGGCCCTGAACCTCACGGTGCTGGAGGCGGGCTTCAAGCAACTGCTGGGTGGCGGAAGCGGCTATGCCGACCTACCGTACTTCGGCGAGCCTGACGATTCGCGAGGTTCGGTGAAGGCGGTACCTCAGGACAACGGCTTCGGCATCGGCATTCCTGAGACGCAGAAGCTGCGCGACCTGCACTACGAGGAGGTGGACACGCTGAACTCGGAGGAGATCAAGAAGGACTTCCCCGTGCTCCATCAGAAGGTGAACGGTCACGACCTCGTATGGCTCGACAACGGCGCCACCACGCAGAAGCCGATTCAGGTCATCGACAAGATCAGCGACTATTATAAGAACTATAATAGCAACATCCATCGCGGTGCCCACACGTTGGCCGCTCGTGCTACTGATGCCTACGAGGAGGCCCGTGAAAAGGTGCAGCGCTTCATCAATGCCGCTACCAGCGAGGAGATCATCTTCGTACGCGGCACCACCGAGGGTATCAACCTCGTGGCGCAAACCTATGGACGGCAGTTCCTGACGCCGGGCGACGAGGTCATCGTCAGCGAGCTCGACCACCACGCCAACATCGTGCCCTGGCAGCAGGTAGCTCACGAAAGAGGTGCTACGCTGAAAGCCATCCCCACGGACAAGAACGGCGACCTCATCCTGAGCGAGTTCGAGCGACTCATCACACCTCGCACGCGCTTCGTCAGCGTGGGACATGTGAACAACACTTTCGGTACCATCAACGATGTGAAGCGTATCATCGACATCGCCCACGGGCACAACATCCCCGTGCTGATTGACGGTGCACAGTCCATCGCTCACACGCCTGTCGATGTACAGCAACTCGGTGCCGACTTCTTCGTCTTCTCTGGCCACAAGATCTACGGCCCCAACGG
>Ga0265300_10004245_pt1 | contig 11475 bp, 12 predicted proteins | sample AusTroGonzalo_MG_FD_193482 | JGI IMG/M metagenome (GOLD analysis project Ga0265300, IMG submission 193482) | Bovine rumen microbial communities from tropical cattle in Woodstock, Queensland, Australia - Gonzalo_03 | ecosystem: Host-associated > Mammals > Digestive system > Stomach > Rumen ... | reverse complement strand
CATGAATTGTCTTCATACCAGTAATAATAAAACCGATTTCGCCAGTGTTCAGCATATCGCAGTTTTCCATTTTCGGTGTAAAGAATCCGATTTTATCAATAACGTATTCGGCGCCAGTTGCCATAAATCTTATTTTTTGTCCGCGTGATAATTTGCCATCAACAACACGCACCAAAATCACAACCCCCAGATAAGAATCATACCACGAATCAACCAGCAACGCGCGTGACGGTGCATTTTCATCACCATGTGGTGCCGGCAATTTATGCACGATTTCTTCTAGCAATTCTGGCACGCCCGCGCCGGTTTTCCCAGACACCGCCAACGCATCATTTGCGTCCAGCCCAATCACATCTGCAATTTGTTCACGCGTTCCGGCAACATCACTTGACGGCAAATCAATCTTGTTTAAAACTGGCAACATTTCCAAATCATTATCCAACGCCAAATAGGCATTTGCCAATGTCTGTGCCTGGACCCCTTGGGTTGCATCAACCAACACCAGCGCACCCTCGCACGCCGCCAAAGACCGTGAAACTTCATAAGAAAAATCAACATGCCCCGGTGTATCCATCAAATTCAACTGATACACTTCGCCGTTTTTCGCGCGATAATTTAACCGCACCGTCTGCGCCTTGATCGTAATTCCGCGTTCGCGTTCAATATCCATGGAATCAAGCACCTGGGCCTTCATCTCGCGATGTTCCAGGCCACCTGTAATTTCAATCAGACGATCCGACAACGTGGACTTGCCATGATCAATATGTGCAACAATGGAAAAATTTCTGATATGATCTTGCTTTATGCTCATGCGGCAATGATAAACCCGTATAAGACTTTTCGCAAGGCAAATTTTTTATTATTTCAGGTTATTCAGCAAATCATCAATTCGTGCCGCGCGTTCAAGAGTATCGTCATATTCGAACTTAATTTCCGGAACATATTTTTGGTTCATACGCGCCGCCAATTCAAATCGCACCATTTTTGTGACATCGTCAAGGCGCTTTTGCACCGCGGCAACATCACCGTTGCGGGAATAGTAAAACAGTTTCACAAATTGCAAACCACCATGCGCCGTTGCACCAACCAGCGACACACCAGACAACACTGCATCATCGGCAAACATATCGCGCAGAATTTCCGCAACCAGTGTTTGCACCTTGGACGCGATGCGTTCCCCACGATTAGAATTCAACTGTTTCTTTGGCATCTTATATTCCTTTTAACCTACAACCAACAACCCTCTTGTAAAATATCAAATAATTATTTACAATCAAGCAAAGAATACGGGGACAGGAAAACAACACCATGAAATTTGCAGAACATATTTTGGCCCAGGCAGAAAAACCATATTACACCGCAATCGTGTTTTTGATGACGATATGCGAATCTATATTTTTATTCGTTCCGCCAGAGGTATTTATGACCCCGGCGATAATCGCGAACAAAAAACGTGCGGTTCCAGTTGTGCTGGCGGCGACGATTGGTTCGATTGTTGGTGGTGCGATTTCATACATGATTGGGCTGTGGCTGTTTGATTCGATTGGCGTTTGGCTGATTGAACACTTTGCATCTATGGAAAAGTTTTACCTGGCCCAAGCAATGTTCTTTAAACACGGAATATTCTTGATAGTTTTAACAGCGGTGACACCCATTCCGTATAAATTGATGTGTATGACGGCGGGCTTTATTGGGTTTCCGATTTGGTTATTACTTGGGGTGTCGGCGATATTCCGCACTGGACGATTTGCAGTTGTTGGATATTTGCTGTGGCGCTTTCAGGAAATGGCGAACAAAATCATCAAGAAATACTTTTGGCAATTAACCGTCATCGCCATAGTCGCCGCCGTGTTGGGCATTGGATTGATGTGTTTGATATAAAAAAAACGCACCGTCTTCACGGTGCGTTTTTCAAATCTTGTAATTATTATTCCACCCAAATGGATGCATATGTGGTCGCGCTTTCAGATCCAACTGGAATTTGAACCTGGCTTTTTGTGACTGAAATTGCGCCATTGGTTTGTGTAACACTTGTCACCATGTTACCAGAACCACTTGATGTTGTGACTGTTGGCAATGTTTGGTGCGATGTTAAATATCCCGCATCGTTAGTAAACGCACTGACATTTGTTGGAACAGTCGGAATCGATGGCTTGTTTGTTAAATCGTCATAATCACCACTGGTCGCAACCGTTGCCAAACCACTAACATTTGCCGCTGGCAATTTATTTGTTGATGTAATCTTGTCTTGTTTACCAGAAATATCTTGGTGTGCGGTCAAGAACCCGGAATCGTTGGTTAAATCGCTTGTTTTTGTTGGTATTGTTGGCTTGTTTGACAAGTCATTATACGAACCGCTAGTTGCCACCGTCGCCAAATCAGCACTATTTGCCTTGCCCGAAATATCTTGGTGTGCGGTCAAGAACCCGGAATCGTTGGTTAAATCGCTTATTTTTGTTGGTATTGTTGGTTTGTTCGACAAGTCGTTATAAGAACCACTGGTTGCCACAGCTGCCAAGTCGGCACTGTTTGCTTTACCACTGATATCTTGGTGTGCGGTCAAGAACCCGGAATCGTTGGTTAAATCGCTTGTTTTTGTTGGTATTGTTGGCTTGTTTGACAAGTCATTATACGAACCGCTAGTTGCCACAGTCGCTAAACCACTAACATTTGCTGCTGGCAATTTATTTGTAGATGTAATCTTGTCTTGTTTACCAGAAATATCTTGGTGTGCTGTTAAATATCCCGCATCGTTAGTAAACGCACTGACATTTGTTGGAACAGTCGGAATCGATGGCTTGTTTGTTAAATCGTCATAGTCACCACTGGTTGCCACAGCTGCCAAACCACTAACATTTGCTGCTGGCAATTTATTTGTTGATGTAATCTTGTCTTGTTTACCAGAAATATCTTGGTGTGCTGTTAGATATCCCGCATCGTTAGTAAACGCACTGACATTTGTTGGAACAGTCGGAATCGATGGCTTGTTTGTTAAATCGTCGTAGTCACCACTGGTTGCCACAGCTGCCAAGTCAGCACTGTTTGCTTTACCAGAAATATCTTGGTGTGCGGTCAAGAACCCGGAATCGTTAGTCAGGTCACTTGTCTTGCTTGGTATTGTTGGTTTGTTCGACAAGTCGTTATAAGAACCACTGGTCGCAACCGTTGCTAAATCTGCACTGTTTGCCTTACCACTGATATCTTGGTGTGCGGTCAAGAACCCTGAATCATTAGTCAGGTCGCTTGTCTTGCTTGGAATTGATGGCTTGTTTGACAAGTCATTATAAGAACCGGTTGTCGCAACCGTTGCCAAATCTGCACTGTTTGCTTTACCAGAAATATCTTGATGTGATGTCAGGAATCCTGCATTTTCCAATGCACCGACACGACGAACCAAAGAATCTTCATCATTCGAATTCCAAACGGCTTGCAAATCGCTTTCGATACCCGAAATATCTGTATCAGTCAAATACCCGGCATCATTAGTAAAAGCACCAACATTCGTCGGAACGGTTGGAATTTGCGATTCCACCCATGCCTTTGATGCGATATCTGCATTTGCGGAACAAACCGCGAACATTGCAATCAAAGATACGAACAAAATGCCGTTTTTGTTAACCATAACCGTCTTTATTCCTTAATCAATATCAACACTATATCTCTGCTATAATTCAATTTGTGTTCATGCGATTTTTCCTGGCGGGTGTGGTGGCGGAAAAAGACCACCACACCGATTAAACCACAAGAACTATGCCATGGGATTAACGTTGAATTGTTTCCCACGCATATATAACTTGACCAGCTTGTTCACCAGTACCTGCTTTAGCGGTCAAGACAACAGTACCTGTTGTGCTAAGATCTGATAATGATGGCATTGCGATCTTGCTCAAATCGATTGCTGCATTGCTTGCAACATCAGAATCTGCAATCGTTCCCGCTGTTGCAGAAATTACACCATCTGCCTGGCTTATCGCTTTAATAACACCGGTAACTTCTGAAGCATCCAAATCTTCAATTAACCCTGCTGCTGTACCAGCTGCATCAAAAGCTGTTGCGGCTTCATATGCTGCAGTACCTAATGCAGAACTATCTGCCTTACCAGCCAATGCTGTATTTAACTCACTGATTGCACCAACAACTGTCGTTGCACTTGTTGCACCCATATTCTGCGTAGTAACAGTACCAACATTAGCAACTGTTGCATACGTTCCAGAAATATCTGGGATATCGCTTGCTACCAAATCTGCACCAGCCGTTACTAAACCGTTTGCATCATATGTGATTTTTGTTTTGGTTGCACCCGTGATTGCTGCATTTGCAGTAATTTTCGTATCAATTTGGTTTTCCAATTTGCTAACGGCAGAATTTATTGTATCTGTTGCAGCAACCGGATCAGCAGAAGATCCTTTTGAATAGCCAGTAAGAGTGGTACTACCAACACCACCAACAGAGTCTGCGATATACTCAGCAACTGTTTTGTTTGAAGGGATAGCACCAAACTTTGTATCCAATTCTTCAATTTGGACACCGGTCTTTGCTGTTCTTGTAATAACGTTGTATGTCTTTGTTTGGTCGACATCAACGTAAGCCTTTGATACGATATCTGCGCGTGCTGTGCTGACCGCCATCAACGCGACTAACGATACGCCTAATATTTTTTTCATTTTGTTTTCCTTTCTTTCTTGTGGTTGTTTTTTTATTGTTTGTTTTTTACTTCGGTCTTGGTTTAGTTTTTCTTTTTCGTTTTATCCTTTTCTTAATTTAATTTTTGAATCTCTTGTTTGGCATTACTCATCAACAACACGGATAAATTGTGGTTCACCATTGACATATCCCCATACCCATTGTTTACCATCGTTTGCCATAACCTTGCCAATTTCGATATCCCCCAGTGCTGCAACTTCGTTCAAATCGGTAAAATTACCACCGGTTGCAACATCAGCCAAACCACTGACATTTGCCGCCGGTAATTTATGTTCGCTGTCAATCACATCTTGCTTTGCCACCAATGCCGTGTAAACACCACCAGATGTGACCGGGTTTGTGGAATCTTCTGTTGGAGCATTATCAAATGTCAATGTGTTTTGCTTTGCCGCCAATGCTTCTTCAACCGTTTCATATGCACCCAAATCACCAACAACACCGGCAATTAGTGACGCAACAGAACCCGCACTGGAACCGCCCGTCAAGGTTTCAATTGTTGATTCCAATGTGGCAACACGAGTCGTCAAAGCATCTAAATCAGATTTTAATGCATAACGTCCCAAGTCATCGATTTTATCCTGTAATTCATCAACGGAAACATAGTCGCCCGATAAATCATTTGTATCGACCAATGTGTACCATTCGGTAATTTCGCCCTGGTCATTTGGGACACCCCACTTTATCGATCCGTGTTCGGAATCATATTCCATTGCGATACCATCATTGGCACCAAAGAATTCTTTCTTTAATTCGTCCATATCAATGGAAACTTCGCCATTTGCATCAACGACAACAACGCCGTCTTGACTGGAATGTACATTTTTCGTTTCCAATGCAGTGATACGTTCGTCCAGTGTTTGACCCCCAGCCGATGGTGTTCCAACCACCGTTTCCAATGAATCAAGACGAGTGTTGATGTCTTCAACCTCTTGCGCAGAGGCAGCATTTGCCGCCACAGACTTGGTTGCAATAGTATTACCCAAATATTTACCAATCGATAAACGTTGATTGCCAGCCGTTGTGGTTGTTGCGCCCGATGTTGTCGCCGCAGAATTATCGTTCGATGTAACCAAACGCGCAGACGATGGTGTCACACGCAATGCCCCCGCACGTGTCGGTGCAACCCGTGTCGTATTCGATGCCGCCGCCGTGCCATTAATCGTGCCCGCGCCGCCCAAAGTTTTTACCGTTGCAGACAACGCGTCGGTGGTTATGCCAGCGCACAGCACACATAAAACTGAAAACAATGAAATGCTAAAATTGTGTGTTTTCATTTCTCTCTTTCTCGCGTATTATTATATCATATTTAGGGGTCGGTTCCAAAAGCTTTTTTGGTTAAAATTCATATCTTATGCCCAACGATATCGAATTATCCATGATAAAACCGATCTTGTTCTTTAATGTCTGCTCTACCGAATAAATATCATTGTATTTACGTCCCTGGGTTGAACCAAATGTCCCCGCAATACGATAACGTAAATCAAGCACCAAATTGTCATCTAACTTATGCGTTAACCCCGCCATTAAGCCAGCAATCGGTGCGACACTCCTATGCGTACGATTACCATTGTCAGTAAAGTCGGCCATATCCATACTAGTCGTAGGAAAAGCAATACCCAAACCAGCACCCAAATACAGGCCATTTGTAAAATCATAATATCCGTTCGCCATTAAATATGGTATGGATAAAGTAAACTCAAAACCATCATCAGCATCTTTGAATTCACCAATGTACCCAGCTTCGACCTCAGCACGCCAAAAATAATTTATTTTCTTACCAAATGCGACATCAACGCCAAACATAGGTTCAAAAGAAAAATCATCATGATCTGCCCCCAAATCACTTACATTGCCAGTAGTCGAATATTTGTTTTCCCAATTCAAGAAATTCATTTCGGCACGAATAACACCATACCAACCAGATTTTTCTTTATCTGTATAATTATATGTAACCTCATACGCGCCATTTCCATTGCGGGTCAAATAACTTGGCCGTGCCGCTTTCGTTGCCGCAAATGACGGTGTAATCGCAAGAATCGCAAGTATTAATACTAATTTTTTCATGGTGATATTCCCCCCTAAATTTATACCACAGTATATCACATTTTGACCCTGTTCCAAAATGAAAAAAAACACCTGTTGACATAGTTTTATAGAATTTGCTAAATTAATGCGTGTGAAAGGATTGGGAATATGAAAAAATTTATACTCGCTTCATTGGCATTGGCGTTGTGTGCGTGTTCTGGCGTGCCAAGCAACATTAATGATGACAAGGTTTTCTTTGCATTCGATTCGGCTGATATTACCAAAGACGCAAAAAGCGATTTGCACGACCAATCTTTATATATGAAGGTTAATCGTAATGTTAATGTCACACTTGAGGGGCACTGTGACGAACGCGGTTCCACCGAATATAATTTGGCGTTGGGCGCGTTGCGTGCCGGTAACGCCGCGCAGACATTAATGAAAGACGGTATCGAACCACGTCGCATCAAAACAATTTCGTATGGCAAGGAACGTCCACAATATCCTGGCACTGGCGAAGCCGTTTGGGCAAAGAACAGAAATGTGACGACCAAGACAACAACAAAATAAAATTTCGCCCGTTTGGGCGATTTTTTTGCTTAATTTCCCTTGCTCGACATCTGTTTTTTTACTAATATCGACATCATGGAAGAAAAGACAATCATATCTTTTGCGAATGTCGCAGCCGCGTATGATAACGCAACCGAAGTGTTGACTGATGTGTCTTTTAATATAAGCAGCGGAACATTTTATTTTTTGTCTGGTGCATCGGGCGCTGGGAAAACCACCCTGCTTCGTCTTATATATATGTTGCATAAACCACTGCGTGGGCAAATTAAATTGTTTGGAAAAAATACTGCTGAATTATCGCGCGAAGATATTGCAAACCTGCATCACAAAATGGCGATTGTGTTTCAAGAATATTCGTTGCTGTCGCATATGACTGTGTTTGATAATGTCGCGTTGCCATTGCGTGTGCGCGGTATCGAAGAAGCCAAAGTCAAAAAATTAGTGACCAAGGTGCTTGATTGGGTTGGTCTTGGAAAATATGCCGATGTAAAACCAATGGAATTGTCCGGTGGTCAACAACAACGCGTATCTGTGGCGCGTGCAATTATTATCCAGCCGTCTATATTATTGGCGGACGAACCAACTGGAAACCTGGACGATGAAAACGCATCGCGTTTGATGGAACTGTTTATTCAAATGAATAAACTGTTTGGCACGACAATTATCCTTGCCACACATAATAAAAAATTAATGGAAACTTATAAATTCCCGGTGATTAATGTCGAAAATCATCGCCTGAATTTTGTGGGCAAGGCATCAACACCAACCGATTCGAAAAAAGTGTGGCGCGGGCCAGCACCGAAAAACTATTTTTCAGAACTGTCTAAACAATTTGAAGATATTGGAAATGCGTAAATGAAACGTGCAACTGTATTTTCGCTGGTTCGTGAACAATCCGTTTTTATGACGGTGATTATGGCGTTACTTAATTTCTTGGCGGTAATGTCATTGGGAATTGCGTTGATGATTGGCACTGGGGTCGTGCGATGGAATGCACAATGGGATTTGTATGCCACGGTCCAGGTCACAAACAGTGCAAACGAATCGAAAGTGCAAAAAATATTAAATGAAAACAAATCACAAATTACTGAATTGCGTGAAATTTCTGACACCGAAATGGTCGCGTTAATGCGGCCGTGGATTTCGGGCGGCGGACAACTTAAAAATTACTTGCCCAAAATGTGGGAGGTTAAGTTTAAATCAGAATCCGATTTAACAAATATATCTAAAAATATTTCGCAATATGGACGCGTGTTAACCCATGCAGATGCGTTATCACCATCGACTTCGGCGGGGTGGCAAATGATATTAATTGCGACACTTATTTTGGCAATGACATTGGGAACAATCGCTGCGTGCGTTTCATATATCGCACGCAATACCGCAATGTTGCACAAACACGAACTTGAAATTTTGAACCAGGTTGGCGCAACCGATTCGTTTATTGCACATCAAATGCAAATAATTGTCACAAAAATTTGTATCGTCGCTGGTGCAATTGGATTTGTTGCCGCCGCGCCTGTTTTGATGTTGGTGTTGTCTGCGGCACATGCGGCACGCGTCGGGTTAATTGCGACACTTGCCATCAATGGTTTTGGTTGGGGATGTTTGGCAATAACACCGGTATTAATTACAGTGTTCGCAATATGGATGACACGGCGCACAACTTTAAAGATTTTACAAAATAACTAGATGAAATATTTAACTCCGTCCTTTTTATTGTTGGGATTTTTTGTCATCGGCGGCATGGTGTTTAAATCATCTGCACCGCGCGTGTGTGATGAAATTATGGCAAATGATAATATTTTTGTTTTAACCGGGGATGTGCGGCGAATACCATTTGCAATGCGAACCGTTTCACAATATCCAGATACAAATATATATATAATCGGTGCGGGCGCACAAACGAATTTGTTTGAATTGGCACGACCTGTGACGGTTGAATCCGAATCGAAATCAACATATCAAAATGCATTGGCTATAAAACGAATCGTTGAATCACAAAATTTAAAACGAATCGTTATTGTCACCACCGAAGATCATATGAATCGTGCCGAATACTTAATTAAACACGAAATACCAACAACTGAAATCGTCACATGCCCAGCAACACTTTATGGCATGCCGGTATCGCGCCGTCTTGAACGTTGGACCACAGAATATATAAAATACATTGTCACACTGTTTGGAATTAAAGAGGGCTAAATATGTTCAGAACCGTATTATTCAAAATTGCATCTGCCATATATTTTGTTTTATGGGCACCAATATTGTTGGTTGGATTAATCAGTGCCAAACTGTCTTGTTTCTTAATTGTAACTTGCGCCCAAGGATTGGGTTTACTGGCACGCATTATATGTGGTATAAAATATCGGGTTCATTTTCCCCCAACCGAAGAAAACGGTGTGCCGATTTTACCAAACGGCAATTCACGTTTTGATGGCAAGGCGATTGTTGCGGCAAAACACATGTCGCTTTTGGAAATAATTATTTTATCCCGCGTCGTGCCAAATGCGTTTTTTATATGCAAACGGGAAATTATGTGGATACCGATTTATGGTTGGGCGTTTTGGCGTATGGGTCTGCAACCGGTGAATCGTGCCCGCGGCAAAACAAATATGAAAAAGTTGGTTGCAGATGTCACAAAGAAAATTATGACTGGTCGCACACTTATCATTTTTCCCGAAGGAACACGCACAAAGCCAGGCAACCCAATACCATTGCGTCGCGGTTTGTTATTCTTGGCGCACGAATTAAGATTGCCAATTTTACCAGTTGGAACAGATTCTGGTCTTTATTGGCCAAAGCATGGTAAAATGTCTGCTGGCACAGCAAATGTATATTTCGAACCAATGTTGCCATGTAATGCGTCGTTGGAAGAAATAAGTGAAGCAATAAACCGCCACAGCGCGTAAAATTATTTGCACCAACTGGCGCGGCGACCGCCACTGTATGCCCGCCCCAGTTTTTCATTAATTAAAATTTTACCAATATCACGACCATCGGGCAAAATCACATTAGCGTCGATTCGTCCAGCATATTTATCGTCTTTGATATTTTTCAATTCTACAACCGTTCCGCGCGGCACTAATTGCACCAGGCGATTTCGTGCCATATTAGCGCGGTGCACTTCATCATCACATGCACCATTCATTTCGGGCGTATCAACATTAATTAAACGAACCCGCACATCAACATCGGTATTTTTATCCACATGCGCAACCGCTGAAAAAGTATCACCATCAAACACATAATCAACCGTTGCCGGCATCGCGTAAGCGCCATTTATAAAACACAAACAAAATATTATTCCATATATCTTTTTCATATAATTACATTAACCGTGGGGACCATGTTGGTTCCAAGCCATTTACATTTTCTGGCAAATCAATGTCATAAATGTTTTGACCGGTAATATCAACACTACGAATATGGCTTATGCGTTCAACATCGTCCAGCGCACGTTCTGTTTCATAGTAAACGATTCGGCGTGAACCTGGGGCCCATGATGGTGCCTCCATAAACCAGCCACCAGCCAAAATCTTTTCACCCCTGCCGCGTGGATCCATTATGCCGACATAAAATGTATCGTCCGCAATTTTTGTGAACGCAATAAATTTACCATCTGGCGACCACGCCGGTGTCGCATACCGCCCCGCCCCGTATGTTATGCGTTGCTCGGCAAGTGTTTCTAAATCTAAGACGTGAATCTGTTGTTTACCAGAACGGTCTGAATTAAATGCCAACTTTTTACCGTCTGGCGAATAAGACGGACTTGTATTAATCGAATTGCCAAATGTTAATTGGCGCAACGTTTTGTTTTCAATATCGTATTCATATATATGTGTAATGCCGTCTTTGACCAACGACAGTGCAACTTTTGTCCCATCTGGTGAAAATCGCGGCGCAAAATTCATTCCACCAAACTGCCCAAGACGGCGTTGTTCCCCAGTATCTAAATCAAGTGTCCAGACCATTGGGTCTTCGTCACGATATGATAAAAACACAACCGTTTGCATATTTGGCGAAAAATGCGGTGACATAACAAAAGTTTTTTCATCAGACAAATACCGCAATCCATACCCGTCATAGTCCATAATCGCCATACGTTTGACACGGTTGTGTATTGGTCCCGTTTCTGCAATAAATACTATCTGGGTGTCAAAATATCCAATT
>Ga0265300_10004241_pt1 | contig 11479 bp, 8 predicted proteins | sample AusTroGonzalo_MG_FD_193482 | JGI IMG/M metagenome (GOLD analysis project Ga0265300, IMG submission 193482) | Bovine rumen microbial communities from tropical cattle in Woodstock, Queensland, Australia - Gonzalo_03 | ecosystem: Host-associated > Mammals > Digestive system > Stomach > Rumen ... | reverse complement strand
CACGTTCCAACTTCATCTGATACATCGCACCCATCTCTATCTCCTTCGCGAACTCCTTGTTCAGCACCTCACAAGCACGGTCAGCATCGGCATCGGTCACACCAATAGACGTGCTGTTCTCCGAGCTTGCCTGGCTCACCATGAACACGCTGATGCCGTTCTCCGCCAAGGTCGTGAAAATGCGGCGGTTCACACCAATCACACCCACCATCGACAGACCGCTCACCGTAATCAAGCTTGTGTTGTTGATGGAAGAGATACCCTTGATGGCGCGTCCCTCATCCTCCGTCTCATCCATATTCGTGATGATGGTTCCCTTATCCTCGGGACGGAACGTGTTCTTAATGAGAATCGGGATATTCTTGAGGCACACAGGGTAAATCGTCGGAGGATAGACCACCTTCGCACCAAAGTTGCAAAGCTCCGTTGCCTCCACATACGAAAGTCGCTCAATAGGATATGCCGTATTGATGACACGTGGGTCGGCCGTCATGAAGCCACTCACGTCTGTCCAAATCTCCAGCACATCAGCATTCAACGCAGCCGCCAAAATAGCAGCTGTGTAGTCAGAACCGCCACGTCCGAGGTTCGTCACCTCACCGGTCATGCTGTCGGTGGAGATGAAACCACCGCAGACGATAGTTGACAGTTGAGAGTTGACAGTTGAGAGTTGGGCGAAGTCGGCAAAGGCTTCTTTAATCAGGGGGGTGCTCACCGAATTGCTGAACAGGTTACGCCCCTGCTTTTTCTTGGTCTTAATGAACTCCAAAGAGTTGTACCACTTGGCACCCTCGATGAGCGTTGCCACGATGTTCGAGCTGATGCGCTCGCCATACGACACAATCGCGTTGCTCGTCTTCTCACTCAGATCACCAATCAGATACACACCCTGGTAGATGCTCTTCAACTGACCCAGCAGTTCGTCCACCGTCGCCAGCAGCACCTCCTTCTTCTTCGTGTCTGTAATGATTGCGTTAATCATCTGGTGGTGACGCTCCACCATCTCGTTGTATGATGTCAAGTAAGCCGCATCGCCAGCCATCGCCAAATTTGACGTGCTGATCAACTTATCAGTGATGCCGCCCAGCGCCGACACCACCACCACGACAGGCTCCTGCTGTCCCTCTACAATCTTTTTCAAATTGAGAATGCTCTCCACGGAACCCACCGAGGTTCCACCAAACTTCAATACCTTCATATATACTCAAAATTCTATATCGGGCACAAAGGTACGACTTTTTCACGAAAACACCACAAAGAAAAAGCCTTAAAGTCACTCGACTCCAAGGCTTTTCACTTGTTTAGGCTTGATTTGCAAAAAAGAAGAGGCTACTTTTCTTATTTATTGAGGAACTTTCCCTGTTCAGTCACAGCGACACCCTTGTAAGTGGCATCCACTGGACGACCCTGAAGGTCATAAGCCCCAGGAGTAGCGCCATTGGCATCAGTAGCAGTTTGTTTGATGCGGGTGGCACCCTGTTCGTAGTAGGAAATGTAGCGGAAGGTGGCGATGAGCGGATAGTGGTCGCCCAGTGGTTGACCGTTGTGAAGGTAATTGCTGCGGTCGATGGTCAGATTGACCAGTTCCAAGCTGTTGCCATCAGTGGGGTTGATATAGATCGCCTTGTCAAGCGTCTCACACGCCAAGGGCTCACTGCCCATTTCGGGATAGACGCCGTTGTTGCACTTTTCAATCCAGGCATCGCTCACCGTGGCACGTCCCGTGGCGGTGATAGCATCGATGAACTCCGTCTTGAAATCATCGCGGTGGTAGTAGCTGTTCATATCTCCCGTGATGATGACAGGACGGTCGTCCAGACGCTCCATGATGTGGTCACGCAATTGCTTCCACTGCGAGATGCGCGCCTCACGGTCCTTCCCGTCGTTACCCTTCTGTTCGTCACGCTCCGAACTGGCATCCATGTGCATGTTGTAAACCACAACTTTGATGCCGTCGGAGAGCGTCAACTCGTGGCGACGGAAGCCCTTGGTGATGATGTCGTCGAAGTCGTGACTGAACTTGCCGAAGTTCTGCTGCCAAGCCACTCGCTCGTAGCGGTCAGACTGGATGCCGTTGTGCCACAACATATTGAGACCGTCACACTTGAACTTCAGGTTCTGCAGGTGGGCGATGTCTATCTCATTATCTTCGAAGGTGATGCCCCCCGACCACTCGTCGTGCTGATATTTGGCGAAGAGGCGCGACCAGATCTCCCAACGATAATTGAAGTCCTCCTGCAGGCAGAGGATGTCGCAGTCCCGATCAGCCAGATATTTGCTGATGCGCTCGCTACCTAACGACTTGGGGCCTTCCGTGTTGACAGGAAGGAATGCCACCCTACCTGGCAGCCCGTCCACATTGAGACTGACAATGCTGAAAGTGGTTTTCGTCTGCGGTTCTTCACCCGCAAAGACGGAGATGCAGCCCAGCATGAAAGCTGCCAATGTATATCTTATCTTTTTCATACTATTATCTGTTTATTTATCCTTCGTTTCTTCATTCAACCAATTCGTCAGATACTGCTGATAATAATCAATCATCATCGGCTCTGTGGCAAGTGCATCCGATTCGGTAGCCACCCGACGCGTCTTGGCCTCAGCAGGATCGGGGTCAGCAGTCAGATATTGATACACCTCCAGAATGTCGGATATCTCCACACCACTGTCCGATGCTATCAGCATCACTTCTTCCAGGCTGGTGCCATATTCCTCCAGCGTCTGGGTGATGCTGGAGAGCATACTGAAGAAGTCAGTGCCACCTTCGCCACTTCCTTCAGTGAGTTTCTTCACCATGCCACGCACGTCGTAGCCCTTCGACTCCAACAGCTTGATGATGCCCATCAGCGTGGCTGGTTCAATGAAGTCAGCATAATGTGTGTTCAGTTCGCCGTCGTAGTAGAGAACGGGGTACGCAGTCAGCGTGGCAGCCAATTTCAAGACGCAAACGATGCCACCCACCAGCGTGTGGCTCTCCGAAGGAATGAGGAAGTTCGTTTGCAGACGAGTGCGCTCTGGCACGATGGACTTGGTGAAGCCGTCACACGTCTTGCCGTCATAGTCAAAGTCATGCAGGAACTCCAGGAACTTGCGGCCCGCAGCTGTGGGAACCACCTTGTCGCGGGCAAGGTGCATCACATAGTAGCTGGCCGTGGAGTCAGGGGTCCAGCCGTTCGCCAGGCTGTATTCTCTGGCGGCGGCAGTGAACGTCTTATACTCAGGCGATCTCTTCGACAGGAATTCCGGCCGCACAAGATCCGACATCGTCTTGCCCTTCGTCTTCTCCAACAGCTCCGCCATACGATATTTGCCGCTGAGGAACCACTCCTTGAAATGAGGAGACAACTCCTCTGTGAACATCTGCTCATAGGTGAAACCGAGGTTGGCATAACGGTTTATCTGGTCAAGCATCATCAGCAGACAGGTTGGATCCCATGAGGCATCGTCCTTCCCTTCAATGTAAACTTCATAAGCCGTCTCGAGGTCGAAAGGCACACCGCCCACAATGGTTTTGTCGAAGCGGATTTCATCCTGATACTTCATGTCGCGCACTCGTTGGGTGGCGAGGGCATCATATCCACCAGACGAGATGCCCGCATTGAAAAGATACTTGCCCTGACTGATGCCACGCTCGTCGAGCAGTTTGCGAGCCGCCAACAGACAGTCAATGCTGGCCTGGCCATTTGCATCGCCGATACAATACACCTGCGGGCGGTCTGCCGTCAGGCCGAAACCGATATAATCGCTGCACACCACGATGTAGTTCGGTTTCAGCGGATTCGCCATCACGAAGTCGATGCCCACCGCGAAGCCCCGCGTGGGAGCCTCGTAGGCTGCCGTATTGGTAAAGTGGTTGTAGACGAGCATACCGTCGCAAGGCATAGCACCGCTATAGACCTCGTCGGGGATGCACACATAGCCACTCATCGTGACAGGATTCCCATCCTTGTCCGACGACGGATAGGCGATGTCGATGCGATGCATCTTGCGGCTGTATAGGTTCACACCCTGGTAGCCAAAATGCCAGATAGTGTCCGTCTCATGAAACACCTGATAGTCGCTTATCCCCTCCTGGGCATAAGCCGTGGTCACCAGTCCCACCAGCGCCCACAACAACAATAAAACGGTTTTCTTCATATTGCATAGAATGAGGTTATAAATACATATCGGCCATAAAGGTACAACATTTTCCCGAAACCACCACAAAGAAAAAGCCATAAAGTCACTCGACCCCACGGCTTTTCACTTGTTTAGGCTTGATTTGCAATCCATCGAACACGTTTATGTCCCTTTCTACTTCATAATGACTGCATATCAACTCATACTCATCCGTTCATCTGATAAAACTCATCTTGTCCCAAGGTTCCCGTTCGGGATATTGGGGCGCTCCCTCAACATGGATTTTCTTAAGCAGGAAGGCCATGTTGTCAGCGAGGGTGCGCATGGTCTGCATGCCCTCAGCGTCTTGTGCGGACTCACCTGGGGCACCACCGTATGCGATGTTCCAATACTGGGAGGTGACCACGGGCATGTTCATCATCATGAATGGCATGTTCATGGTCTGGAAGGCGGCGGTTGCACCTCCGCGACGGCATACGGCTATGGCAGCGGCGGGCTTGTTGACGAACAGCGGACCTGCTGAGAAAAGCAGACGCTGCACGAGCGAGAGGGCTGCACCCGTGGGCTGCCCGTAATAGACGGGGGAGCCAATGATGAAGGCATCGGCGGACTCCATCTTCTCCGCCACACGGTTGCACACATCATCGTCGAAGGCACAACGTCCCAATGCCTGGACGCGGCACTGTCCGCAAGCGATGCAGCTGCGCACGGGCTTCACACCCACTTGCACAATCTCCGTCTCCACACCGTTCTTCTCCAATTGCTTGGCCACTTCACTCAGGGCGACCATCGTATTGCCGTCCTTGTGAGGACCAGCATTCACTAAAAGTACTTTACTCATAAGCTGTATGATAATTAAAACGTGAGTCCGACCCTTTCATCGAACTCACGTTATATGATTAATGGCGTTGTCTTCTGACTGAAACACGTGGGGCACCACTGTTGCCGCCACCGGATGAGCCGCCAGACTTCTCTTTACCAGAGGAGGCAGAACTGCGGCGACTGGAGCGTGATGCTGAGGAGGATGCCTTGCCACTGGCTGCCTTCGCCTTCTTGCCCTTGAGGGAAGCAGCAGCGATGGAATCACGACGTGCCTGCTCTACAGAATCGACTGGAGTGCGCCAGATGTGCTCTTCGAAGTCTGTGATCTGCTTCTCAATGCGATTCTGCTCCTTCTTCAAGAGGGAGTCAGTAGCGCAGTACTGCTGCAGGGACTTATTCTGCATGTTGGTGGTCATGTAGATGTCGCCCTTGTAATGGTTAGTGGAGAAGAAATCGTCCATCGACATCTTGGCAGCGTTATTGAGGTTACTGGTCATCACATCCTGTCCACTAAGGTAGGTCTTGACATCATCGTACTTCACCCAGAAGAGGGGGAACTTCTGCACGTTCTGGTTCTGCACCGACTCTTCTTCTTCGTCTTCACCCACGTAACTTCTGATGGCGAACTCATCGGCTGCACGATGCAGCACAGGGCAAAGTGCCACGATGCGGCTATGATAAGTGGCAGTGTTCTGGTCGTAGTAGGAACTCTCCTTCACGTAGTAGCTGAGCACGTCAGCAGAAGGAATGTCGGCCTGCTCTACCTTGATGCTGTTGCCTTCCACCTCGTAGAAGATACCCTGACGCTCCAACATGTCCTTGAAGTGCATGCGGTTGCTCTGCTGGAAATTCTCCACACCATCCAACTGATAGTCGTAGGCAGGAATCTTGCCGGTATTGAGCAACTTGAAGAGGAGGGTGAAGAGGTTCATGCTGCCTCCTTGTGGCTCCACGGGATAGTAGAGGGCCGCATTCTCGTCCTTGGTGAGGTCGATGGAACGGTAGATGTCGCGTCGCCAACTGGGATCTTCGGGCACGTCAACAGCGGTGGGGAACATGAGGCTTGCGCGGTCTGTTCCAGGCGCTGCTGCTGTAGTAGTCTTGGCAGCAGTGGTGCGGTTGTTCTGCACACGGCTCTTCTGTGGCTGGGCTACCATCGTGCCCACCATGCAGAATGATAATAATATGAATATAACCTTTTTCATAATCTGGCTAATTTATGATAACCTCCACTGGAGTTTTCAATGTTCGTTCGATGCCATCAGGACCTATGACGCGGATTTCACTGATGTTGAAAAGTTTTCCTCTCGTGAGGGAACGGATGCGGGCAAGCTGGTTGGCTGTAAAGGTTGCTGAATTGCTGACCTCTGGCACCACATTACCCATGTTATCCACGAAGCGTGTCTGGAAACCGAGCACACGGAAGGAGATGTTGAGCAGTCCGTCGTCGATGGCGGCTCCGATGCCTCCTGCCGACACAATAGCCTGCTTGGAGATACGTCCACCCTTGAAGCGAGTAGTGTTACCCTTGGCGTCGGAGTATTCGAGATAACCCGTTGGATCGGGCAGTTTACGTACGTTGAACGAGAACTTACCCATCTCCTGCTGACGACCCTCGTTCTGTGCTGTGACGGTGAAAGTGACAGCATTTTCACCAATCTGCGATGGCACCGCGATATAGTTACCACCATCCTTGTGGGTGAGCGTTCCGTTGTTCATGGAGACGCTAATCTTATTGGTCGGAACGCCAGGTACACTGACGCTAATCGGGTTCTGGTAACCTGCATAGAGCACATTCATCATCGTGGCACTCACGGTTGCCGATGGCTCGACCACTGTATATGGCTGTGAGAACTCACGACGGATGGTCTCACCATTACCGTTTCTCATCACGAGATAGCCCTTGAGCGTGAAGTCACCCGTAGAACCACAGATGGTTTCGTAACGTCCATTCTCAGACTTGAGGAGGGTGTTGCCCACGTAAATCTCAGGACGCTGGGTGGTATCGACTGCCGCCATGATGATTTGAGCGGAGAACTTGCCACCTCGCACCACGGTCTGTGCACTTGGAATCACCAATGCTTGAATCTCGTTCACACGCACATCTTTCACGTCGATGTTAGCCACCAACTGGTGCAGCATCTCGCCCTCGGCATGACGCACATCGGTCTGGAGCTTGGTGAGCAGGGTGACTGCGGCAGCCACAGGGGTGTTCTCGAACATGTATTCCTGCCAATTTTTGCCTTGCAGCTTAGCCTTCTTGGGCACATCGGTGGAGAGGTTGGAACGGATAATCTTCTTCTGTCCCTCATCATTGATCATGGAGGTGATGCCATCTCGGTAGGACTCGATCGCCTTCTTCAGCTGACCGCCCTTGCCGACACCTGTTGCCAGCATGACGTGAGTGGCAGCCTCCAGGTTGTCACGTCCTTCTATGTTATTGAGGTCAGCATCATCACCATCAGCCTCGCGCACAATTTCCCACTTCAAGTTCTCTGCAAGGGTGTAGAGCGAGTCGGACATCTTGCGCACTTGCTGTGCCTTCTCATACCACTGACGCGTCTTCTCCGGATTCTGCTTCATGGCTTCCTCCAGCTGCTTGTAGATCGCCTCGTTCTGAGTGGTGGAGTTGGTTTTGGTGCGATTGAGACCTTCGTCCACGAGCGAGAAGCCTTCGAGCACATCGGATGATACGTTGAGCGCCAGCATTGCCATGAGCACAACGTACATCAGATTGATCATCTTCTGACGCGGACTTAACTTCTTTCGTATCATGCGATCTTCATTTTGAGTGCTTCAACCATCTTGAAATACACATCGTTCAACTCTTGGAGCTGACCTGCCAGCTTCTTCGTCTGCTCGTTCACCTCGTCGATGGTAGCTGACTGCGTGCCGACGCTCTTAAGCTGCATCTCGTAGAAGCGGTTGATGCCAGTGAGCGTGCGGTTCATGTTCTCCATCTCCTCGGAGTCGCGCGTGAGACGTGCACTCTGCTCTGCCACCTTCTTGAGGGTGTCGGTGAGTTCTGTGAGCTGCTCCACGTATGCCTTGGTAGCTTCCTGCATCTCAGGTGCCATGCTCTGGAACTGAGCAGATCTGAAGACAGGAGCAGAGGAAATGTTCTCTGCCAACTGAGCGGCATCAACAGGTTCGCCAGTAGATGGACTAGCAGAACTAGATTGACTAGAGCCACCACCATTGATGACAATCGTACCTCCAGCCGGCACGCCACCGCCAACAACCACGGTGCCGCCACCGATAGGTGCATTCGCCATGCCTGTAGCCGCATTGGCCAAAGCTGCCACGGTCTCTTCGGAGAGGGAAGCATTGGTCTGTGCTGCGATAGCTGCATTCTCAGCCACCTCCTCAGCCAATTCCTGTGCATCCATACTTTCCTGTGGCTCGAAACCTGCGAGGAAGAACACCACGACCTCAGTACCCATACCAAGCCAAAGCATGAAATCGGCACCGTCCATGTGGGTGAGTTTGAAAAGGGCACCTGCAATCACGACGGATGCACCCCAGCTATATGCATAGTTCAAGAAAGTCTGACCGCGCTTCGTGCGGAGCCACTTCTGTATGCCTGTATATTTTGTTGCCATAATGATAATTTACGATTTGACAATTTACGATTTACAATTTATTTCTTTGCCTTCGAAGCAGTTCCTAACTGTGACCTCACACAACGGAAGCCGACGAAGGAACGTCCTACGTTCTGATATTCATACGAGCGCCATACACTCTTGATGAAACTCTCCGGATCTTTCCATGAACCACCACGCACACTCTTCTTCTTCAGCGCATACGGGTCTTCCTTAGCGGCATTGTAAGTGAGGGTCGGGTTCATATCACTCATCGAGAGCACACCAGCTTCTGTATAGACGGTGCTTGTCCATTCCGCTACGTTACCCGCCATGTCGAAGAGACCATTGGAGTTGGCGCTATAGATACCCGTCTTGGAAGTGATGAGGTTGCCGTCCTTCGTGTAGTTGCCTCGGTCGGGCTTGAAGTTGGCATAGTAGCAACCCTTGTCGCTTGCCACACCATCCTGTTGCCAAGGCAGTTCTGTACCATCCTTACCACGAGCGGCGAACTCCCATTCAGCCTCAGTCGGCAGACGATAACGCTGCACGAACTTCGCCTGTGGACCCAAACCCTTCAGGAGGAAGTCGGTACGCCAGTTGCAGAAGGCGTTGGCCTGTTCCCAGTTCACACCCACCACAGGATATTCGTTATAGTTGGAATGCGTGAAGTAAAGGCGCATATACACCTCGTTCTCGGCATTTTGGAAGTCGTTAATCCAGCAGGTTGTGTCAGGATACACATTTACTATATAAGTATTGAGGAAGTCCCACATGCTACTCAATGGACGGGTGAGGGTCTCGCGATGGATCACACCATCATCATCCACGTATGCCGTATCCTTCGAAATCATTACCTCTTCGTTCTCGTCAACGGGAAAGTCGGTGTTGAGATTGCGCTCCTTAGGGTCGAGGCGATACTTACGCTTGGCAGCCGTCACATAGTCGAACACCTCATAGCGGTAGTTCAGCTGCTTCACGTCCAGCATCTTCTCACCCGTCACAGGATGATAGGTATAGACACTCTCCATGGCACGCTCCTGATCTTCATCCGGATTGCGAGGCAACGCCTTGTTCCAGTTCAGATGGGGAGTCACAGGCTCACCATACTTGTCCTCCTCAATCTTGTAACTCTCGTCACCACCGTAAGCTGGGTCGGCAAGACGTTCGCGAATGATAGAGTCGCGCACCCAATACACAAACTGACGATACATGGAGTTAGTAACCTCCTTCTCGTCCATCCAAAACGCATCCACGCTGATGTCCCTGGTCGGCACATCCTTACCCCAGAGGCTATCGGTCTTCTCCGTACCCATCTTGAGGCTTCCACGTTTCACTAATACCATGCCATAAGGAGCAGGCTCGCCCATCGACGTACCGCTCACGCCAGTCACTTCACCACCTGTAGCACTCGAACCTCCCTTACTGGAGAAACAGGATGCCACAACCAGGGCGAAGACCACTGTACCTATAGCAAACAATAATTTTTTCATCGTTTATTTTAAGTTTTATATAATCTCAAATTCAACTTTCAATTGTCAACTGTCAATTGTCAACTCTCAACTGTCAACTCTCAACTGTCACCTCCCTACAGCCATCTCACGCTCTGGTGCTTATTCCTCCCCTTCTTAAACAGGTCAAGGTCGGTCTGATAACCCACCACCACCTCGTGACTTCCGTTAATCAGCCCCACACCCGAGGTGTACATCTGGTAATTGTAACCGATAATGGCACCATGCAACATACCTCCAAACATGAATGTCACCGATGTATTGGGGCTGTAACCCACACCTCCATAGAACTTCTTCTCATCACGTTCGTACGTCACTTTGCACTGCACATCCTCTCGCCACGTGTCCATATCTGTCTGCACCAAGAAGGAGGGTTGCAAGGATAATAACGAATTTTTGAATTTTATATTGCATCCACCCATCAAATAATACATTCTTGGCACTTCCAACTCATATCTTTGGTCCAACCAAAGCGATGGAGCCAACAAATGTTGCGAGGAAACACCCAACCACATTTTCGGGTGGTAATAGTACAAACCGACACCCATATCCACCTTGGTTCCCTTTGCCTCACCAGTGGGGAACGCAGGGTCGCTGTTGTCCTCCATCTTCATATTCTTGGGCGTGATCTTCTCACTCAAGAGCGCCCCTTGAGCACCAATCGCCAACTTTCCCTTTTTGCTCACCTTGATGTTGTAAGCATATTGCAGACCAATCCTCGTGGTGCTGAAGATGCCAATGTGATCGTTGAAGAAACTCACACCAGCGCCATGACGAGGACTCAGGAAATAGACAGGCATATCCGCCCCTGCATACAAGGTGGCAGGCGCATCATCATACCCCACCTTCTGCATCGAATACACCGCCGCTACATTCAGCTTTCCATCCGTACCCGACACCGCAGGGTTATAAAACGACTTCAGGGCTGTGTAGTCCGAAAACTGCACATCCCACTGTGCCCTCACCTCCAGCATTACCGCCGTCAGGAGAGCGAAAGCCACGAATATTCTTCGTCTCATACACTAATAATAACTACATTTTATGTCATTTATTGTGTAAAAGTCCTTCTTATTTTTAAGAAAAATCACCATCCAGATTCAAAAATCAGAGTATGATGCAATTCTGCGACAGCCTGTCGCAGTCTTTCCGGATTGACATATTGTTAGCTTCTTTCCTTAAGGATGACACTTGAGAAATGCGTACATTACAATGGTTCTTAGAGCCCAGTTGGGAAAATAATTGCCTTACTGGAAAAATATTTTTCTTTGTTATTATTTGTACCGGATGGGCTTCCTATACATACTTATCTGTTCACAATCAAGATGTTGCGAAAGGTTTAAATCCACATCCCTATATCTGTTATAGGAAATCCCCTACTGTTTGGGGATTTTCAGTTTGAAACCCATCACAAAAGGCCGTAACTTTGCATCGTCAACCAAAAGGAACGAC
>Ga0265300_10004238_pt1 | contig 11483 bp, 11 predicted proteins | sample AusTroGonzalo_MG_FD_193482 | JGI IMG/M metagenome (GOLD analysis project Ga0265300, IMG submission 193482) | Bovine rumen microbial communities from tropical cattle in Woodstock, Queensland, Australia - Gonzalo_03 | ecosystem: Host-associated > Mammals > Digestive system > Stomach > Rumen ... | reverse complement strand
TGGCCTTGGCGGCTGCCTCCTTACCCAGAGCCTGGATATACCCCGACTCATCCTTGATATCGGTTACGTTTACGTTGATAAGACGAAGACCTATCTTCTTGAGTTCAACCTCGACGTTCTTGGCAATCTTCTCAAGGAAGGTGTCACGGTCACTGTTGATCTCCTCGATTGACATGGTTGCGATAACCAGACGCAGCTGACCGAACAGGATATCACGTGCCAGCTCCTGAATCTCATCGGCGGTAAGTCCCAGCAGACGCTCGGCAGCGTTGTTCATGCTGTCCGGCTCAGTTGAGATACCTACGGTGAAACGGCAGGGAACATCAACGCGGATGTTCTGACGGCTCAGGGCGTTGGTCAGGTTTGCATCTATAGAGATAGGTGTCAGGCTCAGGTAAGCATAGTCCTGAATTACAGGCCATACAAACTTACCGCCGCCATGGATACACTTGGCTGATCCGCCACCTGTCTTACCATAAACTACCAGAATCTTGTCCGACGGGCAACGACGGTACCTGCGGATAATTGTTGCAAACAGTATGAAAAGGAGTACGACTCCTATCACTACAAGAATTGAAATGTTACTTCCGTTCATTTTTATTTAATCAGTTAAAATGTTTATTTTCAATTATTCTACCAGCAGCAGGTCATCACCCAAAACCTTAACGATCTTGACCTGACCGCCTGTGGCAATCTCTTCTGTATTGTCAGTCATGGCGTCAATCTCATGCACAGAGCCCTTGACACTTACCTGTACCTTACCGCGTCCCGAGCGTGATGCCGGAATGCGCAGATATACATCGGCCTTAAGGCCTACAGCCTCCTGCATCTTGAAACTGCCGTCATGTGACAGCTTCATGACCTGGCGGAACATGAACACGAATGCCAGCACGAACAGCAGACCTACGGCAATAGCCACAAGCTGCAACAGCCAACCTTTCTCTATCGTTCCGTACAGCAATGCGCCGGCCCATCCGTATCCGAGAAGGAAATTGATGAGGTTACGGAAAGAGAACACGCCGCTAAGGGCACCATCTTCCATGGAATCGACCGAACCGTCCATCGGACCTGCATCGACATCAGTATCTGTACCCAGGCCCACAAATGTCATTATGGTCTGAATGATGAATACCAACGATGCGCAGCACGCGATAGTCCAGAAAAACTTCTGTAACGGCTCCAAAGAATTGAATAAGTCCATCATAGTTACAAACAAATTACGGTTAATAATAAATGCTTCATTACTTGGTCTTAGAAAGGACCACTTTTCTACAAAAATAGTGATTCCTTCGGATTATTGACACTCCACAAAGAAAAAAAAGTAACTTTGCGTGAATTTACAATCAAATGTGTAAAATGGAGCTGCCCATGTACGATACGCTGCTGAGTCTGCCCCTTTTTCAGGGCATGAGCCAGGCCGATTTCAACAGCCTGCTGCAGAAGATACGTCTGGACTTTGTCCGATATGAGCAGGGCAGCGTCATTGTCAGCGCAGGCGAAAGGTGCAAGAGTTTCGCATTCCTCATAAACGGAACCGTGGAGAGCTTACGTGAGGGCATGGACGGCAATCTGAGTTTCATGGAGCAGATTGAAGCACCGTATCTCATAGAGCCGTATTCAATGTTCGGAAGAGCCGGACAATATCAGCGCACCTATACCGCCACAGGCCCGTGCAGTTTCCTGATGGTCGACAAGCAGTACATCTACACCGAGCTGGGCAAGTACAATATCTGCCGCATGAACCTGCTCAACATACTGAGCGGCCGTGTCCAGCAGCTTGACAGCCATATCTGGAAGTTGGAAGGGACTACGCTGCGCGGACGGATAATCCGTTTCATAAAAGGACTGTCTGACATCCAGAGCGGCCAGAAACGGCTGATGATAAAAATGAATGACCTGGCAACCCTTATGGATGCCACAAGACTTAACGTATCGCGTGAGCTCAATGCTCTTGAGGCCGAAGGACTCATATCCCTGCGCCGAAAGGAGATCCTTGTTCCCGCGCTTGAGAATCTGATTTGACTATGGATGAAGCCAAGAAGGCGGCTCTTGACCGCCGATACGCAAGAATGGCCCTAATCTGGGCAGAGAACTCATACTGCGTTCGCCGCAAGGTGGGTGCTCTCGTCGTCAAGAACAACATGATCATATCCGACGGATACAACGGCACGCCTACCGGATTCGAGAATATCTGCGAGGATGAGAACAACGTATCCAAACCATATGTCCTGCATGCCGAGGCAAATGCCATCACCAAGCTGGCACGCTCGTCAAACAGCAGCGACGGCGCGACACTCTATGTCACCGCATCTCCTTGCATCGAATGTGCAAAACTGATCATCCAGTCAGGAATAAAACGTGTAATCTATACCGAGCAATACCGTCTCACAGATGGAGTTGACCTGCTCAAACGTGCAGGAATTGAAGTTGAATATCTGGATTTGAACGCTGAATAATGAAGACACTCAAAAAAATCATACAAGTCATTTTCGTACTGACCATGGGCTTCTTTCTTGGCATGGAAGCCATGATCGGTATGTTCAGAAGAAACAAAACCCAATTTGACCGTGCATCAAGCCCCGGATCACAGAAAGTAGAGACACTGATAAAGGCCATTGACCGCAAATACGTGGATGTAGTCGATATGGATTCCATCATGGACCGCGTGCTGCCCACGATTCTTCAGGAACTTGACCCCCACTCCGCATATTATCCCGTCGAGGAGACTCAGGAGAGCAACGATGAACTTCACGGCAGCTTCTCGGGCATCGGAATACAGTTCTCAATGCAGGATGACACCGTGCGCGTAAACAGCGTCATTCACGGCGGCCCCTCAGAGAAGGTGGGAGTGCTTGCCGGCGACCGCATTGTGCTCATAAACGACTCCGTTTTTGCCGGAAAGAAGATACCCAGCAACGAGATAGTCAAGAACCTGAAAGGCCCCAAAGGCACCACCGTCAAGATCAGCGTTTTGCGTAACGGAGAGCCGGGTCTGGTGGATTTCACCATCGAGCGCGGTGACATACCCGTCAAAAGCGTCGATGCAGCATACATGATATCACCCGAGGACGGCATCGGCTACATCATGATCAACAAATTCGGTGAGACCACATTCACCGAGATGATGGTCAGCCTGGCCGATCTCCAAAGCAAGGGCATGAAAAAACTGATCATTGACCTGCGCGGCAACAGCGGCGGTTACCTTGGTGCCGCCATTCAGATGGCCAACCAGTTCCTACCCAAGAACGACCTTATTGTATATACACAGGGAGCCCACAGCCCCATCGCCAAGCAATACGCCGACGGACACGGTCATTTCACATCAATACCTCTTGTCGTGATGATTGACGAGTCATCAGCATCGGCCGCCGAGATTTTCACCGGAGCAATCCAGGATAACGACCGAGGCACCGTCGTAGGCCGCCGCTCGTTCGGAAAGGGCCTTGTCCAGGAGCCCATCGATTTCAGTGACGGTTCAAGCATACGCATCACTATTGCCCGTTACTACACCCCGTCAGGCCGTTGTATCCAGAAGCCCTACGGCGAGTCCGATGAAGACTACGCGATGGATATAGTGAAACGTTATGAGCACGGCGAGTTTTTCAGCGCCGACAGCATAAAACAGAATGAGGATGAGGTCTTCAAGACCAAGGGAGGCCGCACAGTATACGGCGGAGGCGGAATCATGCCCGATATTTTTGTGGCACAGGATACCACCGGCTACTCCACATACTACTCCAATGTAGTGCGCAAGAGCCTTATCAACAAGTTCTCGTTCAAGTATGTGGATGGCAAGAGGGCCGAATTCTCCAAGCTCAAGACCTATGCTGACATCGTGGATTATTTAGATGCCGACAACGTGCTCAACCAATTCTACGAGTATGCCGCAAAGAACGGGGTCAAGCGTGACAGGTCACTCACTGCTCCCGCCCGCAAGCAGATGCGCAACGCTCTCTACGGCAACATAATATACGATGCCTTGGATATGCAGGATTACATATCCTTCATCAACCTGTCAGACCCCACTGTCAGCAAGGCCATCGAGACTCTCAAATAATCAGCGTAAAACGATTTGGGTGATAACCTGGGCTCCGGCCTGGGCATTGAGTCGTGCCACAAGTTCCGTGCGCCGCATCATAAGCTCATTGCGCAATGCAGCCGATGAAACCGTCACGAAAAGCACCTGGTTGTAGATGCGGAGTTCCTTTGTGCATCGGCTTACCGCAGGACCAAGCACCTTGTCCCATGCCTGAATAAGACGATGCTCGTTTAGCGGAGTCTCCAATCCGTATTCCCGCAGATACTGGAGAATCACGCCGCCTACAGGTTCGGAATCACTTTTTTTCATAGCACCACCTCCCCGTCCTGAACTGTAAACACCTTGTGATCGCATCCCGAACCATCCAGAATTCCGTCGATATGGTTTCGGTCAACATCGGTAATGAACACCTGCCCAAACTTTTCGTCATCGGACACCAATGAAATTATACGGCCCACCCTGACAGCATCCAGACGGTCAAAGATATCATCCAATAACAGTATGGGGCGCTTGCCGCAGGACTCCCTGAGCAGACGGTACTGCGCCAGCTTGAGTGCCACGAGATAGGTCTTGTTCTGCCCCTGCGAGCCCTCACGCTTTATGGGATAGCCGTCTAAATCCATCTCTAACTCATCCTTATGGATACCATGCAGCGAATAGCCTGCCGCGCGGTCAAGCGCGCGTCCGCCTTCAAGCTGAGCCAGCAGATCACCACGCTCCGCATGTGACGTATATGAAAGCGACACCTGCTCCGATGCATCACCGATAAGGGAATACATCTCCTGGAAATATGGCACCAAACGGTCTGTCAGGGCCTTGCGCCTCTCATAAATCTTCAGTCCCGTATCGGCCATCGTCTGCTCCCACATCAGGAACAGTTCACGGTCAGGCTCGACCTCCATCTTGAGCAACGCGTTACGCTGCTGCACAGCCTTATTATAGGATATGAGCAGTTTCAGGTACTCCTGGTCATACTGCGATATGATGATATCCATGAATTTGCGGCGCTCATCGCTTCCGCCCGATATCAGTTCTGTATCCTGAGGTGAGACCATCACCAACGGGATATATCCTATATGGTCCGAAAACCGCTGATAATCTTTGCCGTCACGCTTGATCTGCTTATGTTTAGGCTTGGACACGCATCCAATCACCGTCTTGTCGCCCGATGGCAGACGATATGACCCCTGCAACTGATAGCACTCCGCACCATGACGCACTGTAAGCTGGTCTGTAAGGCTTATGGAACTGTGGCAGAACGACAGACAATAGACCGCATCTAAAAGGTTGGTCTTACCCATACCGTTCTTACCCACAAAACAGTTCAGCTTGGGCGAGAAATCCAAGTCAGCCTGCACTATATTGCGGTAATCCTGCACAAACAGATGTTCAAGTAGCATATGGTGTAAATAGCCGGGTTGATTACAACACAAAAATAGAAATTATTGTTGGGATTTTTGAGCCAAATTGTTCACAGAAAGTAAAAAATGACTATTTTTGCACCCGCTAACAAAAAGACAGAATGGCAAAGAAAGCAGTAAAGCCTGCACAAGTGCAGGATCAGAAAGGCCTTGAAGAGGCTCTGAGCAAGTCAGAACAGTTTTTTGAGAACAACAAGAAGACCATCTTCGGTTGCCTCATAGCAATCATAGTAATCATCGCCGGTGGCATGCTCTACAATGCCAAGGTGGCTCAGCCCCGCCAGATCAAGGCAGCCGAGGCCATCTTCATGGGTGAGGCATATTTCGTTAACGGTGACTATCAGACAGCTCTCAGCGGTGACGCTTACGGCTTTGAAGGTTTTGAGAACCTTGCAGGTCAGTACAAGAGCACCAAGGCCGGTAAGTTGGCTTACCTCTATGCAGGACTCTGCTACGCTCAGCTGGACAGCATGGAGATAGCTCAGAAGTATCTTGAGAAGTTCAACGGCAATGACAAGATGGTTGGTCCCGCTGCTCTCGGAGCTCTCGCCAACTGCTATGCCACCAACGGTCAGGTAAGCAAGGCTGCCGCTACATTTGAGAAGGCTGCCAAGAAGGCAGACAACAACCTGCTCTCACCTTACTATTATTTCCAGGCCGGTCAGATGTATGAGGCATTGGACAAGAACGCCCAGGCTCTCAAGGTCTACAATATGATTAAGGTCAAATATCCTCAGTCAACAGAGAGTCAGGATATTGACAAGTATATAGCCCGTCTTACAAGCAAGTAATACAGGTTTCGGCTGGGTGAATTCCAGAGTGGCCAAATGGGGCAGACTGTAAATCTGCTGTCTCTCGACTTCGGTGGTTCGAATCCATCTTCACCCACAAATTAAGGCGTCCTTCGGGGCGCCTTAATTTGTGGGTGGAGATGGATTCGTGAAATACCTTTTAAATACCTTTTGAAAAAAATGCCTAACTTCGCGCAGTTAAACTTTACTCGTATGAAGATTACCATTATCGGCGCCGGAAATATGGGAGGCGCAATTGCCAGAGGTTTTGCAGCAAAAAAGGTGTTTGCAGCAAAGGATATCACTTGCTGCGACCGTAGTGACGCAACGCTTGACGCACTCAAGAAGGATGTTCCGGGCATCGGAATATCAAAGGAGAACGCAAAGGCAGTCAAGGGTGCAGACATTGTGCTGTTTGCAGTAAAGCCATGGATTCTGCCCTCAGCAGTTGAAGAGGTGAAGGATGCTCTTGATTACAAGAAGCAGCTTATCATTTCAATCGCCGCAGGCGTCGGTCTGAACAAGCTTGCCGAACTCTTTGACAAGAAGGGTGAGAAACCCCAGGTCGTTTACCTGATTCCCAACATCGCAGTTGAGGTAGGTGCCGGCGTATTCTTCTATTGCTCAAATACTGCAACCAAGAAAAATCTGGACCTGATTCAGAAGCTGTTCGGACAGGTCGGATTCGCAAAGCAGGTTGAGGAGAAACAGATGACCGCAGGCACGGCACTTGCATCATGCGGCATAGCATATGTATTCCGTTATATCCGCGCCAACGTTGAGGGCGGCGTCGAGATGGGCTTCTATCCCAAGGATGCACAGGAGATTGTTTTGGGCACCATCAAGGGCGCTGTAGAGCTGCTTCTGGCCCACGGTTCACATCCCGAGCAGGAGGTTGACAAGGTCACCACTCCCGGCGGCATCACCATCAAGGGTCTGAACGCCATGGAGGAGGCCGGATTCACCAACGCAGTAATCAAGGGACTCAAAGCCGGCAAGTAATGAAGCTGGTTTATTTCCACGGATTCATGTCATCAGGAGCAAGCGGGACTGTAGAGAGCCTGCGCCACATGCTCCCTGAGCTGGAGGTCTGTGCCCCCGACATACCCGTCGATCCCGCCGAAGCCCTGCCCTACCTTAAGCAGTACGTGGCCGATGAGCAGCCTGATATCATCGTAGGCACATCCATGGGAGCTATGTACGCCCAGCAGATGTTCGGATTCAAGAAGATTTGCGTGAACCCTTCGTTCAACATGTCAACAATGTCAAAGGTGATGAAAGCCAACACCACCTACCCTTTCCAGAACGGACGCAAGGACGGAGCCAAGACATTCAAGATAACGGGACAGATCGTAAAGAACTTCAACATGATGGAGCGTCAGCAGTTCAAGGGCATAACCGATTTCGACCGTGAGAACACCTACGGTCTGTTCGGCAACCACGACACCACGGTCAACTGCTACGACCTGTTCAAGAAATACTACACCAAAGCCCAGCGCTTTGAGGGCGAGCACCGGCTCAATGACAAATCCCTCAAAACCGCGGTAGTACCGCTCATCAGACAAATTCTTGACATCTGAAATAAAAGGGGTTGGCCTGTCACAGGTCAACCCCTTTCGCAATTTATAGAGAAAATTTACTTGTAAAGTCCACGACGGATAGAGCGCTTGGGAGTCTTCTCAAACTCCTCGGTTCGGATCTCAAGTTTTGCTATCTGTGAATATCCGGGAAGGATCTCGTTGATTTTCTTGCGGTCATCCTCCAGATGAGCCAGAACCTGCTGCTGATTAAGACCGGCAGCCTTGCCTGCCTCGTAATCGGGGAATACCAAAGCTACGAGCTTACGGTCACGCTCAACAACCAGCACCTCGGATACCATAGGCAGGTTCATATACATATCCTCAATCTCCTCTGGATAGATATTCTGACCTGAAGGACCCAGAATCATATTCTTGCTGCGGCCCTTGATGTAGATGTAACCCTGCTTGTCGATTGTACCCAGGTCACCGGTGTGGAACCAGCCCTCGGGATCGATGACATCACGTGTAGCGTTGGGATTCTTATAGTAGCCAAGCATTACGTTATCACCCTTGACAAGCAGCTCGCCGATATTGCCGGGAGCATCGCTGAATACCTGGACAGGGCAACCGTCAACTGCGATACCGCATGAACCGGGTTTGTACTTTTCCCAGTCAACATATGAGATAAGAGGTGCGCACTCGGTGCTTCCGTAACCTACGGTGTAGGGGAAGTGGAGCTTACGCAGTATCTTCTCGACATCAGCGTTCAAAGCTGCACCGCCAACGATGAGGCAATCCATCTCGCCGCCGAATGCACCGATAATCTTGGAGCGGATCTTACCGCCGATTATACGGTTGATACCCGGAATAGCCATCAGCACCTTCATCAGAGGCTTCTCCATTACCGGCTGTATCTTCTGCTTGATTACCTTTTCAATTACCAACGGTACGGTGATGATAAGCTTGGGCTTCTCCTCGGCAAATGCATCGAACAGGATCTTGGGTGAAGGCATCTTGCCAAGATAGCAGATGCTTGCGCCAAGCAGCAACTCGAACATGAGCTGGAATGCCAGACCGAACATGTGAGCCATAGGCAGGATTGAAACAACTGTCTCACCGTGAGTAAGAGGCAGTACGCGGCATGCGAACTTGAGGTTAACAAGCATTGCACGGTAAGGAACCATAACGCCCTTGGGATCACCGGTGGTACCCGATGTATAGTTCAGGACAGCCAGATCATTGGTATCCTTCTCGGCCTCATACTTGATATCATCCTTGCTGAATCCGTTGGGATATTTCTTGTCAAAGCACTCATCAAGGGTTGCCACTGCATTGTCCAGCTCTTTTGAACGGCTGAACTTGAGTGACATATCGTTCATAAGGAACATACCCAGGATATCGGGCATCTCATCAGGAACCATACCGGTCAGTACAATGTCACCAACCATCAGCAGCTTGGCCTCGGAGTGATTTACCAGAGTGTGTACGTTACCGGGTTTGAAATCATTTAAAATAGGTACGGGAATTGCACCGTATGTATATACTCCAAAGAATGCGATACCCCATGCCAGACAGTTCTTACCGCAAAGTGCAACCTTATCACCGGGCTTGATACCTGCGTTCTCAAGCAGGATATGCATGCGGGCCACGCGCTTAGCCAACTCGGCATAGGTTATTCTCTCTCCGCGGAAATCGGACAAAGCGATATAATCCCAGTGTCTGCGGAAACTGTCCTCATACATTTTGATCACGCTTGTGGCGTTCATGTCACAATCAGGAGTTCTGTAAATAAGTCTTGCCATAACAGTGTTTTTAATTCGGCGCAAAAGTACCCCAATATACCTCTTAAACGAAATAACAGTGCGTGTTTGGGGCATTCTATGCCAAGGATGTGGCGAATTGCCGCCAATCGGCCTCCGGCAATTCACCCCACACCCCGAATTTGGGCGGTATGACAAAAATCCTTATCTTCGCGCTACATTAAATATCGCGCAAAATGAACAAGTTACCTGATTATATGTTTACACGCAGATTCCTCTTCCTGACGGTACTGTTCATTGTAGTGTTTTCAATCCTGTTCCTTCAGCTCTATTCGCCGTTTTCATCGACCTATTGGTTTACTCTGCGTGAAAGCCACAAACTGCTGGGAACAGTGACCATGTACGCATTTTCAGTACTTTTCCTCATATCAAGCAAAGTCCTGCTTATGGACCTTAACCGCCGATACGGGATTGGCGGATGGGGATTGCTTCTGTATTCGCTTGCCGAGGTATTTATAGTATCATTCATCTATACTGCAATCACCCTATTGGTTCAACAGAACAATGTCGCCCTGACCGAGCTCCTGCCGAAAGCCCTGTTCTGCATATTCCTGATACTGCTTATTCCTTATACAATAGCATACCTGTTCGGTTATGCCCACGGACTGGAGGTACAGTCAGGCAGCAGCCCCTCAAGGCCCAACGGTGCCCTTATCGTGTCAATCCATGACAACAAAGGCAACATAAAACTGTCACTCAGGATAATGGATATACTTTATGCAGTGTCTGAAGACAATTATGTGAAAATATTCTACGAGCAGGACGGAGTGGTCAAAAACTCAATGATACGTACCACCGCCAAGAATATCGAGGATGATCTGGAGGGATACATCACCCGATGCCACCGCTCCTACCTGATCAACATCGCCAAGGTCAGGTTCTTCAACAACGACCGCGACAACCTGTACGTCATCCTTGACCAGGAAGGAATCAACCCCATCCCCGTCTCCCGCTCCTACAGGGACTCCATCGCTTCGCTGCTCTCCAAATAGGCACAAAAAAAAATGAATTCACTCGCGTGAACTCAATTTTTTCAATTTCCTCCGCAGGGACCTTTTCCCCTTGGAGTGAGCCTTGCAATTTTCACAAATTCTCGGGCCCGAACCTAATTACTAACCTAATTACTAACCAATTAATGCTTATGAGAATTATCCTTTGTTTTCGACCGCAAAGGTCGGTACTTTTTTGATACGTTGTTACTTAAAATACTTTAAAGCCAACAAAACAAAGTTAATCAATATTTAAGCATTAATTGGTTGGAAAACAGTTAGTTATACAACTTTACAGGCCCTAAAACTCAATTTTTAGGAGTTACACCCATCAAAGTGAGCATCTGATTTGCATAACGGCGGCCCATTTCACGGTAACCGGCGGCATCAAAATGCAGATGATCGAACCCGCAAGTGACACCCTTTGATGATATAACGTATGAGTTAGGCAGAGTCTCGGGCAACTTGGCGATTATCTCGTTCATTGAGGCGCTTCGGCCCTGGACATCGGCGTTTACGACCTCGCCTGCCAGCAGAGGAGTCTTCTTGGGATCCAGACCAAGATCCTCAATCAGAGTCTCATATACATACTTTACCTTATCGGGCCAATCCTCCTCGTCAATGTTTGACTCACCCTGATGCATCAGGAAACCCTTGATGACACCGACTTTCTGAGCCTCCTTGGCAAGTTCTACAAGACGCTGATAGCAGTTGTTGTCATACGGCTTGATCCAGTTTTTCATCCACATGGCGGCATTGTCACCATACTCCTGGGCGCGATCCTTCATGAAAGCCTCAATCTTGCAACCGCCCACAGCGACGCAAATAACGCCTACGCGAACTTTCTCAGGAAGATTCTCAACCATAGTACGGCCAAAATAGTCAACCGGGGTAAGACCGTTG
>Ga0265300_10004236_pt1 | contig 11486 bp, 10 predicted proteins | sample AusTroGonzalo_MG_FD_193482 | JGI IMG/M metagenome (GOLD analysis project Ga0265300, IMG submission 193482) | Bovine rumen microbial communities from tropical cattle in Woodstock, Queensland, Australia - Gonzalo_03 | ecosystem: Host-associated > Mammals > Digestive system > Stomach > Rumen ... | reverse complement strand
ACGGGCAACCTAACCCCGTATTAAACGCTTTCAGCGATTTCTTTAATAATATAAATAATGTACGTGAGGACATAGAGAAGCGTGGCAAACGAATTCAAAGAGTTAACAAGGTGATGCTACGCAAACTTACGAAACTTTAAGCCCATTCATGTTTCAGCTATATATTGTAATTATCATCCTGACTGCAGCGATGAGTTATGCAGGATACAGGATTTATAAGGTTCTAACCGATGTAAGCGAAGCTTGCAGAGGCTGCGCATTAGCAGAAAAATGCTCAAAGAAGCAGAAAAAGAGCATTACATGGCGAAAAAATCGGGAAAACATTTGGCAGTGTCGAAAATAATAGCTACCTTTGCACCCGCAAATCGCAATTGGTGCCTTGGATGAGTGGCTTAGTCAACGGTCTGCAAAACCGTCTACGGCGGTTCGAATCCGCCAGGCACCTCGTAGAAAATCCTCACTTTCGTGAGGATTTTTCTTTTATATACAACTATCCCCGCCAATTGCTGACGGGGATATTCTTAATCTTCTGCATCGAAGAGATTCTGCACTTCAATAATCTCGTCGTCGTCGAACCACTTAGAGAGCTTCTTGCGGGCTTGTTCCACAATCTCAGGATCAATGCCCGTCCAAACCTTCTTCAAAACATAGAGAAGAACGGCCAAATCGTCAGTAAGTCCTGCAATGGGGATGGCATCTGGAATGACATCAAGCGGACTAATCATGTAGCCTAAGGCACCAATAATGATTGCCTTATCGCTCTTGCTCACCTTATCACTCTGTAGTGTGTAGTAGAGAATAAGTGCAGCATAAACCAACTTGGCTCCAGCTCGCTTAGCGATGCGGGAGATTTTCTCTGCAAATTCTGGCTTTGAGAACTTGCTGGCATAACTCATAAAATCGGGTAATTCCATCTTTTTTGTTTTGGTTAAGTTTCTATTTGTTTATTCTGATTATTCGTATTCCAGTATGAGAAGGATGCTTCTGCAAATAGCGATAGAGAGTCATGGGTTCTTCAACAACCTTTTTATGCAGTTGAGAAGCGTTTAGCAAATGCAACCCGTCGTTCTTCCATACCGCAAAACCGAGATGTGCAATATCGAGTCCGGGTTTCTTGCAGGTAATAGCAATGATGTCACCATCCTTAATAGCTTGACGCAGTAGTTTACTATTGCCAACAACAGATTTGGGGATATAGCGGAACTGCTGACCTGAGATTTTTTGTTCTATAGCACGAATGTCGCGTATAAAGTCGGGATGTTGACGAAGAGCCTCATAACCCTGCGGATGCTGGCTCATATAGCTGACACTAACACGTTGTAGGGCGGAAAATGGCGGATTTGGCGACTGAATCTCACGAATGATTCCAGCACGGCTATTCTCGGTAATCCAATCAGTGAAATAATGGATACGGCTTGTATAATCCTTGATAATGCCTCCACGATAGCGCATATCAATGAGAGCATGCTTAAAAGAAAAATAGCTAAAGTCGCGACGCTGTACGCAGAGCGTAAGGGCCACCACGTTCTCAACTAACGTAGTACAGTCGAGTTGACGAGTATTGACTACCAGACATTCAGGATCATTCCCTTCAAGGGTTGCTGCCACATATGGGCGACCTATAAACTTACGGGCAAAGAAAAGCGGCAAATTTGTCGAGGCTGGCAGATGTCGAGCCTCTCGCAATAATTGGCACACGGTGACGCTATCAACTGCAAGCTGTTTAGTCTGAGCCTTAGTAGGCAGAGCCAATACAAAGACGAGAATCATGTAAATCACCAATCGAAGCATCATACTTTCTTCTTCCTATATTTCTTTTTTAACATAAAGTTATAACCTATGTAGGCATTAAACGAGCCAAACACATTCTCAGCAGTGAAACGCGAAGTATGGTAATTGTTAGTCCGCACAATCGCACTCCAGCCCGCATACCAACGGGTATTATTATAGACCATACCAAAACGGCCTATGGCATCGACATTCACCTTTTCAAAATCAAATCCCTGCTTCTCGTCAGCAACCTTCCCATAACTGGTCTTATAGGCCAAAGCGAGTTGGGCACTGACAGCCAATAACCAATTCTTGGCAAACACCCAGTTGTATGCATATCCGCCAGAAAGCATGAAGTCATTGTATTTTATGTCGCGAAACATCATGCCACTATCAAGTTTCACCTCCTGCCCTTTCGGCATGCGGCTATTAAGCGCTTTTTCGAGTTCGTCGTGATCCAAATCGAGTGTATTGTGAGTGTAGCCTGCTCCTGCCAACCATGAACCACAACTGATTTTCTGACAAGTAGATTGACTAAAGGCGGCTGGATAGGAGAATCTGCCATGATTGAAAATATAATATGCACTGACACCCGTAATCCCCACATTAACCCCTGCGAAAGGCATATCCTCAAAAAGTTGTCCATTGATACCATAGCCAAGTTTCACATCGCGTATCTTATAATCGTTGCCCGTTCGACGATAAAACAAATCGACTCCCACCTGCGAGGTATAAATACTGAAATCGAACTCCTTTCGCAGACCGTTCTGACTAAACCCAATATTCTTGATATCAAACGTATAGCCAAAGAAGAACCAGCGCCAACCGAAATAAGGCCCAACTTTTGTTTGTCCATCAGGAGCCAGCAGAATTGACTGCCCATTGCTACCCAAAATAAAGCTCTCATAAGTACGAGTGACTTGGGCCATCACAGTAAACTCGTAATGCTGAGGCTCAATATAATCCTTCTGTATGCGATCGAGACCTCGGATAGTACTGCGGAGGACGCTCAGCTCATGAGACCCCATTGAAGAATCGGAGTTCAGAATGTCAGCACGCTGCATCTCTGCATGCAAAACGTCGGCACGCAACGAATCTTGAGCAGCGACAGAACCGCAAACAAACATCAAAACCAAGCCCAGCAGCAATCTACTCATCCCTCTAGTATCAGAATTTACCTAATATACGATCCATTACCCAATTAACTGGCGTAGCCGATATGCTGGTACAAGTGCAAACTGCCAAGCCCTGCAGATGTTCAATGACATTTTTGATAAGCGGATACTGAACATAAGGCGGATTAGGCACCGTGATATTCTCATCTCCCTCGCTGGTTTGTAAGCGAATGGGCAGATAATCGAAAACAGAAAAGCTAACTTGTCCCTCAGTGCCTATAATTTCGATGCAGTCTTCACGAGCACTTTCGTGAGCTACATAACACCAGGATCCACTACCTGGAAGGCCATTTTCAAAGCGGAAACAAGCACTCACCGAATCCTCTGCTCCATAGAATCCACCACGATTGGCGCAAATACCACGCGCCTCGAGAATGACTCCAAACATATCCTGAAGCAAATCGAGCTGATGAGGAGCCATATCGTAGAAATAGCCACCACCAGCAATCTCTGGCTGCAAACGCCAAGGCAGAGGTGTGCCATTTTTGATAGCTTCGGCATCAGCATCACGGAGTGGCTCTGTATAACGTATCTGTACATTCAGGATTTTGCCGATACGACCACTACTAACTATATCCTTAACTTTCTGGAAATATGGCAGGTAGCGACGATAATAAGCAACGAAGCAAGGCACACCTGTTTGTTCGGAAATACGATTGACGCGAGCACAATCCTCATAGCTAGCAGCCAAAGGTTTTTCAACATAGACAGGTTTGCCAGCCTTCATAGCCATGATGGCATATGTAGCATGACTTGACGGAGGTGTGGCCACGTAAACGGCATTTACATCAGGATCGTCAATAAGTTCCTGAGCATCTGTATACCACTTATTGATACCATGTTCGACTGCATAGGTACGAGCACGATGTTCTGTGCGACTCATCACAGCCACGACACTTGAACCTTCAACAGAACTGAAGGCCGGCCCGCTTTTTTTCTCAGTCACTTCACCACAACCGATGAATCCCCACTTCAACACTCTCATATCTTATATATTTGGCTGCAAAGATACTAAAAAATATCAATTATCAATTGTCAATTCTCAATTATTTTGTAACTTTGCAGCGAAAATAAAAAACGAACAATGGAAATAGAAGAAAAAAACCTCATAAAGAAGATACGCAGTAGTCAGGCTTGTATCAAGGACGGCTATCAACTCTACACGGCTAACTTCAGACGTATCTTCCGCCACACATGGGCTTTTGCCATCATTTTTGCACTCATCACTGCTACCGCTTCCGCCCTGCCAGTTCTGGTCTCACCGACATTAGTGCTTCCTGCCTTTGTACTTGAAGTGCTTAGTGTGATACTTTTTTTGTGGACGGCAAACAGACTCTTACGCAAACGACAATTCCTACAGCCAATAGAGGAGGCTGGTATAAATGGCTGGATACGCCATTTGGGCATGGTTATACTTGTTGGAATAGTCTGTCTGCTTATCGTCTCGGTACTGACACTTTTTACAGCATTGCCCACCATCATTATGATGGCTGCTAACTGGGAATCGCAGATAGGCGTGATAGGCGGCGATCCAGTAGGCATGCCAGGTTATGTAACATGGCTTTCAATAGGTGCATTCCTCATCGCAGGATTCCTACAAGCATACGTATGGCTAACAGTTATATGTCCTTTTCATCTGGTACACGCATCGATAGCCTGCCAAGAGAAAGACAGAAAAGAATTCAATAAGAAAAATTATGAAAAAAAGAATCTTATTCATTGATCGTGACGGAACACTGATTGAGGAACCTGCCGACGAGCAAATTGACAGCTTTGAAAAACTGAAATTCATAAAGGGCATGATTCGCAATCTCGCTTTCATTCGCGAGAAACTGGACTTCGAGTTTGTCATGGTAAGCAATCAGGACGGACTCGGAACCGACGCTTTCCCAGAAGAGACATTCTGGCCTGTTCACAATTTCATATTGCAGACCTTGAAAGGCGAAGGCATCACTTTCGACGACATATTAATTGACCCCCACTTTCCAGAAGACAACGCCCCTACCCGCAAGCCCAATACAGGTCTGGTTGAGAAGTACATGCAAAACCCAGACTACGACATTGCAAACTCTTACGTTATCGGAGACAGAGAGACAGACCGAACCTTTGCTAAAAACATCGGATGCAGATCTCTGATTATCAATGACGAAGAAATGTCATGGGACAAGATTGCGGAAATATTGTTTGCTGGCGAACGTACGGCTAAAGTAAGTCGGAAGACGAAGGAAACCGACATTTTAGTCCGAGTAAACCTTGACGGCACTGGCAAGTGTGATATTTCGACAGGACTTGGCTTTTTTGACCACATGCTGGAACAAATTGGCAAACATGGAATGATAGATCTGACCATCCACACAAAAGGCGATCTTGAGGTAGACGAGCACCATACGATAGAAGATACAGCGATTGCCTTGGGAGAGTGCTTACTGACAGCCCTCGGAGACAAGAGAGGAATTGAGCGTTATGGATATTGTTTACCCATGGACGATTGTCTTTGCAGTGTTGCACTGGATTTTGGAGGCCGCCCCTGGTTGGTTTGGGACGCAGAATTCAGACGAGAGAAAATCGGCGAAATGCCTACCGAAATGTTCTTACATTTCTTCAAAAGTCTCAGTGATGCCGCAAAGATGAATCTGAACATCAAAGCCGAGGGGCAAAACGAGCACCACAAAATAGAGGGAATATTCAAGGCGCTAGCCCGTTCACTGAAGATGGCCATACGACGAGACATCTACCACTACGAGCTGCCATCAACGAAAGGTCTGCTATAGATTTCGGATGAAAATTTGGCAGTCTCAGAATTTATTTGTACCTTTGCACCCCAATTATTATAAATAAGGTATTAGAAAGAAATGATAACAGTTACAAATCTGCAGATTCAGTTTGGAAAGAAGGTCCTCTACAAGGACGTAAACCTGAAGTTCACAAGTGGCAACATTTATGGTATCATCGGTGCTAACGGCGCTGGCAAATCTACTCTGCTGCGTGCCATCAGTGGCGATCTTGAGCCTAACAAGGGTACCATTGAGATGCAGCCAGGCGAACGCCTGAGCGTTCTGGAACAGGACCACTTCAAATATGATGAGTACTCCGTGATGGATACTGTGCTGATGGGACATCAGCCCCTTTGGGCCAACATGAAAGAGCGTGAAGCCCTTTATGCCAAGCCAGAAATGAGCGAGGAAGATGGCGTAAGAGCCGCTGACCTCGAGATGGCATTTGCCGAAATGAACGGATGGGAGGCTGAGAGCGAAGCCGCACAGCTGTTGCAGAACCTCGGTGTACAGGACAGTCAGCACTACAAGCAGATGGCTGAAATTTCAAACAATGAAAAGGTACGTGTAATGCTAGCCAAGGCATTGTTCGGACATCCCGACAATCTGCTACTTGACGAGCCTACCAACGACCTCGACCTCGACACCGTACAGTGGTTAGAGGAATACCTGTCAAACCTTGAGCAGTGTGTACTCGTAGTTTCTCACGACCGTCACTTCCTTGACGCAGTATCAACCCAAACGGTTGACATCGACTTCGGCAAGGTAACGTTGTTCTCAGGAAACTACTCTTTCTGGTACGAAAGTTCGCAGTTGGCATTGCGTCAGGCCCAGAACCAGAAGATGAAGGCTGAGGAAAAGAAAAAACAGCTTGAGGAGTTCATCCGCCGATTCTCTGCCAACGTGGCAAAATCGAAGCAGACCACATCACGTAAGAAGATGCTGGAAAAGTTGAATGTAGAGGAAATCACACCTTCAACACGTAAATACCCTGGCATCATCTTCTCTATGGAGCGTGAACCAGGAACCCAGATTCTTGAGGTTGAGGGACTGAAAGCTGTAGATACCGACGGAACAGTACTCTTCGACAATGTAAACTTCACCATTGAGAAGGGACAGAAAACCGTATTCCTCTCACACAACCCAAAGGCTATGACTGCCTTGTTCGAGATTATCAACGGCAACCGTCAGGCTGATGCAGGTACCTATAAGTGGGGTGTTACCATCACTACCGCCTACCTGCCATTGGATAACACCGAGTTCTTCCAGAGCGAGATGAATCTGGTCGACTGGCTGAGCCAGTGGGGACCAGGTAACGAGGTTACCATGAAATCGTTCCTGGGTCGTATGCTGTTCAAGGAAGAGGATGTGCTGAAGCATGTAAACGTGCTTTCTGGTGGTGAGAAGATGCGCTGTATGATTGCCCGCATGCAGCTTAAGAATGCAAACTGTCTGATTCTTGACACCCCCACGAACCACCTCGACCTTGAGTCAATTCAGGCATTCAACAACAACCTTATTCAGTTTAAAGGCAATATTCTGTTTGCTTCACATGACCATGAGTTTATCAACACCGTAGCCGACCGTATCATCGAATTAACACCGAAAGGCACCATCGATAAGCTGACGACTTACGATGACTACATCTACGATGAGCAGATAAAAGAACAGAAGGCTAAGATGTATGTTTAATGGCACGGAATTTGCATAAGGTTTGTCAAAGACAATAAAACATAGCAATTATGACAGAAAAAGATATCAACATCGAAGACGAGGAGACTTTGAATGAGGCTCCTGTTGAAGAAACTGACAAAGAGACAGAAGAAGCTACCGAGGAAACACAAGAAGAATCGGAAGAGAAGGATCCTTTGGAAAAAGCCAAAGAGGAAATTGCAGATTTGAAAGATAAGTGGCTTCGTTCTGTAGCTGAGTTTGAAAACTATCGCAAACGTACCCTGAAAGAACGCGCTGAGCTAATTCTTAATGGTGGCGAGAAGGTTATCTCTGCCGTTCTGCCCATCATTGATGATATGGAGCGTGCTATTGAGAATGGAGCAAAGACAGACGATCCCGAAGTTCTGCGTGAAGGCATGACACTGATTCATCAGAAGTTCATGAAAACACTGGAAGCGCAGGGAGTCAGCAAAATCGAGACGAAAGACGCCGACTTTGATACCGATGTGCATGAGGCTGTAGCTATGGTACCAGGTATGGGCGATGATAAGAAAGGTAAAGTCATCGACTGTCTACAAGAGGGATATAAGCTGAATGACAAAGTAATCCGCCACGCGAAAGTGGCCGTAGGACAATAAGCAATGGCACAGAAGAGAGATTACTACGAGGTACTGGGCGTACAGAAAAACGCCACAGAAGACGAGATAAAAAAAGCCTATCGCAAGATAGCCATCAAGTATCACCCCGATCGCAATCCTGGTGATAAAGAAGCCGAGGAAAAGTTTAAGGAGGCTGCAGAGGCTTACAACATACTACACGATCCGAAGACTCGCCAGCAATATGACCAATTTGGCTTTGACGGTCCTAATATGGGTGGCGGATTCGGAGGCTTTGGCGGATTTAGCGGCACATCAATGAACATGGACGATATCTTCTCTATGTTCGGTGACATCTTTGGAGGGCACGGTTTTGGAGGCTTCGGAGGTGGGCAACGCCGACCACAACAGCACAGAGGTAGCGACCTTCGTCTGAAAGTAAAACTCACATTAGAGGAAATCAATACAGGCGTAGTCAAGAAATTCAAGGTACGCAAAGACATCCACTGCCCACACTGTAACGGTTCTGGAGCAGAGAAAGGTAGCGGTAAAGAAACTTGCCAGACCTGTCATGGTACTGGCGTCATCACCCACACCACCCAGAGCATCTTCGGTATGATGCAGCAGCAGAGCGTATGTCCTGTATGCGGCGGAGAAGGTCAGGTGATTAAGAACAAGTGCCAGCACTGTGGTGGAACTGGCGTCGAGAAAGGCGAGGAAGTTGTTGAGATCAACATCCCCGCTGGCGTAGCTGAAGGTATGGTCGTTAATGTTCCCGGAAAAGGAAATGCCGGAAAACATAATGGTATCAACGGCGACATTCAAGTGTTTATCGAGGAAGCTCCACATGACACATTTGTCCGTGATGGTAACGACCTGATTTACAACCTACTGCTCGATTTCCCGACAGCAGCTCTTGGGGGAGAAATCGAGATTCCTACCATCGAGGGCACCAAGTTGAAGGTAAAGTTGGAAAATGGAACACAACCAGGAAAGACACTCCGTCTGAGAGGTAAAGGCCTGCCCGCTGTTCAAGGCTATGGTAGCGGAAAGGGCGATCTTGTTGTTAATATCAGTGTATATGTTCCAAAGACTCTCAGCCGCGAAGAGAAACAAGCAATCGAACAATTTAAAAACAGCGACAATTTCAAGGGCGACAAACAGACGCGCGACTCCATCTTCCAGAAATTCAAGAATTACTTCAATTAATATATTAAGGTATGACATATCAGGAAACGTGTGAATATCTCTATCACCAAATGCCCATGTTTGAACGACAGGGCGCCAGCGGGTATAAAGAAGGGTTAGAAAATTCTCATACTCTTGATCAGCATTTTGGGCATCCTCACCGCAAGTACCGCACCATCCACGTGGCTGGTACTAATGGCAAGGGTTCATGTGCACACACGTTATCCGCCATACTTCAGTCATGTGGCTACAAAGTAGGATTATACACTTCACCTCACCTTGTTGACTTCAGTGAGCGTATCCGTGTAAACGGACTGCCAATTTCAGAAGAATATGTTGTAGACTTTGTTGAAAAAGAAAAAACATTCTTTGCCCCTTTAAATCCTTCATTTTTTGAGGTTGTTACAGCGATGGCCTTCAAATACTTTGCAGACAAGAAAGTTGATATTGCTGTTATTGAAGTTGGTATGGGAGGGCGCCTTGATTGCACAAACATTATCACGCCAATATTATCAGTCATCACTAATATCGGCATGGACCACACCCAATTCCTCGGTAATTCTCTTGAACTGATTGCCGTAGAGAAAGCTGGTATTATCAAACAGGGCATTCCTGTGGTTATTGGTGAAACAAAACCAGAAACACGTCCTGTTTTTGAAGCAATGGCTTCATCACTCAAGGCTCCCATCATCTATGCAGAAGACCAGCAGGAGATCGTCTCCATAAGCAGTACACACAAGAAGATCGAATACCACACAAAGAATTATGGGATCTTGACAGGAGAACTGACAGGTAGCTACCAGGAGAAAAATACCAACACCATTCTCTGCGCCGTAAAGCAGCTAGAAAAAATGGGGTATATGCAGGCTGTTAGTTGCCCCGAAAATAAAATCTGTGCAAACAGAGAAGTCAGAGAAGGGTTCAAAAACGTTTGTTTCCTGACAGGTCTGAAAGGACGCTGGCAGACTGTAAAAGATACACCTTTGACCATCTGCGACACAGGACACAATGTGGCAGGATGGGAATTCCTGAGCAAACAGATTAGCGAGGTCCCCTGTCGAAAAAAACACATTGTATTCGGAATGGTAGAGGACAAAGATGTCGAAGGTGTTCTGGCACTTTTGCCAAAAGATGCGACCTACTATTTTACAAAGTCAGACAACAAACGAGCACTCTCTGAAAATGTTCTTAAACTATATGCCCAAGAAAAAGGACTCGAAGGAGAAAGCTATCCTGACGTGGAAGCAGCATACCAGGCAGCCAAGAAACAAGCCGAGAATAACGACTTTGTGTTTATCGGAGGTAGCAGTTATGTAGTTGCAGACTTCCTTAAAAACTGCATTTAGGCTTTTTTAATATATCAAAAACATTTTTTTCGTTGAATCATTTGCCCGTTTGATATATTTTTAGTTACTTTGCAGACAGTAATAATTTTAGTAACTAAAAACATATATTCAATATGGTAAACTCAACAGAAACAGCGAATCTGTGTGGTCTGAAGAGAGAAAACTTCCAGGCCACAATCAACGGTAAGAAAACAGACCTGTACATCCTCAGGAATCGTAAGGGTTATGAAGTGGCAATCTCCAACTACGGCGGTGCCATTTGTGCTATTATGGTACCAGACAAAGAAGGTAAGGTGGGTAACGTGATTCAAGGACACGACAGCATCAAGCAACTCACCAGTGGCAAGGAGCCTTTCCTTTCTACACTCATTGGTCGCTGGGGTAATCGTATCTGCAAGGGTCAGTTTACACTGAATGGTAAAGAATACCAATTGGCACTTAACGATGGACCTAATCACCTGCATGGTGGTCCTACAGGTTTCCATGCCAAGGTTTGGGATGCTCGTCAGATGGGACCTCGGTCGTTAGCTTTACACCGCGTATCTTCATATGGTGAAGAAGGTTTTACTGGCGAACTTGACGTAACTGTTGAATTCACTTTCACAGATTTGAACGAGCTGATCATCGAGTACCTTGCTACCACCAATAAGAAGACCATCGTGAACCTGACTCATCATGCATTCTTCAGTCTGGCAGGTACAGCAGACCCCACTCCTACGATTGAAAACCAGATTTGTGAAATCAATGCAGATTTCTATCTGCCCACTGACGAGACCGCAATTCCTACAGGTGAGATTCTCAAAGTTGAAGGTACCCCATTTGACTTCCGCAAACCAAAAGCTTTTGGTAAAGATATTGATGCAGACCATGAGCAGATCAAGTTTGGTAAAGGCTTTGATCATAACTATGTACTGAACAAACAGGAAGAAGGCGAACTCTCGTATGCCGCAAAGGTTATTGAGC
>Ga0265300_10004234_pt1 | contig 11488 bp, 22 predicted proteins | sample AusTroGonzalo_MG_FD_193482 | JGI IMG/M metagenome (GOLD analysis project Ga0265300, IMG submission 193482) | Bovine rumen microbial communities from tropical cattle in Woodstock, Queensland, Australia - Gonzalo_03 | ecosystem: Host-associated > Mammals > Digestive system > Stomach > Rumen ... | reverse complement strand
GGTGGAAGTGGTTACTCCGGAGGAGTCGATGGGTGACGTGATCGGTGACTTGAACAAACGTCGCGGCCAGGTGGAAGGCATGGAGACAAGCCGCACCGGCGCACGTATCGTGAAGGCCAAAGTGCCCCTGAGCGAGATGTTCGGTTACGTGAGCGCACTGCGTACGATCACTTCGGGTCGTGCCACCAGCTCGATGGAATTCTCGCACTACGAACAGGTAAGCAACCAGATCGCCAAGACCGTGCTGACGGAATGCGGCGGACGCGTTGACCTTGTATAGCAAATAACGTGTCATGTGGTAAGGCACAGAATGAATGACTCTTCGGTGACCCCACATGACACACTAACAAAAACAATCATTATGAGTCAAAAAATTAGAATCAAACTGAAAAGCTACGATCACAACCTGGTGGACAAGTCTGCCGAGAAGATCGTAAAAACCGTTAAAGCAACGGGTGCCGTAGTTAGCGGACCGATTCCCCTGCCTACGCACAAACGTATTTTTACCGTAAACCGCTCCACGTTCGTCAACAAGAAGAGCCGCGAGCAGTTTGAACTCTCCTGCTACAAGCGTCTGATCGACATCTATGGCAGCAACGGCAAGACCGTAGAGGCCCTGATGAAGTTGGAACTCGCCAGCGGAGTGGAAGTAGAAATCAAGGTGTAATAACCATAAACAACAAAAGAAGAGAGTGCTGGCGGATCGACAGTGTCCGTTCAGCCGCCTCGCTTAATTAAATTATTAATTATCAGTAGGCAGAAGCGGCAAGCGTGCCGCTAATCACCTACAAAACAAAACATTTGAAATGCCAGGATTAATTGGAAAAAAGATCGGAATGACTTCCGTCTTCGGTGCCAATGGCAAGAACATTCCATGCACCGTTATTGAATGTGGTCCTTGTGTTGTAACGCAAATCAAAACTGTAGAGAAAGACGGCTATGCTGCATTGCAGCTGGGCTATCTCCCCAAGACGGAGAAGCACACGAACAAGGCAGAGGCCGGCCACTTCAAGGCAGCAGGCGTACAGCCTATGACCCACTTGGTTGAGTTCAGTGGTTTTGAACAAGAGTACAGTCTCGGCGACACCATCACCGTGGACATGTTCAAGGAGAACTCATTTGTAGATGTAGTAGGAACCAGCAAAGGTAAAGGTTTCCAGGGCGTTGTTAAACGTCACGGCTTTGGTGGTGTAGGTCAGAAAACGCATGGTCAGGACGACCGTCTGCGTGCTCCGGGTTCTATCGGCGCATGCTCGTATCCTTCCCGCGTATTCCCCGGACTGCGTATGGCAGGCCGTATGGGCGGTGACCGCGTGACCAGCCAGAACCTTCAGGTACTTAAAGTTATTCCTGAATACAACCTTATCATGGTGAAGGGTAGTATTCCGGGTTGTAAGAATTCAATTGTTTGCATTAATAAGTAATATGGAACTGAACATTATTAACATCAAGGGTGAGGAGACCGGCAAGAAGGTCCAGCTCAACGACGCCATCTTCGGCATCGAGCCTAACGATCATGCCATTTACTTGGATGTAAAACAATTCATGGCAAACAACCGTCAGGGAACCCACAAATCGAAGCAACGTAGTGAAATAGCAGGTTCGACCCGCAAGCTCGGTCGTCAGAAAGGTGGCGGCGGCGCACGTCCGGGTGATATCAAGAGCCCTGTACGCGTAGGCGGTGGCCGCATCTTTGGCCCGGTACCTCGTGACTACAGCTTCAAGTTGAACAAGAAAGTAAAGCAGTTGGCCCGCAAGTCGGCTTTGTCGCTCCGCGCACAGAACAACCAGATCATCGCTCTCGATGCCCTGAAGTTCGACGCTCCGAAGACCAAAGATTTCGTGGCTATGATGGCAGCACTGAAGATTGCCGACAAGAAAGCACTCTTCGTACTTCCCGCAGCTGACGACTATGCACTGCTGTCTGCACGCAATCTGCAGAACGTGAACATGATCACGGTGAATGAACTGAATACGTACGCAATTATGAATTCCAACGCAGTAGTGGTTCTCCCCGAGACCCTTACCGCCCTGGATGAAACTTTTAAAGCTTAAGGAGGTCTGAACTATGGCAATTATTATCAAACCGATCGTCACTGAGAAGATGACCGAGATGGGCGAAAAGTCAAATCGCTACGGATTTATGGTTGAACGCACTGCCAACAAGGTGGAAATCAAGAAGGCAGTGGAGGAAATGTACAATGTAACAGTTGTGGATGTTAACACGCTTATCGCAGCTCCGAAACTGAAGCAGCGCTATACGAAGAGCGGCGTTATCTCCGGTCGTCAGGCCTCTTACAAGAAGGCTATCGTGACTGTTGCTAATGGTGAAACAATCGATTTTTATAGCAATATTTAACGAAAATGGCTGTACGCAAATTAAACCCCACTACACCTGGGCAAAGACACAAAATTATCGGTGCATTCGACACAATTACTACGAGTACACCGGAGAAGTCTCTTGTGTATGGTGGCCACGGTACCGGCGGTCGTAACAACACCGGTAAGATGACCATGCGCTACATCGGTGGCGGACACAAGCAGAAATACAGAGTAATTGATTTCAAACGTAACAAAGATGGTGTACCGGCAGTCGTTAAAACAATCGAGTATGATCCGAACCGTTCGGCTCGTATCGCTCTGTTGTTCTACGCTGATGGAGAAAAACGTTACATTCTTGCACCTAACGGACTGCAAGTAGGTCAAACGATTCTTTCGGGCAAGGACATCGCTCCCGAAGTGGGCAATGCTCTTCCGATGACCGACATCCCTCTGGGTACGCTTATTCACAACATCGAGCTTCGTCCGGGTCAGGGCGCTGCGCTCGTTCGTTCTGCTGGCGCGTTTGCACAGTTGACCTCTCGTGAGGACAAGTATGCAATCATCAAGCTGCCTTCAGGCGAGCTTCGCAAAGTGCTGGCTGCGTGCAAAGCAACCATCGGTGTTGTAGGCAACTCCGACCACGCGCTTGAGAAGAGCGGTAAGGCAGGTCGCAGCCGTTGGCTGGGTCGTCGTCCGCACAACCGTGGTGTAACCATGAACCCTGTAGATCACCCGATGGGTGGTGGCGAGGGCCGTCAGTCCGGTGGCCATCCTCGTTCACGCAAGGGCTTGTTGGCTAAGGGTTACAAGACTCGTGCTCCGAAGAAGCAGAGTAATAAACTCATTATCGAAAGACGTAAAAAATAACCTACTAAATTAAGCTAAAGTTATGAGTCGTTCATTAAAAAAAGGACCTTTCATCAATCTCAAGCTCGAGAAAAAAGTGCTCGACATGAATGAGAGCGGCAAGAAGACTGTTGTCAAGACCTGGTCGCGCGCATCGATGATCTCGCCTGATTTTGTAGGTCATACAATTGCAGTTCACAATGGTAATAAGTTTATCCCTGTTTACGTAACGGAAAACATGGTGGGTCACAAGCTGGGCGAATTTGCTCCGACCCGCACGTTCCGTGGTCACTCGGGTAACCGCTAATCCATTGAATCGTAAAACATTAAAACATTAAGATTAAAATGGGTGCTAGAAAACATAATACAGCCGAAGCGAGAAAAGAGGCACAGAAGTCTCTGTACTTCGCTAAGCTCAACAACTGCCCTACCAGCCCGCGCAAGATGCGTCTCGTAGCAGACATGATTCGCGGCAAGGAGGTCAATTTGGCCCTCGGTGCGCTGAAGTTCTCGACGAAAGAGGCTTCCCGCAAACTGGAGAAACTCCTCAAGTCTGCCATCAGCAACTGGGAACAGAAGACCGGCAAGCAGGCAGGTGAGGAAACACTGTACGTAACGAACATCTATGTAGATGGCGGCGGTTCGCTGAAGCGTCTGCGCACGGCTCCTCAGGGCCGCGGTTACCGCATTCGCAAGCGTTCGAACCACGTTACGATATTTGTAGGTACAAAGAATACTAACGAACAAAACTAATCCAAGATGGGACAGAAAATTAATCCAATTAGTAACCGCCTCGGCATTGTCCGCGGTTGGGATTCCAACTGGTTCGGCGGCAAAAGCTACGGTGATACTCTCCTCGAAGATAGCAAAATCAGAGAATATCTGAACGCCCGTCTTGCAGAAGCCAGTATTTCGCGTATCGTTATTGAAAGAACTTTGAAACTTGTGACTGTTACTGTCTGCACTGCTCGCCCCGGTTATATTATCGGTAAGGGTGGACAAGAAGTTGACAAACTCAAAGAGGAACTGAAGAAGATTACCAAGCAGGATGTTCAGATCAACATCTTCGAGGTAAAACGTCCGGAGCTCGACGCTGTGATCGTGGGCACGAAGATTGCCAGCCAGCTGGAGGGTAAGATTGCTTACCGCCGCGCTGTTAAGCAGGCTATCGCTTCGACCATGCGCATGGGTGCCGAGGGTATCAAGGTACAGGTGTCCGGTCGTCTCAACGGTGCTGAAATGGCCCGCAAAGAGATGTACAAGGAAGGCCGTACTCCGCTGCATACACTCCGTGCAGACATCGACTACTGCCAGGCTACTGCCGTAACGAAGGTAGGTGCCATCGGCGTGAAGGTATGGATCTGCCGCGGTGAGGTATACGGCAAGAAAGACCTGGCTCCGAATTTCGCTCAGAAGCAGGAAGCAGGCCGCCCGGATCGTCGTCCTCAAGGCGATCGTCGTGGTGGATTCCGCAACCGCAAAAAGTAATCCCAATTGTTAGACTTAAGAAGACAAAGTAATTATGTTACAACCAAAGAAAACTAAATTCCGTCGTCAGCAAAAGGGCCGTATCAAAGGAAACGCCCAGCGCGGTTGCGAGTTGGCATTCGGTAACTTCGGTATCAAGAGTCTTGGTACTGTTTGGTTGACCGGTCGCCAGATTGAGGCAGCCCGTGTTGCTGTGACACGTTATATGCAACGTCAAGGTCATGTATGGATTCGCGTGTTCCCGGACAAGCCGATCACGAAGAAGCCGCTTGATGTACGTATGGGTAAAGGTAAAGGTAATCCCGAAGGTTTCGTAGTGCCTTTGGCTCCGGGCCGAATCATCTTCGAAATCGACGGTGTAAGCTATGACGTAGCCAAGGAGGCATTGCGTCTTGCCGCTCAGAAGCTCCCTATCACAACCAAGTTCGTCGTTCGTCGCGACTATGATCCAACCCAAAATGTTTAATGGAAGTTATGAAAGCAAAAGAAGTAAAAGAATTAACAACCGCTGAGCTCAAGGAGCGCCTGGACGCCCAGAAAGCCGAGCTTTCGCAGATGAAGCTTCAGCACAGCATTTCTCCGCTCGACAATCCGTTGCAAATCAGGGAGGTTCGTAAGACCATCGCACGACTGGCAACCGAGATTCGTCAGAGAGAATTAAACAACAAGTAAAATTATCAACTGATGGAAACAAGAAACTTAAGAAAAGAGAGAATGGGCGTGGTTACCAGCACCAAGATGGACAAGACCATCGTAGTGGCGGTAAAGTGGAAAGAGAAACACCCCATCTATGGTAAGTTTGTCAACAAGACAAAGAAATACCATGTTCATGACGAGGAGAACACTTGCGGCATCGGTGATACGGTACGCATTATGGAGACTCGTCCTTTGAGCAAAACCAAGCGTTGGCGTTTAACTCAAATTATTGAAAGGGCTAAGTAATTATGATACAGACAGAATCTCGTCTTGTTGTCGCAGACAACAGTGGTGCGAAGGAAGCTCTTTGCATCCGCGTGCTGGGTGGCACGGGCAAACGTTATGCAACCCTTGGCGATACAATCGTAGTGGCAGTGAAGTCGGTTATTCCTTCTTCGGACATGAAGAACGGCACCGTTTCTCGCGCTATCGTTGTTCGCGTGAAGAAAGAAGTACGTCGTGCAGACGGTTCGTATATCCGTTTCGACGACAATGCTTGCGTTCTCATCAATAATGCAGGCGAACTCCGCGGCAGCCGTATCTTTGGTCCGGTGGCCCGTGAGCTCCGCGCTACGAACATGAAGATTATTTCTCTTGCACCCGAAGTGCTCTAATCTCTAAAACAGTTACAAAAATGGCAAAATTACATATTAAGAAAGGTGATACCGTTTACGTAAACGCAGGTTCGAGCAAAGGTCAGACCGGCAAGGTGCTGAAGGTGCTTGTAGAAGAGCAGCGTGCGATCGTAGAAGGCGTCAACATGGTTAGCAAAAGCCAGAAGCCGAGCGCGAAGAATCCGCAAGGCGGCATAGTAAAACAGGAGGCTCCTATCCATATCTCCAATCTGAACGTAGCCGAGGACGGCAAGCCCGTACGCATCGGCCGCAAGGAGAAGGATGGCAAGCTGGTACGTGTTTCGAAGAAAACCGGTAAAGAAATTTAAGTAAATGAATACAGCAAGTCTTAAGCAAGATTACAGGGAGCGTATCGTTCCCGTCTTGATGAAAGAGTTCGGGTACAGCACCGTTATGCAGTGCCCCAAACTTGAGAAAATTGTCCTCAATCAGGGATTGGGTATCGCTGTAGCCGATAAGAAGATTATCGAGGTAGCCATCAACGAAATGACTGCTATCACGGGTCAGAAGGCCGTGCAGACCGTTTCGAAGAAGGATATCGCCAACTTCCATGTTCGTAAGAAAATGCCGGTTGGTGTTCGCGTGACTCTTCGTGGCGAGCGCATGTACGAGTTCCTCGAGCGTCTGGTTCGAGTAGCTCTCCCGCGTATCCGTGACTTCAAGGGAATCGAGAGCAAGATGGATGGCCGTGGCAACTACACCTTGGGCATCACCGAGCAGATCATCTTCCCTGAGATCAACATTGATAACATTACCAAATTGCTGGGTATGAACATCACGTTCGTTACCTCTGCAAATACGGATGAAGAAGGTTTCGCCCTGCTTCGCGAGTTTGGTTTACCGTTTAAAAAGTAATCGATTATGGCAAAGGAATCAATGAAAGCCCGCGAGGTAAAGCGTGCGAAGCTGGTGGCCAAATATGCTGCCAAGCGTGCCCAGCTCCTCAAGGATGGTGACTACGAAGGTTTGCAGGCTCTGCCCAAGAACGCTTCTCCGGTCCGCCTTCACAACCGCTGCAAGATTACGGGTCGTCCGAAAGGCTACATGCGTCAGTTCGGTCTGAGCCGTATCCAGTTCCGTGAGATGGCCTCGAAAGGTCTGATCCCGGGCGTGAAGAAGGCCAGTTGGTAATGAAAAAGTCAGAAAAAACTGACAAAATGCGTTAATGCACAGGTTTTCGGCGAGTTTGGTACGATTTTTGTACTGAATTTAGCCGGAAACTAATTGTGCGAAAATGGCAGACCCCTGTCACTTTGGCACAGTTTATAGTGAAAGTTAGCCGTATAGAGACGGCAGCTAAATAGAAGATTTAATTAAATATTGTCCCGGAAGGCGGGATTAATTTAAGAAAACAAATGACAGATCCAATCGCAGATTATCTGACTCGACTCAGAAATGCAATCAAGGCCGGCCACCGTGTAGTGGAGATTCCGGCTTCGAATCTGAAGAAAGAGATCACGCGAATCCTGTTCGAGAAAGGTTACATCCTTTCGTACAAGTTCGTGGAAGATGGGCCTCAAGGCACGATCAAGGTGGCCTTGAAGTATGATCCGGTTAACAAAGTTAACGCCATCAAGTCTTTAACACGTGTATCTACCCCAGGTCTTCGTCGTTACGTAGGCTATCGTGAGATGCCTCGCGTCCTGAACGGTCTCGGCATTGCAATCCTTTCGACTTCGAAGGGTGTGATGACGAACAAGGAGGCGTTGAACCAGAAGCTTGGCGGTGAAGTTCTTTGCTACATTTATTAATAGGAGGGTTACAGTATGTCAAGAATTGGTAAATTACCGGTAAGTATTCCCGCAGGCGTAACCGTTACTGTTGATGCAAACAACGTAGTTACCGTGAAGGGTCCGAAGGGTGAGTTGCAGCAGGCAGTGAACCCGCAGATTAGTGTAAAAGTAGAGGGTACGGAAGTACACGTTACTCGTCCGAACGACGAGAAGGAGAACCGCTCGATGCACGGTTTGTACCGCGCGCTGATCCACAACATGGTGGTAGGTGTGAGCGAAGGTTACAAGAAGACCCTCGAGTTGGTAGGTGTAGGTTACCGTGTTGAGAACCAGGGCAACCTGATTCAGTTGGCACTCGGTTATACCCATCCGATCTATCTCATGCTTCCGAAGGAAGTGAAAGTGGAGACCAAGTCGGAGCGTAACCAAAACCCGTTGATTATCCTTGAGAGCGCTGACAAGCAGTTGATTGGCCAGATTTGTGCCAAGATCCGCTCGTTCCGCAAACCTGAACCGTACAAGGGCAAGGGTGTTAAGTTCCAGGGTGAAGTTATTCGTCGTAAAGCTGGTAAGTCGGCTGGTAAGTAATTATTAAGAAAGTACAATTATGGATCAGAAAATAGAAAGAAGACTGAAAATCAAGCAGCGCATCCGCACGAAGGTGTCCGGCACTGCTGAGCGTCCTCGTCTCACTGTATTCCGTTCGAACAGCCAGATTTATGCACAGGTGATTGATGATACCAAAGGCGCTACTTTGGCATCCGCTTCGTCGCTGGCTATCAAGGACAAGATGACCAAGACAGAGAAAGCTGCCCAGGTGGGCAAGGCTATCGCCGAGGCTGCCAAGAAGGCAGGCGTAGAGACGGTGGTATTTGACCGCAACGGCTATCTGTATCACGGTCGTGTTAAACAACTTGCTGACGCTGCCCGCGAAGGTGGCCTCAAATTCTAAATTATAATGGTAAGAATATGAACAGAGTTAAAACCACAAATGACTTGGAGCTCCAGGAGCGCCTTGTTGCTGTAAACCGCGTAACGAAAGTTACCAAAGGTGGTCGTACTTTTACGTTTGCAGCCATTGTAGTAGTAGGTAACGGTAACGGTATCGTTGGCTACGGTTTGGGTAAAGCAGGTGAAGTTACCGCTGCCATCACGAAGGGCACGGAAGCTGCGAAGAAGAACCTCATTCAGGTGCCGGTATTGAACGGAACTATTCCTCACGAGCAGTTCTCGAAATTCGGCAGTGCGAAAGTATATCTGCAGCCGGCATCTACCGGTACGGGTGTGAAGGCCGGTGGCGCTATGCGTGCCGTGCTTGAGAGCGTGGGTATCAAGGACATCCTGGCCAAGTCGAAGGGTTCGTCCAACCCGCACAACCTCGTGAAGGCAACCATTCAGGCTCTCGGCGAGCTCCGCGACGCCCGCATGGTGGCTCAGAACCGTGGCATCAGTGTTTCGGCAGTATTCAACGGATAATGTGTAACGAATTAAAAGATAATTAGTATGGCAACAATTAAGATTCAGAAAGTTCGTAGCACGATTAAGTCTCCGAAGAATCAGAAACTCATCATGGAGGCACTTGGTCTTCACAAGATGAACCAGGTAGTAGAGCACGAAGCCGTTCCCTCGATTCTGGGAATGGTAGAGAAGGTAAAACACCTTGTAAAAGTAATTGAATAATATGAACGTGGTGCTTCGGGCGTTAGGGTTACCGAGTTCGGAGCACATCAAATAACACAAGAAAATGGAACTTTATAATTTGACTCCGGCCGCAGGCAGTACTCACTCGGAAAAACGAATTGGTCGTGGTGCCGGTTCGGGCAAGGGAGGTACTTCTACCCGTGGTCACAAAGGTGCTAAATCGCGTTCCGGCTACTCGAAGAAGATCGGTTTCGAGGGTGGTCAGATGCCTATCCAGCGCCGTCTGCCCAAGTTCGGTTTCAAGAACATCAACCATGTGGAGTACAAGGCGATCAACCTGTCTTCTCTGCAGGCGTTGGCTGAGACTCAGAAACTGGAGAAAATCGGTCTTGAAGAGCTGCATGCAGCCGGTCTGATCGGCAAGAACATGCTCGTAAAGATTCTGGGCAAGGGCACGCTGAGTGCAAAACTTATTGTCGAGGCAAATGCTTTCAGCAAGTCTGCAGAGGCTGCTATCGTAGCTGCCGGCGGCGAGGCTAAGAAACTGTAATTCAACTTGTAGTTGTTATGAAATTTATTGAAACAATCAAAAATATCTGGAAGATCGAGGAGCTCCGCAACCGTCTGCTGACCACGTTCCTTTTCGTGCTCATCTACCGTTTCGGTTCGTTCGTTGTTCTGCCGGGTATTGATCCGACAGCGTTGACCGCCCTGCGTGCTCAGACCGCAGGAGGCCTGATGGCGCTTCTGGATATGTTCTCGGGCGGTGCCTTCTCGAACGCCTCGGTGTTTGCGTTGGGTATCATGCCTTACATCTCTGCATCGATTATCGTGCAGCTGCTGACTATTGCAGTGCCGTATTTCCAGAAGATGCAGCAGGATGGTGAGTCAGGCCGCCAGAAGATGAACCAGATCACGCGTTATCTGACTGTAGGTATCCTGATTCTGCAAGGTCCGTCCTACCTCGTGAACCTGTCCGTACAGATGCATGCAGTAGGTGCTCCGCTGGTAATCGGCTGGAACTGGTTTACCATTTCCTCGACGATTATCCTGTGCGCCGGCTCGATGTTTGTGATGTGGCTGGGTGAACGTATCACCGACCGCGGTATCGGTAACGGTATTTCGTTTATCATTCTCATCGGTATCATCGCCCGTTTCCCGGGTGCTCTGATTCAGGAGTTCAGCTCTCGTCTGAACGACGCCGGTGGCGGTTTGGTAGTGTTCTTGCTGGAGATTGTAATCCTGTTGGTTGTTATCGCCGTGGCTATCATGCTGGTACAGGGCACTCGCAAGATCCCCGTACAGTATGCGAAGCGTATGGTGGGTAACCGTCAGTACGGCGGTGTGCGCCAGTACATCCCTCTGAAGGTGAATGCAGCCAACGTAATGCCTATCATCTTTGCGCAGGCCATCATGTTCCTGCCGCTGATGATTGCGGGCTTTACGACGGACGGCAGCAGTGCGTTTGCACGTGCGTTCTCCAACAACGACGGTTTCTGGTATAACCTTGTATTCTTCCTTTTGATCGTTGCGTTCACGTATTTCTATACGGCCATCATCATCAATCCTCAGCAGATGGCTGAGAACCTGAAGCAGAACAACGGCTTCATTCCGGGTGTCAAGCCGGGTAAGAAGACTGCGGAGTACATTGATACGATCATGTCCCGCATCACTCTTCCGGGCAGTATCTTCCTGGCAACGGTAGCCATCCTTCCGGCATTCGCGCGTCTTGCGGGTGTGAGCATGGGCTTTGCCCAGTTCTTCGGAGGTACGTCTCTGCTGATTATGGTCGGTGTGATTTTGGATACGCTCCAGCAGATCGAGAGCCACTTGCTCATGCGTCACTATGACGGTTTCTTTGACAACGGCTTCAAGATCAAGGGACGTTCCGGCGCAATGGCATACTAATGCATCAAAAGCCAGATGATCTATCTTAAGACTGACGAAGAGGTAGAGCTTTTGCGTGCAAGCAACAACCTTCTGGGCATGACCTATGGCGAGTTGGCCAAGGTCATTGCTCCGGGGGTGAGTACTGCAGAACTGGACCGTTTGGCGGAGGAGTTCATCCGTGACCACGGAGGTATTCCGTCGTGCAAAGGGTTCGAAGGCTATCCGGCCACGTTGTGT
>Ga0265300_10004228_pt1 | contig 11501 bp, 9 predicted proteins | sample AusTroGonzalo_MG_FD_193482 | JGI IMG/M metagenome (GOLD analysis project Ga0265300, IMG submission 193482) | Bovine rumen microbial communities from tropical cattle in Woodstock, Queensland, Australia - Gonzalo_03 | ecosystem: Host-associated > Mammals > Digestive system > Stomach > Rumen ... | reverse complement strand
TACTGCTTATGGTGAATGCCATTCAACGAACGAATGGTACCACATTATCCGCGACATCAGCTCCGGCGATGCGAAGCAGTGGAAGAACGTCGTCACCACTTTCAAGCAGTACATCGCTAACGGCGAACTGGTGAAATCCAAGAAGGCCGTCACTGGATCTGTTCCTGCTGAAAAGAAGACGAAGGCCGCTTGTGTTGAAAAGATCAAGGAAGCGGTGACGCCGAAGGCAAAGCCTTCTGTCGCTACTCCGATTAAGTATCAAGTCGCTGACATGGAAGACACTCGTATCTGGGGTCTCAGGCGTAAGACTTTCCTTTCTGAAAAGGAACGCGAAGAGTTCATTGCTCAAGTCAACGCTGACAAGAATATGTCCTTTGTTTCTAAGGGCTGGGACGTTGGCGGAAGATTGACTGTCACTTTTTGGGAAGCCAGCGATGGAGAATGAGTTTGATTTTTATCCTAGAACGATTGAGGAAAGTATGTCTTGGCTAGCTGCTCTTGATGGTATCTCGACAATAATGAAAGAAACGACGTCAAACGTCGCCTGGGGGTTTACGCCTGATCATTGGCTTCGTTATGATAAGATGACTACCAAGTCAATGGACGAATGGAACCTGTTGCCGTTTCATAAGACGAAACAGTCAACGCTTACAGACTTCTATGCGGTCAGATGCAATATAGACAAGTTCTGGAAGGAAGAGTTTGCGCCGCTGTATGAGAAGTACATCGGAAAGAGCTTCTATGATGGCTACGCAGACGACATATCGGTTATGATTGACAACTACCTGAATGTAGCGATCTTAAAGCCAAGAATAAGTCAGAAGCGGGAAGACACGCTTTTTCCTTGGGCTTGCGAGTTCAAATGGTTTTCTTACAGAGAAAAGAAAAAGGAGCTCGGACGAACAGGCGATTATGAACCGATGGTGTTCAACGCTTTGATGGCTGATGTAACCGCGGAAAGAGATTTTGCTCTGAACGCTTTCAGACAGTACAAGAATGCCCTCAACAACTACTTCAAGACCCTTGAAACCGTAAAATCTGGTTTTGAGTTCAGAACGTAAGAATCTCAGACGACTTCGTCAATTGTGTAATATTTCTTCAAAAAATCTTAAATTACCAATTGCCAGTTTGTTTGAAAATTGTTAAATTTACTACGTTGAAATTGATGGCGCTGCGGCGCCGATGGCAAAAACTTTTAAAGGAGATTGAATATGCCTAACTTCGCTCACACCCGTGAAACCCTCGTTGATATGTGCCCGGAACACACTCCGATGATCAGAGGTAAGCACGGTATTGGTAAGACTGAATTGGTCAGACAGATTTGTAAGGAAGACTGGGGCGGACTTCGCTGCTGCGAACTTCAGGGCTCTCAGCTTTCAGACGTTGGTGACTTGATTGGCTTGATGGAAATTGTCACCATCCGTGATGAATTTGGTGTTGAACATAAGGAATCTGCGTGGGTTCCGCCTTACTGGTTCCCGAAGGACGGAAAGCCTTTCTGCCTCTTCTTGGACGAAATCAACCGTGCTGCTCCGCCTATCAAGCGTGCAATGATGCAGATCGGTAACGACCACCGTCTTTTGAACTTCGCACTTCCGGAAGGCTCTCGCGTGATCTGCGCAGTGAACCCCAATGACGAGGGCGACTACGACGTTGAAGAATTTGACGAAGCAGAACAGGACCGCTTCTTCGAGATTGAACTTTCTCCGGACCATTCGGAAACGATGGACTTCTGGCGTAAGTCTCATGTGCTCTCGGTGATCATCGCTTATAACGAAGCAAACAAGGGCGATACTTATCCGAACGCTGCCAAGGAAGCAGCTAAGATTTCTACCAAGCGCAACGCTAATGGTAAGAAACAGCGTGGTCCGTCTCCGCGTTCTTGGTTCAAGCTTAACAAGGACATGCAGCGAGCTCTCGCTCGCAACCCGCACGTCTATGATGGTCAGGAAGGCCGCAACCGCCTTGAAAACCTTGCTAAGGGTTGGGTTGGTCCGAACATCGCTGGACGCTTTGTGGAATTTTACAAGCAGCACGGCCTCGGATTGTCTCCGAAGGATATTCTTACTGCTCCGAAGTGGACCGCAGAACTCGACCACGAAATTGCGGAACTCTCCAAGTCTATCGCAGACACTATCCGCTTTGGCGAATCTGTCTGTGGTTGGATCATGGAACATGAAGACGAAATGCACAGCGGCAAAAAGATCACCGATTTCGGTAAGCTTCTTTCTCGCAACTTGAACGACTTCATGCACAAGATTCCGCCTGAATGCGCAGTTCAGCTCTCGTCCACGCAGTTTGACAAGTACCGCAACACCCACGCTTGGGTCGGTATTGTTTCTGCTGCTTCGCCGGAATTGATGCAGTACCTCATCGAGTGCTCCAACACGAACACTTAATCAGTTTCAACCTCCGTTATAGATAGATAGAAACAAAGCCTCCGGTGAAATATCCGGAGGCTTTTCCGTCTTATTCTCAGACGACTTCGTCAAAAATGTGTAATATTTTTGATTTTTTCTTGATTTTTTAGTTGCCAGTTTAGTTGAAAATTGTTAAATTTACTACGTATTTGAAATTGAGGTTTACTTATGGCTTTTAATCCACTTGCTATGCTTTCTCCGAAATCCGCTGCTCCTAAGAAGTCTTGGGACGAAGCTTGCGCTGACGCTTCCGTCATGGTCACTGAAGCTCTTAAGTTTTTGACAAACGAACCGGCCATCATGGCCTACTTCGGCCTGCTTGACTTGCGTCCGGTGAAGGACGAACAGGTCACTGTCCGACTCGCAACTAAGGGCGGCAACTCTGTCGCTGGCTTGGAGTACAACCCGTACTTTATCAACACTCTTGACGATCCGTCTGAACTCGCACAGATTTTCTACGGCGAGTCGCTTCGTCTCGCTTTGCATCACTGCACGACCCGTTACATGAACCCGTGCGGCGTCAACATGCTTTCTTCAGATTTGATCTGCTTTGAAGACTTGCACATCCTTTCTCGCTGGAAAGATCCAGTCAAGCTCGCTGCTCCGCAGTTTCCGACTTATGCTCAGGTTAAGCCGGTGCTCGACAAGTACGGCTTTGACAAGTCCAAGCAGTGGATTCACGAACAGATTTTCAACTGCCTCTGCAAGGAAGCAAATGCGCAAAACCAACAGCGCAAAGAAAAGCTTGAAAAGATGCTGAAGGAAGCTATGCAGCAAATGCAGAAGCAGCGCCAGCAACAGCAGCAGAAGAACGGCCAAGGCCAGAAAGATCAACAGCAGAATGGTCAGCAACAGCAAGGCCAGGATGGTCAGCCTCAAGACGGAAATCAACAGCAAGGCCAAGGACAAGATCAGCAAGATCAACAAAACGGTCAAGGCCAGCAACAGCAAGGTCAGGGTCAGGGACAAGATCAAAATCAATCCCAGGGCCAAGGCGACGGAAACGGACAGTCTCAAGGAAACGGCCAGCAGGGTCAAGACCAACAAGGTCAAGGCTCTGGCAACGGCGGTTCTCCTACTGACGGATTGACTGACGAACAAGTCAAGGACTTGATGAACCAGATTGAAAACATCAAGCGTGACACGCCGGACCTCCGTCAAAAGCCAAAGAGCCAGTCTCAAGCTGGTTCTGCGCTCGATCGTTACTTTGACAACAGCGAAGAGAACGGTCGCACAAAGTCTGAAAAGTGGGGAGAAAACGACTCGCTTGACGACAAGATTCAGGAAATCACCGAACACATCGCAGCTGACTCCTCTCGTTGGGGAAACGTCTCCGGTATGTTGAAGCAGATGATTCTTGAAGCAAACGCTCCTCGCTTTGACCCGACAACTGTCGTGAAGCACTTCAAGCAGGAAATTCAATCTGAACAGATGGAAAGCACTCGCTCTCGTCGTAACCGCCGTACTCCGTATCTTCCGGGCTGGCGTCACAAGATGAAGTCTTCTATTCTGTTCGCTATTGACTGTTCTGGTTCTATGAGCGATGATGATGTCGCTCTCGGCGAAGCATTCGTCAACAAGTTCATCAAGCACGCTCAAGTTTCTTACTGCTTCTGGGACGGCGTCTGTGGTGACATCACTGACCTCAAGCGCAAGGAAAAGGAATTTGAACTTGTCGGACGTGGTTGCACTAACCCGCAATGCGTGCTTGACAAGTTGGAAGAAGAAGGACTCGACTACGGTGGAATCATCTTCTTCACTGACAACGGATTCTGCTGGGACCGTCCGAAGTCCAAGTGGGCCCGCAAGGTGTTCATCATCAGCACGCACAATGCAGACGCTTGTCCGCCTTGGGTTCGCTATCACCTCTCTATGGACGACATCGAAGACTACAACAAGAGATAAGATATGGAAAAGACAACTGAAATCATACTCGTCATTGGCGAAGACTTGAAAAAGTGCCATCTCGTTACTGAAAATGAAAATGCTCAGAAGTTCTGGCATTTCGCTATGGACACTATGGCGGAAGTTCCTGGAGCTTATCTCAAGCTGAATCTTGATGAAACTAACCACATGCATGTGAAGATGGCCTCTATGCCTGGTGAAGGCCAGCTCGGAGGTTTTCTTCACAAGCAGCATTTCGGCATTTCCATCAACTTGCTCAAACGTGATGCTGAAGCAGTCAAAGATCAAAACGGCGTCCTCGTCCGTTTTCTCAATGACAAGGCCATCGCTACGTTCTTACATGAGTTTGGACATTTCGTCCACTTTGAAGTTGACAAGGGAGTATGCCGATCATTACCTTACTTTGGTCAGTCCTGGCCGAAGGAAGCAGCCGAAGATGAATGGGACGACGCCATGTTCATTCAAGAATATGAAGCAGGCTATCGTGCTATCTTCTGGGCTTCATTCTATAAGATCATTGATCCTAAGCTCGCTAAAATTGACAACATTGGTAACCTCTGGAAATTCTGGAACCACAATGATACTTCTAACGAAACAAACAAGAAGATCTGTGATTACTTGAAGAAGAAAGGCGTTGATGGAAAAGTTGACCTTGAAGTCAAGTTGATGGACGAAACCATCTTTCCGCAGTTTACCAAGAAGTACAGTGAATACGGCGACCCGCGGCTTGATCTTTCTTTTATCAACTACGACATCTAAGGAGTTATCATGCAGTTATACGACCAGTATCAAGAAGACACAATCGCAATCATCAATCAGATCAAGTCAAGCACAGGCGTTGAACGTCTAAAAGCGCGGCATCGCCTTGCTGACAAGAAAGTGAAGTACTATGCCCATGCCCTGCCGATTCGTCCGTATCAGAAAAAGATCGCTGAATTTTACAGAGCCCAGCTTTCTAACGCTATCGGCGAACGCCTCCTGATTGAGCAACAACTTGCTGAAGCGGGAATTTCGGTCGCTTAAATTGCTTCAATTTGGGCTAGTTTATTACACAAAATTGTGTTATTCGTCTGAGAATCAGATTTACTGGCGCCCCACGGATAATTGCTAATAATTTCGTCAAAAAAGGAAAATCAAGAAAAAAGTGTAATATTTCTCTTTAAATTTGGAATTTCAATATTGCCAAGATCCAGAATAGTTGTTATATTTACTACGTTGATTGGAAATAAACAATTTTTCAAAGGATTTTGCTATGCGTCTTGAAATCACTTTCTCTCGTCCGACTTACCGCCACACTGTCGCTCGCATCAAAACTGTGAGCCTCACAAACTGGTTCCGTATCGCTCGCTGCCTGTTGACCTCCGGCGTCAACGTCCGTGCCACTCGTGCTACGTTGCAGGACCGTGATCCTGAGATCACTCGTTCGCCGGACATCTGGACAACTTGCATTTACGGCTACCGTGGTCCGGGCATTCTTCAGAAGTACAAGCCGGCTCGCGGCTCTAAGCGTCCGACTTATGGCTTGAACGACTACGGTCTGTCTTGCTTCATCAACGCTTGCTTCGCTGGTCTGTTCCGTGAACGCATGGCTTTTGTCAATGAACTTGGCTGCGCTCTGCGTGAAGCAAAGGCTCGTGGTCTCAACGACTATGCTCGCCACACTGCTGAAAAGTATCTCAAGGCTGCCGAAGAGATCGGCGTGCTGCTTACTGACAGCGAACAGAATTGGATTCGCGACTTTGCATAAGGATTGATTATGAAAGCGAAAGAATCAAAGCGCCAGCGCTCCGAACGCATCGCCGATAGCAATAACGGCGCTACGCTTCGCACCCGAGTGGTTGGCGACAAGAAGAAAAGAAAGCGCATCAAGCGCGTTGATTGGGAAATTGAACTAGAAGAGGAATAGTTATGCCGTCTTTTTTCAGCTATCTTACTAAGGAACAGCAGAAGGTCTTCCGTGGCATTCCGTTCTGGACTGCAGGCAATTTCAATTCCTTCATGAAGGATAACGAAAAAGCCATCGAGAACGCCGAGACTGATCCTGCGTGGTTTGACCAAGTCATCACTAAGCTTGCTGAAAAGACGTACAACAATGCGCATCTTTGCGCTACCAAGCCAAAGGGCTGGTCGCTTCAAGGCGGCTATCCTCGTGCCTTCAGTAGAGAACTCTGTGAAGACTTACTGCACTTAATGCTTGCAGTAAAGAAAGCCATCGCTCACGAGGCGAAGGTCCAAATGATCCAAGCAGCTGCTAAGGGTCTGGTAAAGTATGAAGATGTGAAGACGAAGTTTCCGTTCATCTGCACGTGGGAACCGAAAGGCTATCACGTCAAGTTGCAGCTCTGGCGTGACATCAATCCAGAGACGCTTCAGCCGATCGTTATTGATGGGAGCCGTTACTACATCAAGACCTACGTCTGGCTTGACAAGAAGGCGTGGTACTCCGAAGATGAGATCAAGGCTGCCTGCAGCGAAATCATCAAGAAAGAACGAGATTTCATTCAGCAGCGGCTTGAAAGAACTGATAAGCTTGACGCTATCATCAATTCGGCAATCACCGGCGGATTCGTTCTATAATGAAGATTTAGAAAATTCTTTGTTATAAATACATTAAATCAGTTGACAGATTGAATAAAAGTTATTATATTTGATCTGTAACAAAAACAACAATACTTTTTAAAAGCAACTAACAACAAGAGGCAAAAAATGAAAAAGAATCATGAAAGACACATTGAAACACGCGAAGAAAAAGAACAGCGTTGGGCCAAGAATTTGAAGATGGCCAGGTCTTTTGCCTCTCAAGCGGGTATAAAGATCAAAACCCGAAAACGTTCCCAATCAGAATTATACGACTACTAATCTCACGGCTTGTGGTGAAATTGGTAGACACAGGGGACTTAAACTCCCCTGGCGGTAACGCCGTATCGGTTCGAGTCCGTTCAGGCCGATAATTTCAGAATCCCTATGTGGGCGAAGCTTTGACGGCGAAGCACTAGACTTTTAATCTAGGGAATCGGGTCCGACTCCCGACACCCGCACTTTTGCTCCTATAGCTCAGCTGGATAGAGCACCGGTCTTCTAAACCGAGGATCAAGGTTCGAGTCCTTGTAGGAGTACTAACATTTGGTGCATTAGAATAGTTGGTTAGTTCGCTAGCCTCTCAAGCTAGAGACTCGGGTCCGAATCCCGAATGCACTACTAAATCTGCGTGCCTCGGCGTCTTTCGCATTAGCCGGTAGCCCGGCACTTTTTGCCCGCTCGTATAGAAGTAGTATAGGAGACTTTGAATCTCTTGGAGGTGGGGCGGTACCACCGCGGGCAACTAAAATTGGCGAGAGTGAAATTCTCTCAAAGCAGAACGCTACTGCGGTAAGAAGTTAAACGAAATAGGCGTACTACCTTGGGCCGGACTCATAACCCGGGCTGCATAAACAATCCAGGGCGGTGCAGAGAGGTCCGACTCCTCGTATGCCTACTATGTTGATAAAGTGTTGATAAAACATTTTGTCAGGCGGCAATTTAGAGGATGCGTCCTAAAAACTGTTGCTTAAAATTACATGGAAAACGTCGGTTTATTACACAAAAACCTGATAAACTTACGAGATTCTTGTGGTTTGCTAACAGTTGATAAATTGCCAATATAACACGGATTTTTGACTATTTTGAAGAAAGTGTAATATTTCGGAAAAAATTTTCAAATTTCCAATTGCCAAGTAGCAATAAAGTTGTTATATTTACTACGTAATCAAAATCAACAACGGTTTGATTACAGAAAATCCTAGGCTAAAGCCTTGCTCGTTGAAAAGCTCTCTGGCGCTGCTAAGGGAAGCGCAGTTGATCTGGCTCACGACAAAACCCTAACGAGCGGGTCTATGCAGAATCGCATGCGATTCTGCGCCGCAACCCTCAAAATTTTTCAGTTGATTTTGAAAAATTTTGAAAAATCGGTTGACAGAATCAAAAATAATTTTTATATTTGATCTGTCAATCAAAACGCCTCGCTCGTGAAGCGAAGTGGAAAATTGAAAATTTGGAAATCCGTTTATCTAATGGTCCCATCGTCTACGGTGGTTTTAGGACACTAGGTTTTCAACCTGGAAAATTTGGTTCGACTCCAAATGGGACTACTAGCGGAAACAACGAGATACTATTGTTTAGAGCGTGTGACTAAAACCTGCCGGGGTTAAAGGTAGGTTGAGTTGCATAGCTGAACCATCCGACACGATCCTGGCGAAAGCGTGGAACAACGGTCGGTGAAGTTGACACGGTGCAAGTCCGGTCCGTACTCCTCACGCTCCCTGAAAGTTGAATCTTGAACGCTCCGAAGCGATTGATGTTTTGACGTCAATCATGACTGCTGCGATGGCGCGGTCATTGTCTCGAGGTAAGTCGGTGATAGACAGGTAGCAAACAGTCCTCGTGCCTTTATTCTGGAACGTCATACTAGTTCACGCTCCGGATTGGCCTGAGCAAATGCTGCTCCCGTGTTTCTGCTCCCTTTTTGCCCGTATAGCTCAGTTGGTAGAGCAGATGTTTAGTAATCATCAGGTCGGGGGTTCGGATCCCTCTGCGGGCGCTAATCTCAATAGCCATTTTTATTGGGTTGTAGTTCAGTCGGTAGAACGGGTGGCTGTTAACCACCATGTCACAGGTTCGAGTCCTGTCTTCCCAGCTAATTTTGCGATAGGAGCGGATTGAACTGCAGACAACTCGAGTAATGCTGCTAACTTTCAGCTCCAGCGCTTTTTTGCTGACTTAGCTCAATAGGTAGAGCAGTGCATTTGTAATGCACCGGTTGGGGGTTCGATTCCCTCAGTCAGCGCTAAGATATTCGGGGTCCCTCCGCCAATGGCGAGTAAGATAAAGATGGTACGACAAACCGAAAGTGGTTGCATTGGTTGCTCTTTGTGGCTGCGATCTTGGTCCTTCCTAATGAAAGTCCCATACAAAGGAGTAGGTAGAACCGTGAATGGCTTGCTCTTAGCTAGAGCAGATAGGATCGGGAATCGCTGAAACGACAGAAGTCAAGAAGTTGCAAGTAGAAGACTGGGTAGCTCCCACAATCGGGCTGAATACTTCCTGATGGAAGGATGGATAAGGAGAGGCGGTGCACGCTGCGGGCCTTGGTTGCTCTTGTGCTTTGCGGTGCATGTCTGAAAAGACTGTGGAGGTTCAACTCCTCTGGTCCCCACTAAATTGACAGTTATCAACAATCTATCAACTGTATCAACTGTTTCTGTTTACAAAAGTTTACAGAAAAAATTGAAAAATTTGAAAAAATTGGTTGACGGATTGGAAACTAATTGTTATATTTACTACGTTGAAATTGATTGCTCGATCTCAACAAGAAAAATTGAAAATTTTTGAAAAAATGAAAAAATTTCAATTTTTACCCTTGACAAAATCAAAATAATTTTTTATATTTGATACGTCAAAACAAAATGCCTCTCTCGCGAAGATTGGCAGAAAATTGAAAAAATGGCAGTTTTTGAAAAGTTCTTGTAATAAATAGAACATATTGATTACAAGATCAATCCTATGCCCCAGTGGCGCAATTGGTAGCGCAGCGGACTCTTAATCCGTGGGTTGAAGGTTCGAGTCCTTCCTGGGGCACTAAATCAATTTGCGGTTCAAATGTAGTTCATATAAAGTTTAGAACACATCGGCCACCGATCCCCTGGCGAAAGTTAAGGTCAAGACTGATGATGAGTGTGGGCAGACACGCACCTTTTGATAACACAAATGAGATGGATTGAAATTGAAACAACAGATGAACTCGGTAAGATCAAAGGCACTCCGATCCCGAAATGCAAATAGGGTAAGGTTTACGCGCCCGCGAGCAGCAATTCAACTCTGCTATATCTGTTGTGTAAATTGAGGTCAAGTCGAGAAAATCCGTGCATGGGTGAGTAAAGGCGATTAACGGGCTGTAGCTCAGTCTGGCTAGAGCGCTTGATTTGGGATCAAGAGGTCGTCGGTTCGAATCCGACTAGCCCGATACTGTTCAAAAATAGCAGTAACAAGAAAACGATTGATTTTAGCTTGATGCGCAGAGTGGAAATCCTTCGCAAGTATGGTTACGGCACAGGCGAGCACTTCAGTGGATTGTTAAATGCTACGATTTGGTGAAGAACAGCGAATGGTGCAGGTTGCGGGGTCGCTGCACTGAGAACAGTTTCTTATGGGTGGCCGCTGACGGCTGGTGAGTCAGGGCGGACTGTAAATCCGTCGCCCTAACGGGCTTTGGGGGTCCGAATCCCTCGCCACCCACTATATGGGCTTTTAGTTCAGTTGGAAGAACGCCTGATTTGCACTCAGGAGGTCAAGGGTTCGAGTCCCTTATTGTCCACTATTACATTGGGTTGTAGTTCTAATGGTAGAACGGGTGGCTGTTAACCACTATGTTGGGGGTTCGAGTCCCTCCTTCCCAGCTAACGCTTTTTATTGCGGGGTAGAGCAGTGGTAGCTCGCCAGGCCCATAACCTGGAAGTCGTCGGTTCGATCCCGACCCCCGCCACTATGGCGCTGTAGAATAACAGGTTCAGTTCACCGGCCTTTCAAGTCGGAAATTCGGGTTCGAGTCCCGACAGCGCTACTAACAGTTAGAGGTGTTGCAGAGGGTTCGAGTCCCTACAATGGTCCTGCACAAACTCTAGCGAGGCAAAGATGAAGGAGCTGATCACTGCGGATTCTTTGTCGGTACTTTTATGGTCTCATCGTTTAATGGATGGATACCGGCTTGTCACGCCGGAGGTACGGGATCGTGACCCGTTGAGACCGCTACAAAAACGGAACTCTGTGAGTGTTAAGCATTTTCTGCACAGAGAAGATGGAGATTCTGACGTCCAATGCTTGTATAAGTCAGGTATCATACATCAGTGAAGTTTGGCTGAGTTCTTTACTTAGCTACGCCCGTTCTTCACCTTTTATGGGCTCGTGGCGCAATTGGTAGCGCAACTGCTTTGCAAGCAGAAGGTTAAGGGTTCGAGTCCCTTCCCGTCCACGAAATACTGATATGCAACAGAGAACTGAAATAAATGAACTTGAGCGTATCAGCAGTGCTTATTCCCGGGTAGCTCAGTTGGTTAAGAGCCGCTGCCCTACAAGCAGAAGGTCGGGGGTTCGAATCCCTCCTCGGGAACTAATCCAGTGAGAGTCCTTGGCTCACTGGGAGCG
>Ga0265300_10004226_pt1 | contig 11503 bp, 8 predicted proteins | sample AusTroGonzalo_MG_FD_193482 | JGI IMG/M metagenome (GOLD analysis project Ga0265300, IMG submission 193482) | Bovine rumen microbial communities from tropical cattle in Woodstock, Queensland, Australia - Gonzalo_03 | ecosystem: Host-associated > Mammals > Digestive system > Stomach > Rumen ... | reverse complement strand
TACCTGCTCTGTAGCCTGCGGGTCACCGTAGTTGGCGAGTATGAAGTCGTTTGGATCGTAGTTCGGATAAGAACCCATAGCCAAAACGGCACCGGTCTTAACGTTCATGACAACGAAAGCTCCTGAGCTTGCCGTCTTAAAACCGGTATGGTTTATGGCTTCTTCCTGCTGGGCATCGTTGATATAAGTCTTAAGAGCATCCGTTCCGACTTTCTGAAGTTTCGAATCGATAGTCAGATGAACGGTAGCGCCGGCTTTTGACTGTACACCGTAAGTTGAAGGAACGAACATTCCCTCCTGCCCTTTTTTCGTCCAGATGTTGTAAGGCGTAATGCCGCTGTCGCCGTGGAGATAACGTTCCATCTGCGATTCAACGCCCGATTTACCTACCATGTCATCGTTCGTATATCCGAATTTTGACAGATCCTGGAAAGTCGTCTGAGAGATCTGACCTACATAACCCAATACATGGCAAGCATAAAGTGCTTCAGGGGCATATGTTCTTGCATAACCTTTACTGCATACGAGACCCATATAGTGGTAATTCTCTTCATTAAAGATCTTAATGAGGTCATCAGGAACGTCTGTTGCTATCTTGATAGGAGTTCCCTTGATGAAAGCCCAGTTGTCAGTAAAGATCTGATATCTGATCCTGACGATCTTATATGCATCCTCGATCGTATATCTGTTATCGAGATTGAACTTCTGTCTCAGATAAAGGAAAAAGACGTTCGGATCAGTCTTAACATACTTGTCCGAATATGTAACGATAACGCCCTGAGCATAGTCTTCAAGCGCAAAAAGGTTGGTATTGCTCTGCCAGGTCCTGATCTTATCCTCTTCCTTAAGGAATGTCGGATTCGGATTCATAGTGAAATACTGGTCAAGCTCGGATATGGAGATGCAGTGATACTTGTCGAAAAGATTAGCAAGTTCAAGGCATAGCTCATTAAGTTCGCTGTCGCTCAAATACGCATTGGCGATCATGACGGTGTTGTACTCGATCGACGAAGCAAGCTTCAGGCCTTTGCTGTCGAGGATATCGCCGCGGGGCGCTTCAGAAACGAATTGTCTTAAGACACCTGTCGAGCTTTCCGACATGGTCTTCTGATAATCAGAGAACTGAAGGCTGGCTGTCATAAAGAGAATGACAACGCCGAAAGCGCAGAAAATTACGGCAAGAACAAGGAAACGGTTGCTGAACAGCGACATGAGGCGCTTAAAAAAGCCGTTCTTGTCGTTGCCGTTACCGTTATCAGAATTCCGGTCAAACGCGCCGTAATCATCTATCTTCAGATCTGCAGCCATGAAGTATCCTCATTACTCATAATAACGTCATCGGAAGTTCTTCTCTGTTCCGACAAAGATACCGGACCTGCGAATCTCATAAGAATGAGCAAAGGAATGCCCGCGATGAGATTAAGCACAGTCTGGAGAAGGCATGATCTCACAACGATCTCATAAAAACCGAGATCATAGCTTCCGGCTGAGGGCACAATGAATGTCCAGCTGTAAGCGAGAAAATGCCCGCCGATCTTATAAACCAACGTACAGAATGCAATGGAAACAAATGCAAACGGAATGTTTCTGTGCATTTTTTTAGTAAAAAAAGATGAAGACAAAGCTCCGGCGAGGAACATTACGAGCATTCCGATGCCCGCTGTAACATGGACAGAGCCGTCAATTCCTATTATGGCTATAGGTGCAAGGCAGTCTCTTACGATGCCCATGATCAATCCGACGACTGCTCCGTCAACAAAACCGTTGAAATATCCGGTCAGAACTACGAAAACGAAAGCCAGATCGGCTGTCTGACCGCCAAAACCGAGACGGTTCGGGTAAGATACCTGCAATGACGATAAAAGCAGGATATATACGGCATAAACTACTATCTTACGGATAAGTTTACGGCGATCCATCAGCCCTGCCCGCCTGCAACCGGTGCAGAAGATTCAGAGGCACCGGGAACGGTCTCCTTCTTGTCATCTGCAATAAAAGGTATCATTACGAATACGTCCTCAAGCTCTCCGATATTGGAGAAAGGCCTGAGAGCAGCAGTAACTTCAGTCGGGTTGGAATAATCAACGGATACGATCGTACCGATCGGAATACCATCCGGGAACAGTCCGCCTTCACCTGAAGTAACGATAACCGTTCCGGGTTCAAGCTTAACGTTCTTATCGAAAGCCTTTACGCGGCAGAGTCCCGATCTCTTGAGGACCGAGTCACCGCTGACGATGACGGATGCACCGTTGACTTCGTTAACCTTACCGGATGCCGAGAAACCCTCATGAAGGAGAGGCAGAACCATCGAGTTTGAACCCTGAGTCTCAATTACGCGTCCGACAAGGTTCATCTCCGTGTCAACGACCGGATAAGACTGACCCTGTTCCAAAACGATACCCTCGTTCTTGCCTGCGTTGATCCTGATGACCGAGAACCACTCGTCTGCTTCTCTTGAAAGGATCGAAGCACCATAGATATCGTAGTTGCTGAACGTATCCCTGATATGGAAAGCGTTCTTAAGCTCTTCGTATCTGATCGCAGCTTCCTCGTACTGGTTGAGCCTGTACTTAAGGTCGGCGATCTCTTCTTTAAGGGTCTTATTCTCTTCCCTGATAGCGATACCGTCCGCTATGGCGGACCAGAAGTCAGAGAAGGCGTTACCCGTTGTTTTTACGCTCTTTTGAGCAGGAGAAACAGCTTTTGAAGATATTCCGACGACAGCTTTAAGAGGACTTCCCGGAAGGAAGCTTAATACGATACCCGCTATCAGGAGCAAAGATACCGCTAAAACGATAAACCACTTCGTCGTCAGAAGTTTCTTCAAATCAAGAGCACCTTGCCTTTATGCCTTTTTGCCGCAGCAGTTCTTATACTTCTTGCCGGAACCGCAAGGGCACGGATCGTTTCTGCCGATCTTGTCAGAGTGAGCGATGTTGGCAACACGGTAATCGTGTGTGATCTCCTTCATCCTCTCAACGGTGAGAACGTTCTTCCATGCAGGGATGTTGTAAAGCCAGTCAGCCTTTGCATCATGCATGTTGTAGTAAAGCTTCTCGTAATCGATATCGAGGCTGATCTCAGTCTCATCAACGATTCCTTCGAGATCAAGATCGTCACCGTTCTTAAGGCTGGACTTGATACCGTCTAAGAAACCGACAAAAATCTCCATGTTGGAAGCATTGAAACCAAATTTTCTTGAAAGAGCGAGGACCTGTCCGTTAAGGAACTCAGCGTTGTCAGGATAAGCTTCGAGGATCTTCTCATAGCAGCCCTTCTCAAGCTGATAGTAACGGTTTACATACTCGATGTATTCCTGTTCGTTTGAATTGTTCTCAGATCTCTCGATCCATGTTGTATAGTAGCTCATTTATATATCCTCCTAATGATTTACAGATTTGAAGCGACTGCCTTAAGGAAATCAGCAGTATTAACAACCTTCTTGTCCGGATGATCGAGAAGGCTGTTAAGATCTCCGGTAATTATACCTGATTCTATTGTGGAAACGGCACTCTTTTCAAGTCTTGCCGCAAAATTCTCCAAGTCAGTAAGTCCGTCCATCTGAGCTCTCTTTCTGAGTGCTCCTGACCATGCAAAAAGCGTAGCCATAGGGTTGGTGGATGTCTGCTCTCCCTTTAAGTATCTGTAATAATGTCTTGTAACTGTTCCGTGAGCAGCCTCAAACTCGTAAACGCCTTCAGGTGAAACGAGTACGGAGGTCATCATGGCAAGTGATCCGCAAGCGGAAGCGAGCATGTCGCTCATAACGTCGCCGTCATAGTTCTTGCATGCCCAGACGAAACCGCCCTTAGAACGCATGACTCTTGCTACGGCGTCGTCGATAAGAGTATAGAAATAAGTGATTCCTGCTTCAGCAAACTTAGCTTCAAACTCTTCCTTATATATCTTCTCGAAGATATCCTTGAAACGTCTGTCATAGACCTTAGAGATCGTATCCTTGGTAGCAAACCACAGATCCTGCTTGGTATCGAGAGAATACTGGAAACAAGACTTTGCGAAAGCTGCAATAGACTTGTCTGTGTTGTACTGACCCTGAAGGACACCGCCGCCTGTATATTCGAAAACAGTCTGCTTTTCCTGTCTTCCGTCGGGATATGTGACAACGAGATCAGCTCTTGCGGGGCCGTCTACCAGAAATTCGGTATTTCTGTATACGTCACCATATGCGTGACGGGCAATCGTAATAGGCTTTTCCCAGCATGAAACGAAAGGCTTGATGCCGTTTACGAGGATCGGGCTCCTGAAGACCGTACCATCAAGAATAGCTCTGATGGTGCCGTTAGGGCTCTTCCACATCTGGTGGAGGTCATACTCGGTCATTCTCTGCGCGTTAGGCGTGATAGTAGCGCACTTAACTGCAACGCCGAGTTCTTTTGTCCTGTTTGCAGCGTCGATGGTAACCTGATCTGCGGTCTTGTCCCTGTTGGGAAGTCCGAGGTCAAAATACTCACTCTTGAGGTCAACAAACGGAAGGATGACGATGTCTTTGATCTCTTTCCAGATAATTCTGGTCATCTCGTCGCCGTCCATCTCGACGATTGGGGTCTTCATCTCGATCTTACTCATATATTTCTCCTTGAATAATAAAAGTCCAATAAGCGATTTTAAGTCTTTACCTTTAATGCGTCAATTGTTTACCTGTCACCAGTCGCCGCTTTTACCAGGATTATCTCCAAAGCATACCTTTCGTCTATCAGGCCGTGCTTGACGTCAGAATCGGATGTACAGGCAGCAAGATACGTCTGGATCAGGCGCGGCATTGAGAAACTCTGAGCCTGTCTGACCAGTTTTCCTGCATAGAATTCATTCATTCCGGCTTCTGAGACCAGAGTTCCGGCGTTCCCTGCTTCTTTTGCCATGATAAGGCGCTTCAGGTGGTTTAAAACCTGAACTCTTATCTGGATAAGGGGCTCTCTCACTGCAATAAGGTTATTCAGCGTTCCGAGCGCTTTTGCGGGATCCCTGCTTCCGCAGGCATCCATAATGTCAAAGATCCTGCCGCTCAGATCAGGCGGGCAGCAATCTTCGATTGTATCTTCAGTAACGCGCGTAAAGCCGGCGTTCTGACAATAAAGAGCAATCTTTGCGACTTCTCCGGAAATGGTAAGCATCCCGGAGCCGCACCTGGAGATCAGGGACCTGGAAGCATTTCCGTCGATGGTAAGGTTGTATTTGGCGAACATCCTGCCTACTCTGGCGGAAATGTCGTCTTCCTCCATGGCACCCATCGAAACTACTGTACCGTTCTGTACAAAAGCTTTGAAAACCTTTCTCTTGGCATCAGCCTCATCTTCAACGAAGATCACGACTGATGATGAAGGAATATTCTTAAGCATATCCAGATCTTTATCGGTGACTTCTTTACCTGTAATGCCTGACTGCCTGATTATGACAAGGCGCCTGTCAGACATCATCGGAGGCATCGAGACCATCTCATCAAGCCTGTCAAAGCTGAACTGATCGTCACTTCTGGTATCGATCACGCTGAAATCAATGCTTTCAGCGCCTTCCGTGATGTATTTCTTCTTCGCAGTCTTTAAAGCACCATCGATCAGGTACTGTTCCTGACCGTATAACAGGATCAGCCCCAATGAATCGGGATGATTTAAGAGTTTATCGAAGAACTCCTTATATCCGATTACACCCTTTGGAAGTGCTTTGGCTTTAGCCATTGGAGTCATCCTCCTTCTTGGCTTCGACGGTCCTTCCTTCGGGATAGTAGATGTTAACGTCAACGTTGGCATTGATTCCCGGGATCTTTCCGGTTGCACTGAACTGCCAGAAATAGAAAGTTCCTGCATAAGACGGCTTTGTCTTCCAGTCAGCAAGCCAGATCTTTTTGCCGCCGGTCTTAAACCAATTTCTCAAAAAATAAGGATTGGCATAGATCATTGCCTCATAACCGTAGCTTTCCATCTCGGAACAGAACAGATAGAACATGTTGTTGAGATCAGAAGAGTTCATCTTAAGCTTCTGGAAACCCTTCCACTTCTCAAAGTCGTAAGCTACAGGAAAATCTATCTCTTTGCCCTTCAATGCCTTGGCAAGCTCAGCGCAATGCTCTTTCATGAGCTTTTCCGTGTTGTCAACGCTGTAATAGTAAACACCGACAAGCAGGCCTGCTTCCTTAGCCTTCTTATAATTCTCCTCGAACTTTGTATCGATACCGAATTTGCCGTTGTTGTAGATTGCCATACGGATTATGACAAAGTGGCAGCCTGCATCTCTGACTTTATTGAAATCGATATTTCCCTGATATTTGGAAACATCTATGCCGATATAAGCATTTCCGGTCGCATACTTGTCCTTAAGATCCGAAAAGTTATACTTCTTCTTGGTCGTATTGCTGGTGCTGCTCTTTGATGAAGTTGTAACCGGTTTCTTTGTAGGGGTCGGCTTTTTTGTAAAAACCTTGACCGTAACATCGATCGACTTGCTGTTGCCTGCATCATCGGTGATTGTCATCTTGATCGGATAATCACCTGCCGTATTAACATCAACATCACCGGTAACCTTGAGTTCTACCTCCCTGTCGGTATCATCGATGTAGCCGACGTATTCATCCGGAACGAATTCCTTGCCCTTGGCAAGCTGAATAGTTCTCGGATAACTGATAAACACAGGAGCTTCCGTATCAACTTCCGGAGGATCCATGTGCAGAGATGAAGGTATTGTTTCCTCTGTAGTGTTTTCAGACGAATCGGCAGGAGCAGACCCCGTGCCGCTATCTGAAGCCGAAGTTGTCTCAGTACTTGTATCACCTGTTGAAACATATTTATATTCATTCGCATTGAGCATGCAGCCCTGCATCAGCATAGTTGCAGACATGCAAACAGAAAGCGAAAGTGCCTTTATTTTCAAGCTTTTATTCATTAATTCCGAACTCCGTCTTAAGTTTCTTGACTAATTATAACAAAGATAACTATATTTAAAGTCGGAAATAGTGAGGAAATAAGAAACAATACCACCTTATGTTATACTTCGATTGAGGAGAGTGAAATGAATTCCCGCGGATTAAACAGATCCAGGCGTATTACCCTTATTGCCGCAATAATCCTTGCGGCTTTATTTGCCTCGCTCGTATTCGTTACTCTTTTCCCGAAGATACGCAAAGAAACGCTCATTAAGGGCATTTCAGAATTCAAGACCGAATCCCTGGCACCGGGAAGCACTACAGAACACCGTTTTGACTGCACAATGGCCGGTTTTGACGCAATGGCGTTCTTTATCATGGGCGGAGATGCATCTTCCCTTACCGTCACTGTCAACAACACGGATAGCTCTCATGATGTCCTAAAAGATGTCCGCATAACCAATGAAATGTGCACTCCCGAAGGCAAAGGCACAGTAATCAGGCTCAGCCGCCCGGACGGAACAAGGTTTGATCCTGCTCATTATTCAGTTACCATTACAAACTCATCGTCTTCACCGGCGGAACTCGTAGTCGAAAAAGAAACCGGTTATCTTACCGTCAGGATCTTTGTTAAGACGGTCATGGGTTACGTTGTATTCTCAGCCGTCTGCTTCATGCTTTTCGCTTTCGCAGCCATTTCGTTATGTCTGTATCTGAAATCCGGCAGCACATCAGAACTTTCTCCCGAAAAACTCTTTTTGGCAGCTGTCATACCTTTGAGCATCGCATGCATTTTCCTTATTCCGCCATGGAGCACCGGAGACAGCGAAGCTCACTATCTGGCATGCTACCGCCTGTCTAACCTTTTCCTCGGCCAGTCCGGCAATGCCGAATGGATGGGAAGGTCTGATGATGTATTGTTCTACAGGGATATATGGTGGAATTCCACCACTCCAAATTCAGGTGCTTATGAAGTCCTGAATAGAAACTTCCAGATGTTTGCCGGTGATAAGACGCTGATCGAAATGACTGCAAGATCCGAGAAGATGAACTACTATTCCGTTTTCTGCTATATTCCGCAGACTCTCGCGCTTGTTATCGGCCGCCTTATCGGCTTCGGCCCTGTGTTTAACTGCTATCTGGTTAAGGTGTTCACAGCAATCTTCTATACTGTTTTATGCTACAGAGCGATCAAGAAAGCGCCTTACTGCAAGGAGATCATTGCTTTATGTGCAGTTCTGCCCTCTTCTCTGATGATGAGCAGCGCATTTTCTTATGATCCCATGGTCATAATCACAACTCTTAACTTCCTGGCATCAGTACTCTTGCTCAGAGAAACTCCTGACGAAAAGAAATCTCTTGTTTTTGCATGTGTCTGGGCATTCATACTGGGTGCCGTCAAAGGCGGCGGCTATCTGCTCCTCCTGCCTTTACTGCTAATGATTCCCGCCAGAAAGAAAGGTCTCAAGCATATTGGCAAGTTCCTTCCGATGGTCTGCGGTCTTTTCTCAGTCGCATTATTTGATATGTTCCTGCCTGACCGCACTCTTTACCAGTTCGGAAGCAAGGGAAACGGCTTCATGACTGCATCTTTCGCTCTTGAGAACCCCGTTTCATACCTTGTCATGACTGTTAAGACTTATGGCAGGTTCGCAGGTGAAATGCTCGAAGACCTCTTCGGTTCAAAGCTTTGCTGGGGCGAGAAAACAATACCTTTTGCATTCAGCTTGATCATGCTGATAATTCTGGTTGTTTTGGCAGCATCTGACAAAAAACTTGATGGTTTCAAGAAAAAGGACATCCTGATAATCTCAGCTGTTGTGCTCATTGCCCTGCTTTCAACACCTGCAATGCTCTTAAGCTGGACTCCTGAAGGTTCCGACGTAATCCTCGGCATTCAGGGCCACTATTTCCTGCCGGTACTTCCTCTCTTTGCGATTACAGCAGGAAAAGGACTTAGAACGATTGCCAAAAAGATCGGATTTACTAAGTCAAAAGCTATTAAAGCGATTCATTCCGCCGCTTATCCGGCTATCGTTATAATGACCTTCTTCGCTTTCTATTTCATAATGCGTCTATACCTGACAAGGTAATCCACGAATCAATAGAATTCTAGTATCACAGCTCCGTCTGTATCGGTCCTGTATATTTCGCTGCCTATATCAATGAGTCTTTCAACCGTTTTCGGTGACGGATGTCCGTAAAGATTGTTTTTTCCGACCTGTATCACTGAGATTTCAGGCCTTGATCTGCTTAAAAATGTACTGCAGCTCGAGTATCTGGAACCATGATGAGACACTTTTAGAAGATCGACATCATGGACGAGACCTTCAACCAGAAGCTTCTGTTCCGTTTCCGAATCAATATCTCCCGTCAAAAGCATTGAAAATCCGCAGCATTCAAGAACCAGAACAAGGCTTCCCGGATTTCCTCCGGTCGTACACTTTTCCGGATAAATGACCTTGATCCTTACATTTTCAGAAAGATCAAACACGTCACCTGCTTTTGTCTGCTTAAGATTAAGCCTGAAAGCCTTGGGATCACAGTTTCTTGATAACAACGACTTATCAAAAGCTTTAGTATCTGAGTCCGTATCAACAAAGCCCGTATATATGCAGCCGATCCGCCCGTATTTATTCAGCGCAGCAATACCTCCCGCATGATCCTGGTCCCAATGAGTCATGAGAGCAACATCGACACGTTTTATACCATAGTAATCCAGCAGAGCTGAAACGTTCTTTTCGCCTTTTTCATATGTTCCGCTGTCGATCAGACAGGTTTTATTATCTGCAATTATCAGACAGCAGTCTCCCTGTCCGACATCAGCAAATATAACTTCAGCCTTAACAGGTTTAGCAAACCCGGATACAAAAAGTCCCATGCTGACTGCCAACATACCGCATGACAGTTTCAAAAGAATCTTTCTGAACGAAAAAGAGGGTAATAATTTGAGACATATAAACAACCAGAAGCTCAAAATAAAGAAAGGGTTCAACGGCTTCCCTCCTGCTGTTTCCAAGACCATGCCGCTTCCTATACCAACAGTTTTCCTTAAAAGATTTAAAAACAAACAAGATGGCGCAGAAAAAACATAACCGGATCCTTCAGGAAATACCGAGGATAAAAGGACTCCCGGAACGAACATAAGGCAAACGCCCTTGGCAAGGATCCCGCCTAACGCCTGAACAACAAACTGTACAAACCCGTATCTGCTGTTAACCATCCCTGAAAACGGCATTGTTCCAAGCCATGCGGCTGCCTGGGCGCTAATGGCGGTAATGACGCTCTTTTTAACCTTTAAGAATGAAAGTCTGCCGGCAATCCTTCCGGATAAGAGCCTTATGGCTATGCATGCAGAAAAACTGAGAAGGAAGCCCGTTCTCGCCGAACAAAACGGATCAGCAGCAATCATGATCAGCGCAGCTGCAGACATGGCAGATACAGTATCTCTGCCTGCAAAGGCTGTAGATGACATAAAAGCCGACCTTGTAACCGATTCATTCCATCCGGTGATACAGGCGATCAGGAATGAAAAACCAACATAAATGACAGATGATCTTTTCCTGTCAGGAACAACCGCATTCAAAACATAAGGCAAAACCGCCAGAAACCCAGCAAAATGCGTACCGGAAACTGCCAGCAGATGAGAACATCCCGCAAGAGAAAACTCCCGTGTTACGCTGTCTTCCGCAAGAGATGAATCACCAAGGCAGACTGCAGCCAGGAGTGCCTTCTCTTCGCTGTTCCTGCCGTATGTGAATCTGTCAAAAAGAAACTCGCGAAACCCGAAACAAAGATCAGGAAAAGAAAGCACCATTTTCTTTAGACCTTCAGGCTTTGAAACGACCCGATAAGAATCAGCATAAAACTGATATCTGATGCCTTTGCTCTTTAAATAAGCAGGATAATCGAATTCACCTGGATTTCCCGGCTTTTCAGGCTCTCTGAAGCTGCCTGATACGACAAAACATTCCCCTGTATTTATCCGGGGGACCTCCATATCCTTCTTAAACCTCAATTCGGCCCTCACGTCCTCAATCACAACGCTTATACGTTCAGTGCCTGAAAGCTTTCTCTCACTGCTCATTACATATCCGTTGTAATAACCTCCTTCACTTGCAGGAATATCAACTTTCAGAACCGAAGTGATCCGGATACTGCTGGCTACAGCCAGAAAAATGCAGATGAAAGCACTGAAAAGCAGTAAATTATCCCGCTTTTTAAAGGCATACAGGCATAGCACTGACTGAAAAACAACCAACAATGTCATTGGGATCATGCACTCTGTTTTATATGTCAGATAACAAGATATAAAAAGCATGACAGAAGGAACCATCAAAGGCCTTTTTAGTAAGCGTTCCAAGGTCGTTTCTGCTGTTAAGCCTGCCGCTGTTCTTGGAATATTGAGTTCGATTCTGTTAAAATCTGTCATGACTTGATTTTAAAGAGCACAAAGCCTGAAATCAGCGTCAAAATACCTACAAATACCGACAATTACCGACAAGGTGAACATCCTTATGAACGATATGAACATCAATTTTAATAATATGAAGTACAAGATCACTTGCGCAGACGTTAAAGGTCTTCCCGCAACTGACCTTCCGGAGATCGTTATATCAGGCAGAT
>Ga0265300_10004221_pt1 | contig 11511 bp, 8 predicted proteins | sample AusTroGonzalo_MG_FD_193482 | JGI IMG/M metagenome (GOLD analysis project Ga0265300, IMG submission 193482) | Bovine rumen microbial communities from tropical cattle in Woodstock, Queensland, Australia - Gonzalo_03 | ecosystem: Host-associated > Mammals > Digestive system > Stomach > Rumen ... | reverse complement strand
CGGCTACACGCCCCACGTGGCCGACAGCGTCACCATCCTGAAGAACCTCTTCGTGAACCCGGAAGCCGGCAAGGCCTACGTGAAGAACCTGGACATGTTCCAGTACTGCGTATACGCTGTCGCGAAGATTGCCGAGGCCAATGACATCAACGACAACCTCTTCCGCTACCTGCCCTTCGACGCCGTATATCTGTTCCACGAAAACAGCTTCCTCAGCGCCTACCTGAACCAGTGCAACAGCGAAGAAAACGGCGACCTGCGCATGCCCATCGCCAAGGACCTGGTGGACGTATTAATCGCCCAGGCCGATGAAGTGATTTCCGGCAAGAGCACCAAGGCCGCCGACCTGTGCTTCGGCCACGACTGGCCGTACCTGGGCCTGTGCAGCTACCTGGGCCTCGAAGGAATCGGTGACCGCCTGTCCACCGACGAGGCTGCCGCCCGCTGGATGGCCTCCTGGAACTGCCCCTTCGCCGCGAACCTGCAGATGATCTTCTACCGCAGCAAGAAGGCCGATGAACCGGTGCTGGTCAAGTTCCTCGTAAACGAGCGCGAAACCGCCCTCCCGGCCCTCACAGCAGTAGCTGGCCCCTACTACAAGTGGGACGATGTAAAGGCCTTCTGCGAGACCCGTCTGGAAAATCTGAAATAATCAGTATTCGCGGGGGCCGAAGATATCTGTCCCAACCCGCACCATGGTAGCCCCATGTTTGACGGCGAGCGGCCAGTCCCCCGACATACCGATAGACAAAGTGTCAAAGCCTTCGATCCCGAGGGCTTTGATTCTTTTATAGAGATCCTCTATTCGCGCAAAATCCTGCTCCACAACTGACAGATCATCAGTGTTAGTGGCCATACCCATGAGGCCCCTTATTCTTACATTCGTCAGCGGGGAGGGTGTGTCTTCCCAAACCGCCGCTTCGCGGCCCCTCCCAATCGCCCGTGCTTCGCACGAGCTTGGGCCCCTCCCTCTTATGTCGCCGAGGGTGGCACAGGTTTGGGAAGACACACCCTCCCCGCTGACAATCGCTACAATTTCGTCCTCCGTGAAGCCCTGTTTGGTCTCTTCTGCACCGAGATGGAGCTCCAGGAGGACGTCTATAACTTTATTGTTAGCAGCGCCCCAATTGTTGATGGCCTTCAGTAAATGGAAGGAGTCAACCGATTGAACCATCGATGCATACGGAAGAACCAGTTTGAGCTTGTTGGTCTGGAGATGGCCAATAAAATGCCACTGCACGTCGGCCGGCATTTGCGGCACCTTGGCGGCGAGCTCCTGCGGCCGGTTCTCGCCGAAGATGCGCTGCCCCGCGTTGTAGGCCTCCATGAGACGTTCCACGGGGTGGAATTTGGAAACTGCCACCAGTTTCACATCTGATGGCAGTTTCGTTATAATACTATGCAGGTTCTCTGCAATCATTAATGTTTCTTTTGCTTTTGCATTTCGCGCTGCATCTTCTGGGCTTCTTCCAGACGCTGCTGCCATTTGCTCTTCGGGGCCGGCTTGTTTTCGGCGGCCTTGACCTTGGCCACGATGGCTTCCGGGTTCACCATCCACTTGCGAATCACGTAGGTCTCTGCGAAGGTGATGATGTTGGAGAGCAAGTAGTAGTAGCTAAGACCGGCAGACAGGTTGTTACAGATGAAGAACATCATGATGGGCATGAAGTACAGGCTCATGTTCTGCATCATCTTGGCGCTGGGGTCGTTGGTAGCCTGGCCCTGCATGGTGATCTTCGAGTAGAAGAACATGGACACAGCCATCAGGAGGGCGAACAGGGAGATGTGTTCCATACCCAGGATGCTGGTGCTCCAGTGGATTACATCGTCATAGGCGCTCAGATCCTCGGCCCAGAGGAACGGCTGCTGACGCAGTTCGATGGAAGCCGGGAAGAAGCGGAACATAGCCCACAGGATAGGGAGCTGAAGGAGCATCGGGAGGCAGCCGCCCATGGGCGACACCCCGGCCTTCTTGTACAGGGCCATGGTCTCCTGCTGCTTTTTCATGGCATCTTCCTGCTTCGGATACTTGGCGTTGAGCTTCTCCATGAAGGGCTTCAGGGCAGCCATCTTGGCGCTGGAGGAGTAGCTCTTGTAGGCGAAGGGCAGCACCACAATCTTGATGGCGATGGTCATCAGGAGGATGATGAGGCCGAAGTTGGCGATGCTCTTGTGCAGCCAGTCGAACAGGGGGATGATGATGTACTTGGTGAACAGGCCGATGATCTTACCGCCCAGCGGGATCACCTTCTCATAGGAGTGGCCGTAGGCCTTCAGGCCCTTGTAGTTGTTGGGGCCGAAGTAGAACTCGAAGGGAACGTCGATGCGGTCTGCGCCGGGGGTGATGTCGGCCCGCATGAGGGCCTTGCAGTGCATCAGGTCCTCGCCGGTCTTGGGGAGGAACTCGATGTTGAACTCACCGTAGCTGAAGTTGTTCGGGGCGCGCATGATGGCGCTGAAGAACTGCTGCTGGAAGGCGAACCACTCGATGTTGTTGTTGAAACGCTTGTCTCCCTTGCGGCCGTTACCGATACTGGCGGGCTTTTTGTCGTCCGGGAAGTAGTAGTTCAGGCGGGAGTACTGGGTTTCGTTCTTATAGCCTTTCTCCAGGCGCGGGATAACGGCGTCGAAGTCTACGTCGATGCTGCCCACGTTGCGGGGAATGAGGTTACCCATGCCCACGAAGGAGATCTGCTCGTTCACAGAGTAGGAATCCGGCTGCAGGGTGTAGGTCTGCTCGATGTAGCCTCCCTGGCCGAAGGGCAGACGCATCACCACGCTGCTATCCGTTACGCAGGCCACCTGGAAGTTGAACTTGCGGGTATCTACGGCCGTAGGGGCGTAGACAATGTAACCCAGTTCGCTCTTGCCGGCCTGCAGCAGATAGAGGGGTTCCTTGCCATAAGTGAGGTAATCTTTCACCAACACGGAGTACGGCTGAGCGCCGCGGGTGGTGAACGTCACCTCCAGTTTTTCATTGGAAAGGGTAATGAGCTGGGCGGCGCTGTTAGCGGCCTCGTTCAGCAGGGAATCGGAATAAACCGGAGCTACCGGTGCAACGGGTGCAACCTCCTGGGCGGCTTCCGGGTTATTGGCCTTCCAAATGCTGTCCTGCTGCCACTGGGCGTAGGCCTCTGCGGCAGCAATGGAATCCAGCTGTGCTTGATAAGCTTGTTGTTTCTTTACCTGACGGCTCTGATACCCGAAGAACCCCAACATGATGAGGAAAATCAGGACAAAGCCAATAATTGAATTTTTATCCATATCTTACTCCTGTACCTCCTCGGCCTCCTTGGCACGGATCTGTGCCTTCAACTCTTCCAACTTGGCCTTGGCGGCATCAATTCTCTCTTGCATCTGTGCTTTCAGCTTTTCGGCGCCCTTGGACAGGCCGAAGAAGCCGATGTTGTTTTCGTAGGTCTGAATCTCGGACTGGAGGGCGTTGAACTGCTCCTTCAGACGCTCGACCTCGGTCATGGGGCGGCGCTCACGGCCGCCACCGTTGCCACGCTCGTTTCTGCGGGGACCGCGGCTGCCGAAGCCCGGGAACTTGGAAGCCATAGCCTCTTTGTAAGCGGCCTGGATGGCATCCTTCTCCTTGAACGGCACAAAGCCGATGGCGTTCCACTTCTCGGCGAAAGCCTTCTGAGCCTCGGCGTCTTTGTCGGCGGCGGGCTCGTAGGCCTTGATTTCCTCGATGAGGGCCTTCTTGGCGGACAGGTTGGCGCTCAGGCTGCCTTGTCCGTCGGGGCGGTTGTCACGGGCGGTGAAGAAAGCGTCGCAGGCAGCGCGGAAGCGCTTCCAGATTTGCTCGCTCTTCTTGCGGGGAACGGCGCCAATCTCTTTCCACTGACGCTGCAGCTCGATGAGACGGTCGCTGGTTGCCTTCCACTCGGTGCTGTCCTTGAGGGATTCGGCCTCCTCGATGATGGCCATCTTCTTGGCCAGGTTTTCGTTCATGCTGTCCTTGAACTCGGAGAAGCTGGCGCGCTTGCGCTCGAAGAACTTGTCGCAGGCGGCGCGGAAGCGGTCGTAGATTTTCTGGTTCTCCTTGCGGGTGGCGAAGCCGATGGTGCGCCACTTGGCCTGGATTTCCTCAATCTCCTTGCTGAGTGCGTTCCACTGGGAAGAGGAAGTGATTTCCTTGTTGGCAATCTCTTCCACCTGCTCGCAGAGGGCAGCCTTGGCTTCCAGGTTACCCTGCTGCTGAGCCTTCATTTCCTCGAAGTGGGCCTGGTAACGCTTGTTGATGACGGAAGTGGCAGCGCGGAAGCGCTCCCAGATTTCCTCGCGGAACTCCTTGGCCACAGGGCCCAGATCCTTCCACTGCTCATGGAGTTTTTGCAGTTCCTTGAAGGCTTCCACCACGTCTTCGTCGGCGGCCAGGGCCTCTGCCTGCTCGCAGAAGGCCGTCTTGGCTTCCAGGTTCTTCTTGAAGTCCAGGTCGCGGAGTTCGCGGTTGATATCCACCAGGTCGTAGAACTTGGTGATATAAAGCTGATACGTGTCGTTTAAGTCGCGGAAATTCTGCTGAGGGACAGGGCCGATTTCGCGCCAGCGGTTCTGGATGTCGCGGAATTTAGGGAAAGCGTCCTTCATGTCGCCGGGCTCTTCCACAAGGGTCTTCAGCTCTTCGATGACGGCCTGTTTCTTGGCCAGGTTCTCTTCACGAAGGGCGTCCTGTTCCTTATTATATTCGGCCCGCTCTTTCTTGAATTCCATGTACAGCGCCTTGAAACCGGCCTCGATGGCGGCGAAGGGGCTTACAGGGCCACTCTGCAGGGGCGTAGTGGCTTCTTCAGCGGGGGTGTTTTCATCGGGTTCAATTACCTCGGCGTCTTCGCCGGCGGCAGCCTTCTCCTTGGAAAGCTTTTTATAGAAGGCAGATTTGATGGCTTCGGCCTCCTTGAACCGCTTCATGCGGTCTTCACTGTCTTTCAACTCCTGAAACAGCGCGGTGAGTTCGGCGAGGCTCTTGTCGGAGTAGTTCACCGTTTCTTCCACCACCTGTTCAACGTTCTGGGCTACATCTGCGACCTCTTCCTGGGCCACAGGCTTCAATTCTTCACTCATGCGTTAATTGAGATTAGGTTAAACATTAACTCACAAATATAATAAAATTCCGCTAAAAAAATGCTAATTTTGCAGATACAAAAGAAAAAGCATGTTAAGAATCGATATCATCACTGTTGTCCCCGAACTGCTGGACAGCCCCCTGAGCTACTCCATTCCCGGCCGCGCCGTCAAAAAAGGCCTGGTCGAAATCCACGTGCACGACCTGCGCAAATACGGATTGGGCAGCCGCCAGACGGTGGACGACTACTCCTACGGCGGAGACGCCGGCATGGTGATGATGGTCGAGCCCGTCTTCAACTGCATCAACGACCTCAAAAAGGAGCGTCACTACGACGAAGTCATCTACATGGCTCCGGACGGTGAGATCCTGGACCAGGGCATTGCCAACGAGCTGTCCCTCAAGGAGAACATCATCATCCTCTGCGGGCACTACAAAGGCATCGACGAGCGCATCCGCGAGCACCTGGTCACCCGCGAAATCTCCGTGGGAGACTTCGTGGTGAGCGGTGGCGAAATCCCCGCCGCCCTCCTGGCCGACAGCATCATCCGCCTCGTTCCCGGTGTGCTCACCGACGAGACATCGGCCCTGTCCGATTCTTTCCAGGACGGCCTGGTCTCCCCGCCCGTTTACACGCGTCCGGCCGACTTCAACGGCTGGAAAGTGCCGGACGTTCTGCTGAGCGGAAACCCCAAGCTCATCCGCGCCTGGCAGGACGAAAAAGCCATCGAGCGCACCCGAGAAAGACGGCCCGGACTTCTCTCCGAATAACACCGAATACAAAAAATCAGGCTCGCAATCACTGCGAGCCTGATTTTTTGGTTAGTTAGTAGTGTATTCTTACCTTAAGAAGAAGGTTAATTAGTTGGTTAGAAGATGCGTTTTAACAAGAGAGGACGAGAGGAATTCCCGTCCTCTGCATGCAAAGGTAAAACAAGTTTTTTAATCCGCAAAATTTTTTAAACTTATTTTATATAAATAAATTTTTTTAAAAACTATAACGCAACTTTAAAATGAAATTAAAAGGCGCCTGCGGGTAAACGCCTGATCCCGTGGCGATTTCGCCAGAATCGGCATTATACGACTCCCAGCGCCATCCTGCGGCATAATATTGCCTGTTGAAAACGTTGTTGATAAATCCGGAGAGGCATAAATTGCCATGGCGAAGGGGGAAATTTTGCTCGGCAGAAATTCCTGCAACAAAATATTCCGGAACCACCAAATCTTCACGGCAAGTGTTGTCAAGATACTGCTTCCCCACATATTTTCCGTTCCAGGAAAGGGTCGCACCCTTCCAGGGAAGGACGGCCACCTGGAACATGGCAATCACCGACGGAGACATGAGCATGGTGGTACGGCCATACGGCACCGGGAAGGTGCGGCCGGAGTCGTCGTCATAGGGAGCGTAAGACGTATAGTCGGCAATCTGGTTCACAGAGAAGGTGGAATTGTGGTCCAGGCGCAGCCAGCTGCAGGGCTTCCAGCCCAGGGCCAGCTCTACGCCGCGGCGCCAGGCGCGCGGAACATTCTCCTTGATAGCATAGCCAGAAGAGGACAGACGGCCGGTTTCCAGCAGCATGTCGCTGTATTCCATGGCATACACATTGGCCGAGAAAGCGAAGCACTTGCCATTGTAGGCATAGCCCGCCTCAACGTCTACCATGCTTTCGGGCTTGATATCCAGGGCGTCGCCCTTCACATTCTCCTTGATGTCTCCCCTGCCCGGCTCGCGGTGCCCCAGGGCCACGGAAGCATACAGCTTGCTGGCGCTCCAGTGAGCGGTAACGCCGGCGCGGGGATTGAAGAAGCCCCAGTTGCGCCCGTAGTTCAGGCGATCCTCCTCACGGGCGCCGTACTCCAGCCAGTCGTCATCCACGCCCTTCAGCGTGTAACGGATGTGGCGGTACTGAAGATCGGCATAGGCCGTGAGCCAGGAGAAAGGATTGTATTCTGCACGAACGAAGGCGCTCAGGTCCTGTTTGCGGCCCAGGTTGTTGTACCAGTCCACATTCGGATGGGACTCGCCCGTCTCCTTCACCCACACAATCTCGCCCCAGTGGCCGCCGCGGTACCAGCTGGCATTCACGCCGGCGGTCAGATCCAGCACCTGCCCGCGGTAAGCCAGGGAAGAATTGGCCACGAAGAGGTCGTTGTCCATCTTCTTCTGGTAAATCATGTCGCTCACGGCCGGCTCGTAATCCTTCGGGAAGCCGAAACGCTTGAGCTTGCGGCCCGTCTTGTAGTACTCATCGTAGCCGTCGCCGCGCGTATAATTAAAGGTATTGGACCAGGAAAGTTTCTCCCCGAACGCGCGCGTATAGTTCAGCTGGAAGTGATGCTGGGCGTAATTATCCGTCTGATTATCGTAGTAGCAGGTATTCCCCTGCTCGTCCTTATACTTGCCGGCGCCGTTGTAGGTGGGGTCGATGTAGAACTGTTCCAGGTCAATGCCGTCCCAGGTGATACCGCTCTTCTGGTTACCCATCAGATAGGTAAAGCGCAGGGAGCGGGGGCCGTGCAGCCAGCCCAGCACCGCAAAGACAGACTGGGAATTCACCTTCGCATTGCGGATGTAGCCGTCCGTGTGGCCGAGATTGGCCGCCACATTGAAGTACCACCCGCCGGGCAGAAGACCCGTGGAGAAGGCGCCCGAGCCGATGAACGTGCCGAAAGAGCCGCCGCTGAGGTCTACGCTGCCGGTGGGGCCGTTCCCCACGAAGGCGGTGTTCATGTTGATGCTGGCGCCGAAAGCGCCGGCACCGCTGGCCGATGTTCCCAGACCGCGCTGTACCTGCACGCTGGAGAGCATGGCGGTGAGCGAAGGGATGTTCACCCAGAAGACCTCCTGGCTCTCGGCGTCGTTCAGCGTGATGCCGTTAAGGGTCACGTTGATCTGCGAGCCCTTGGAGCCGCGGATGGTCATGGCCGAATTGCCCAGGCCGTTGCCGCCCTCATGATAAGTCACCACCGACGGCAGCAGGTTCAGCGCCATGGGCAGCGAGTGCGAAGGGTCGGCCGCGCCGAGTTCGGCTTTTCCGACAGAAGTAAAAGTAACGGGTGTGTTGTTGGCGGCACGGGAGGCCGATACGACAACCGAGTCCAGACGCTCGGTCTTTTCCTGCGCCTGAGCGCAGAGGGGCAGCACGCAAAGCGCTGCCAGAAGCAGTGTTTTTTTCATTTGTTCCTTACGGCGGTATCAACCGCATCAAGTTATGAGGGTGTAATCTCAATCCGGGATAAATCCCGGATACCCCTTAATTATTTTAATCTTATTTGTTTATAAGTTCTATTTGATAAAGTTTCGGCCAATTTTTGCCCGTAACATATATTTTGCCTTTGGCGTCGACGGCGATGCCGTTCAGCACGTCGGTGGCACTGGTGTATTCTTCGTCGGGAAGCAAGCCGGTGCAGTCCACGGTGCCTTCCACCTTTCCCGTAGCGGGATCGATGATCACAATCATGTCCGTGAGATAGACGTTGGCCCAGATCTTACCGTTAATGTATTCCAACTCGTTCAGGTTGCGCAGCGGCCGGCCGTTCAGGGTAACGGGAAGCTTCTTCTGCAGCTTCAGGTCCTTGTCCAGGTAATAGAGCGTAGCCGTGCCGTCGCTGGCAATGAGCTGCTTGCCGTCCGTGGTGAGGCCCCAGCCTTCGCGGGGGTAACTCAGCGTTTCCTTGAAAGTGAGCGTGGCGGCGTCGTAGCGGAATGCCACCTTATTGGTCCAGGTAAGGACATACAGATCTTTACCCAGAATGACGGAGCCTTCTCCGAAGTATTTCTTATTGAGTTTCTTTTCCACCGTGGGCTTTCCCGTAGCCAGATTCACGGTACGGATGGAACTGGTGCCGTACTGGCCGGTGGTTTCATAGAGTTTGCCATTGTGGAAGAACAGACCCTGCGTGTATGCCATCACGTCGTGCGGATAGGCCTTCACAACCTTGGGGCGGTACTGTTTCACCTGAGCCTGGGAGCAGGCGCAGAGCGAAAGCGCCAGCAATATGACAAATAGTTTTTTCATTTCGGGGTGCAAAGTTAAAAATTATTTTCTTCTTCCTCGCGTGTCCGGTCAATTTCTTCGTCAAAACCTTTCAGGGCCGCGAAAGGCGCGAACTGCGCAGCCCTGTCCTCCATGGACATGGGCTTGTGCCGCCGGGATACCGGATGCGGCAGATTGATGATGTCGTCGTACATGCCTTTCATGCCTTGTGTCCTCCAATTTGGTGGTTTCGCTCACGCGTAGTGGCACCTTCCTCAAAGTTCATGCCCTTGAGAATGGCGTTCTTCCCGAACTTCCGCCTGATTTCCAGGATGGCTTCCTGCTGCCGGCGTTCCTTTTCCAGATCTACGGGCATCTCGTCGAAAAGGCCCAGCTGGAGGCCATCGGCCCGCTCCTCAGGATACACATGCGACGCCACAACGTAGATGCGCCGCACCTGCAGCGACGGATCGATGATGCGGTGGAAGAGCTCCATCGCCGCGCGCATGATCAGCGCGGTGGAGGCCGTCGCGCCCGGGAGATTCACCGAGCCATGCGCAGGCTTCGGCGTGGGACGCCCGTACCAGTCGGCTACCATCGGCCCGCCATACGCCGTCGCGGGACCGCTTTCATAGCCGACGTGCAGGACCAGCTGGTCGGTGACGAGCTTCTTCTCCACCAGGTCCAGCGCCAGGAGGTCGGTCATCTCGCGCACGATGAGGGCGGCTTCGTCGGCCTTGTACGGGCGCGTGAGCACCTGCCCGCTGGAGAGGCTGCTCGTGGAGGGCCGATAAGCCTTGATCTGCGCCATGGTGCACGGCTCCCAGCCCCAGGCGTGGTCGATGAGGAGCTCCGCGTTCACGCCGAACTCGCGGTAGAGGGATTCCTCGTCCACGAGCGAACGGCGCGCGATGTCCCCCAGCGTATAGAGGCACAGCTTCTCCAGCCGCGCCACCGTGCCGCGTCCGATGCGCCAGAAGTCGGTGAGGGGCCTGTGCGTCCAGTACTTCTGCCGGTAGCTCAGCTCGTCGAGGGCCGCCACGCGCACGCCGTCCTTGTCGGGTTCGCGGTGCTTGGCCTCCACGTCCATGGCCACCTTGCAGAGATAAAGATTCGGGCCGATACCCGCCGTCGCGGTGATGCCCGTCTCCTTCAGGACCTCCCGAACGAGGCGCATGGCGAGGTCGTGCGGGGTGGTCTTATATAAGGTAAGATACTGCGTGGCGTCGATGAACACCTCGTCGATGGAATAGACGTGAATGTCCTCCGGGGCGATGAAACGCAGGTAGATGCTGTAGATTTTGCTGCTTACCTCTATATAATAGCTCATCCGCGGCGGGGCGATGATGAACTCAACGTCCGTCCCGCGCAGTTTCTTGTAAACTTCAAAAAGGCGCGCGCGGCCCGGGATGCCGTAGGCTTTGAGCGAAGGCGACACCGCCAGGCAGATGGTTTTGTCCGTACGGGAGGCATCGGCCACCACCAGATTCGTCGTGAGCGGGTCCAGCCCTCTCGCGACGCACTCTGCCGAAGCGTAAAAACTTTTGAGGTCTATGGCAATGTATGTACGGTCCCTGGTCATTTTCGGGCCAAAAATAGCAATTATTTGAGAATTATACCAACAGCCTGTCTGTTTCATTTTAGAAACACAAATAAAGAGCCCGCAAGGGCATTCCAGGGACATTCATAGAAATAATTAGCATTTTTTGGAACAAGTTTTCAGCCCCCCATATTGGGCAGAAGACATGTTAAAATTTAGTACCCGGACCGAATTTAAACGTCAAAGATGATAAAAAAAGACTTATCTTCGTAGCAACTTCAACAAACAAAGCAAGAAACAACAAAAACTATACGACTATGAAAATTCTTCGAATGGCAGGAGCGCTGCTTCTCACCAGTGCATTTTTTGCCAGCTGTTCCAAGGACAACGGCAAAACTCCCATCCCTTCCGAGGAGGGCCAAGCAAAGTTCTTCACGCTCAACGTAAAAGCCGGTCTGGCCACCAAGGCCCTGTCCGACCCCGGCGACGGCTCCCTTTCCGTCAACTGGGAAGCCGGAGACAGCGTGAGCGTATACAACCTCACCACAGAGGAGCCCATCATCGGCAAGCTGTATGCCCTGAGCGACGGCGGCAGTACTGTGCTGTCTTCCGATAAGCTCTTTGGTAACGTAAACCAGGGAGACGAGCTCCTTCTGGAATTCGGCATCAAGGACAACTATAGCATCCAGGACGGAACCCTCACCGGTGCCCAGACCAGCATTGACAAGTGCTCCGACTACGCCACGGCCATCATTACCGTAACCGTCGTAAAGCCGGAGGAAAACCCTGCCAGCGTCCAAACCACCGCCGCAGAGTTCACTCGCAGACAGGCCATCGTGAAGTTCGCCCTCAAAAACCGCAAGGCTACGCCCCTGGCCGTCAAGACCGACAGCCTCACCATCTACAAGGGCGAAACCCTC
>Ga0265300_10004217_pt1 | contig 11515 bp, 5 predicted proteins | sample AusTroGonzalo_MG_FD_193482 | JGI IMG/M metagenome (GOLD analysis project Ga0265300, IMG submission 193482) | Bovine rumen microbial communities from tropical cattle in Woodstock, Queensland, Australia - Gonzalo_03 | ecosystem: Host-associated > Mammals > Digestive system > Stomach > Rumen ... | reverse complement strand
CCTTATAGTCATACGTCTGCATTTCCGGCAAGCCAAGTGCCTTGCAGATGAGCGGCTCCAGTTCTTTGGCGTCGTTTGATGTGGAGAGAATCGTGCCTTCACGGTCGACGAGGAACATGCAGTTGCCGCCTGCATTCTTCTCCCAGATGTTGTTCTCCTGGTTCAATTCCAGCAGCGAGGGCCACGGATAGCCGTCCTTCTCCACGGCCTTCTGCATATCCTCGGCACTCCGCTCTGCTGCGATGGCAAGGACTGTGAAGCCTTTATCCTTGTACTTCTCGTAGAGAGGAATCATGTCCTTGCTGTGCTGTCGGCACGGGCCGCACCACGAAGCCCAAAGGTCGATGAGCGTTACTTTCCCCTTTATCAAAGAAGATATGGGCACAAGGTTTCCATCTGTGTTACGTACTTGATAGTCGATGTATGGCTTGCCCGGTTTTAGGTTCCATGCAGCCTCATGCATGCGGATGAGATTATGCACAGGGTCTTTGGGGCGGAAGTTCTCGTATGTCGTGTGATAGGTGTCGAGGCATCGCCTCATCAACTTACCATAATCGAGACCTTCCACGTCCCTGGCATAATTGCGCATGTCGTTTGCCAGGTCGTAGAGAGCATAAAGCATGAGATGAGCCTTATAGTATTCGCTTTCCCACACGCGGTAGGCATCGTATAGCTTCTTGTATTCGTCCTCATATACCTTGTTGCGCGCCATCAGCAAAGAGTCTTCCTCCGGGTTCTTGCCTTGCTTTTGCAACTCTTCCACTATGGGGAGGATTTCCTTCTTGGCTTGATTTGAAAACTCTTCCATCCTGCCGAGGTAAAGCTTCTCTGCCTCTGCATCCATCTTGACTTTCAGCATCTGTTCACGACCGCCACTTGTGACTTTCCATGTATTGTCGTCGAAGAGCAACTTGACCGTTGCCTTGTTCTCGACGAGGAAATTCCCATATCTCCATGAACCATGCTGATATTGTTCCTCTAAGAACGCTGTGTAGAGACACATCTTGTCTGTCTCGACATCGCAGGAGAAGTGCCACTGCTTGTCGGCCTTCGCCGTAATGTAATTGTTAGATACTCGCAAATCCGTGCCTACAGGACAGATAATAACTGTCTTACCTTGTGTTGTGTCTCTCAATTCGCCCTCAATGTGGCATTTGATCTGTGCCTGCCCTGCCATTGTAACAAGGGCCAGCAGCGATGCGATGATGGCTCGCTTCATAATTGTTAGTGTGTTGTTTTTAGTTCAAAATTAATACCTTATTATTACATATACAGATAACGCCTTCTTACCTTCACGGCAAACTTAGTCCTTCGGATAAAGACCCTTGAACACTTTCGTCAGGGACTCAACCTCGGGAAGCAGACTTTTCAGTTCGTCCTCGTTCTGGTTCTTGACGGCAGTCATGGCTTTTTCCAACACATCCGTCAGCCTCTTGCAATTGCTTCCGTTATCTGGCGACCATGTTGTAGCAACACGGATACTATTCCCAAAGAAGTATATGGTTCCATCGAATCCTATTCGATCGTCATTGAACATACATGTTTTGACGGCATGTTCAATTAAGTCGGAAAACTTCACAGCTGTGGCCTTGTCTGTCTTAACCTCTACAGAGTCCAGTTTAACACCCTTATTATACCCCACGCACCACTTCACCTGCAACCTTTCTGTTTCCCCATAACCATAATAGATATACAATGCCGAGGGAAAATCCTCCATAGGCGTGGGAAACTTGAGCATCTGTTGTATCGCCTTTTTAGAAAGCCATGTTCCAAAATCCCTTTTTCCCCATAACTCCTGTTCAGTTTGGGTCATTGGTTCCAATCTGCTCTGAGCCTGTGCACCAATGGCCACAGCCAATAGCAATACGATAATTGTCTGTTTCATGATTGTGTGTTGTTTTTAGTTTAAAATCAAACAAAGTTAATACTTCTTATTTATATAAACGCACGAAATAAGAAAATCTTGCAATCGGAACGGACTATTTAAGTAGTTTTAACATCAAGCCCCTGAGGAAAACAGATTACCCCTAGGGACAAAACCAGGGAATGCTAAGGAGAAAACATGCCAGAATGGCTAAAATAATTATTTTCAGGGCTTGAAAATATATTTTCAAAGCTTGATAATTTATTTTCAAGGCTTGGTTATATATTTTCATAGCTTGAAAATAGTTTTAAATGCCGTAATAAAGAGTTTTATCCTTAGGGGAAAAATGTTTTCTATGGGGCACAAAAACAAAAAACTCCCACGTCTATCAACGCGGGAGCTATAGAATGTAGCTGTTACCAGAGATCCTCCGGAACATCGGGATTATCATAGACCTCCTTGGGACAGAGTTCAATGTAATCCATATAGAGCTCTTTCTTGTCGGAATCCAGAACACTCTTGAATCGGATATAATAAGTAAGGTTTGGATCCATTGTACCACGCCAGATGATACGACGGGAACAACGGATGCTGCCACGTTCCCACTTGTTGGAGTTGCTGGTAACCGACTGGCTGGCCTTCATGAAGCCATTGTTACGCATCTTCTTGTCTATCTCGGCATTATAATCCTGATCCTCTGTATCCGCAATAGTAGCCGATTGTCCCCAAAGGTCCTGGATGCTCTTGGTAAGGTCAACGGGAATGCCGGCAACAGGAAGGTTGTCGGGGTCGGAGCCCACATACATCTGCACCACGCCTCTTGCAGCCGTTGCCAATACCTTATAGCGCAGTTCGTAGGTGCCGCGCTTGGGGACGCGCGGAAGGGTGAACATCACATCGTAACGGCCCAGCCACTTGTCCTCGTCGCCGTCGTAGTTCTCCCACGAGACATTATAGCCGTTGAAGTGGATGAAGTGCGTATCGTCACTCATAATGCTCATGTTGTTGAAGTAACGGTAATACTTGTCGGTGGGAATATAGACATGGTTGAACTTGTCGTCAGACGAATCGGCACGACGGATGCCGTTGGTCATACTCTCGGGGAAGAGGGCAAAGCAATCGATGCGAAGGCGTTCCTTGCCCAGGTTATCGCGCGTGGCATTATTGAAAGCCAGGGGGGCATCTATGGGATAGATAATGGCATTTACCATATCGCTGATGACGGCATCCTCACTTTCCTTCTGAACCAGGCAGCCCACCTTGTCCTGGTCGCAGGAATTCTCGTGCCCGTCGCCTGTACGCTCCTTGTTGATATTGGGGAAGCGGTTCAAATAAACGCCATGGCTCTCCTTACTCTCGAAAATCTTTATCAGACGATGCTTTCCCATGGTGGAATACCACTCCATAACAGGGATAGAGAGAACCTTGGTGGAACGTGAATAGCCCGTCTCGTTCCAGTGGTACACCAACTTATTGGCCTCTATGCGCATAGGCAGGATGTGGTAGTTGGTCCATTGGTTCAGCACATTATCGGGGTTACGGTAGTCGGCATCGTTGGTATAGACATCGTCCGAGAGGTACATCCTATTGTCCATAATCCATTGCTGTATCAGCTCCGGCACATGAGGCGCATGAGGGTCGATACCCTGGGAACGCCAATAGGAATCGGGCTCGGCAAAGATGGTGAAGCCATACTTCCTGTGCTCGGGAGACAATGCATTAGAGGAATTATTGCCAGAGGCATCGGTAAAGCCGTGGCTCATATAAGACTTCAGGTCGGGTATCTTTCCCAACTGGTAGAGGGTCTCGTAAACCTCGTCGCGGATAACAGAGAGCGTATCGAACAATCCGCAGGCACTCAGACACTTGGCCATAACCAGGAAGCCCTCCTGGTCATTCTCGATGAGCTTCCGCAGATATCGGGCAGCCGACACATCATCGGGTGCTATCACCTTATGCGTCTGGTGGATGACTCCGTTTATGACAGGGATATCATAGTTACGGGGGTCAAGGGGACAGTCGCCACAGACGTAGATGGTGTCGTTGTCCTTAAAGGTAGAGACATTCACCTTATGGTCCAGCATGTTGGAAAGGGAAATCTCTCCATTGTTAACCTCGGGGAATCTGAAAGAGTAGAATACCTGCTCCTGCGTATCCCCTCCATCTATCACACTGTTATGTACCACCACCTTACGGACAGAGTCGAGCTTCACGCTATCCGTGAAAGCATCCCACGAAGGGGAGGCAATTATCTCATCATCGGCAAGCTTCTGGAGATAAGCCTCTATTGCCTCGTTGGTAGGCGCGAAGATTGTATAGTTTCCACGGGCCGACAGCAGCTGATACATGGTGGTATTGCTTCTGCGACTCACAGGCACTTTCTTCAGAAGCGAAACGTACTGGCTGTAGTCGGCATGTGCCTCAAGATAGCTGACAACAGTATGCTCGGTAAAAACATACCGGGACGAAGTATCAATGCTCTCGGAACAAGACGAGAGAAGAAGCAGAATAGCGGATGTAATGAATGTAAATTTAGATATTCTCATTTTGAATAGTTGGCGACCCCTCCCCGACCCTGCCGAGGGAGAGGAATGTGGTTAGTGTAATTATGAAGGCTGCGTTTGAGCAAGCCCGACGCACAGCGTCAATTGTGAATTATGAATTATGAATTGTGAATTACGAATTATGAATTATGAATTAAGGCTCACGAGTTCCCCTTATGTTCCCACTCTTCTGTATTATTGCCGCTACCGGCAGGGGAATCAGCAGGAACAATGCCAGAGTGAGACTTCACCTGTCCAGGCTCCTTCAAGGCCTGCTCCAGGAACATCTGAGGCGTTGTCTTCACAGGCTCCTTCATGAACTCGGGACGACTCCAGCTGAACAACGACACCTGGAAGTATGCAGGATCTTTCTGAGGTACAAGGAAAGCCTTGTGCACACGACCGTTCCTGTCGAAGTAAGCCAGATAGTCGCGGGTGTAGTTGCCATCGTCGCGACGACTCTCGAAGAGTATCCAGCGGTCGTTGCTCGAGAACGACGGATAGCTCTCGGCACGGGCACTGTTGATGGGCTTGGTGTCTATGAGCTGACCTGTCTGCTGGTCGAGTATCTCTATCTGTGCCGTCGGGTGCCAGATATGGAAGAGTCCGTGCGGACCTTCTGCGAAGACCACATAACGGTTGTCGCTGGTTACGCGCTGCTCCACGGCACTGCGCTCCTTGCTGATGGCATCGTAGATAAGTTCGGGCTCGCCCAACTTACGCGTCTGCATGTCAAAGGGCGCGCGATACAGATTATAGCGCAACTGTCCGTAATGGTTCAGCGTCTCGTTCATGCCGTTGTTCATCGGCTCGAACTCATGACGGGCAGAACAGAAATAGAGCCATTTGCCGTCAGGGCTCCAGGAGGGGAACAGCTCCAGCTCTATGCTGTCTGCCAGGACCGTCTCCATGGTATTGTTCTCTACATCGTAGAAGACAATGTCGCTGGCAGATTCCATCACCTCTACCTTAGTTATATCGCGCGTGTGGAACGACTGCATGGTGCGGTCGGTGCTGAAGGCAATAATAGGAAGTGTGGGATGCCAGGAGGGATAGACGGCAGCAGAAATCATCTCGGGGGTCTTCAGGAGGATGTTTTTCAGCTTGCCGTTGGAGACAATCATGGTTGCATCATGACAGATTCGGATGTGGAACATCATATTGTCCGTCCGATAGTTCTGATAGCTGTGGCAGTTGATACAGTGTCCCTGCTTCTCGGTGCTGATCTGACGGGTATTGAAGATGTCATTCTCGGAGAAATCCTCCAGGCAGCGCTGTCTGATAGCCAGATGCTCGAAACCCACATAGGTGGGAGCCAGGGCACGATAGGAGATGTAAGGGTCTATGCTGTCGGGACTGACCTCTATGCTGAAAGACCTGTAGCGGCTCCACTTGTCCTGCTGCTTGCAATAGACATCCACCGTCATCTTACTGCCCTTGGCAGCAGAGAGAAGTTTCTTCCACTCGTCCTCAGGAATAAGAACCTTATTGCCCTTGCCGTAGTTGTATTCCGTATCGCCGGCCTTGAAGCGAGCCACCACCTCGTCAGCCTGCTCCACCATGAAGTTCAGCGGCGCAATGTTAACAGGCACGGTAACATCGGTATAGTCGGGATAGATGTCCGGTTTCTCACTCTCCTGCTTATAATCCTGTGGCAAAGAAGGATGGCGGTTACAACCGCACAGCAGCAGTAAAAGGAACAAGGGTGTTAGTATGTAATGTTTCATGTTTATTGAAGACCACCTACCCCCCTTAGGGGGAATGAGGTTATTGGTTAGCGGTTTTGATTATTTCTGAATATTCTGATTACTCCGGTTTAAGCATTGAGCATTATATGATTCCTTTTTCTCTTTTAATTTTTCTCTCCCATTTGGGGCGGGGGGACTAGTACATCGGAATGTCCCTGAGCACGCAATAGTCCCACCAATAGGTGTCACCGAAGCGGGCTTGCAGCGCGGTTCCTATCTGATCTACCGTCATACCGCTCTGGGCATTGCTCTTCAGGTTGGCGATAAAGTTCTGATAACGCTGTCTGATGTCAGGGTCTATGTTGTACATGGAGATGTCATCGGGTCCTGTCCTCAGTTCATCGTGATAGAGCAGCATAGCCTCCTGCACATAGCGGGGGAAGGGCTGGTCGGGGAAGAAGGTATGGTACTGAGCAACCTGCGCCCAGAAGCACCTCGCATCCTTGTCCTGCAGGCAATAAGCCAGGGCCACCTCCAGCACAAACTTGTCATCGGTAGGCGTGTGGGCTAACTTGTGAATGAGCGTTGACTCGACAAAATAATCATCGGTACCCACCATGGACGTACCTCCATTGTAGAGACGCTTTATCAAGCCGAAGCGGGCAGAGGAAGCTATGCGCGTGGTATCCTCCAGATAGGGACGCATACCGTCGGCCCACTTCTTCTGGAAAGTAGAGTGCTCCAGCAGGCGCAGGTACTTCCTGACGGCATCGTATTCGCCGTTAATGAGCGCACAGCGGGCAAGCACACGCAAGGTATAGTACGAGAAGCCGAAGTGCATGCAGCGCTCGATGGAACGACGGATAGCGAAACAGGTCTCGCCGTAGTTGTAATAGACGAAGTCTCCCGTGGCGTCGGACAGGCGAACCACCACAGAATCGCTCATTACCGAAGGCTTGGCAGGACGGTTGTTGTATTCGTAACGGTGCGACAGCAGTTCGCCCTTGTTCATCAGGGCAATATCGCGGAACATTACCATCTGGCGCGTAGGATTACCCGGCGCCATGCGGGCCTCGTTGAGCACATCGTCCCAACGCTCATCCTCTACGGCACGGCACATGCGGAACTCCGCCTGATAGTTCGGATCGGTGCAGTTTCTCTTATCGATAAACTTATAGCCTCCGACGGCTGTTACACCTGCCAGCAACAGGCTAATCACTAAGCCATTGGTGCCCGGGGTACCCTCTCCCTTTCTGGCAAAGAAGGGGAAGAGCAGAGGGGTAAGGCATACCAGCACGAAGGGAAGCTCCATGCCGTAGTCGCGTACCGAGCCTATCTCGAATACCTTTAAGCCAAAGGTCCAACGCTGGTCGGGACGCATCAGGGTGGTTCCGCTATTCTCCAGAAGAGGAACCACGCAGCATACCAGAGCAGCCAGCACCAGTCCTGTCCATCCCTTACGCCAGTCCCTGCTGAACATACGCAATGCCACAAGGGCAGCAGCCACAAGGGCATAGATGCCCAAAGGATAATAGAACAATGCTGCCACAAGGATTATCTGTGCCAAAGGTCCGTATTTGAATCTGCCTGTATAGTCAACAGACAGCATCAGGGCAAAGAGCAAACCCAGGGAATGGTAGAAGCTGTAATCAATATCCCTGAGGAAATAAATCCAGTAACCCAACTGAATCTCCGTGCAGAGCAGGGCCAGCAGGGGCAGGAAGAGCACAAAGGTCCATTCCAAGCGGACATGGAACGAGCGCCATGCCACGCAGAAGCACAGCATCCACAGCAGTATGAGCATAGCAGCACCGTATGCAGGATAGTAGAAGAACTGCGTCAGGTAAGAACCTGCCCACGAAAGGAATCCGCCCGGCATACGCACACAGTCATGGAAATACACCATGGTATCGTTCCAGTACCCGCGGTCCTGCATGAAATACAAGGTGTCGGCATTCTTTCCAACCAGAAAGACCCAAGCCAGCACCACAAACATTATGCTATACAGAATGGGTAACACCCAAAGGGGAAATTGTCTTTTCCGCCCTCCTTTTGCCGTCTCCTGCACCTTGGGAGCAGGAGCAGCCACACGCTTTTGCTTTACTTTTTTGCTCATACTCGACCGCAAAGATAAAGAAATAAAACGAAACAAGGAGAAACTTCTCATTTATTTATTTGGACTTATCAGGTGATAGAGGTACTAGGATAACGTCATACAACAAGCGCTTGTGTTAATATTCTTTAATTTATTGACGCAAATTACCACACCAATACGAATATTTGATACTTTTGTTGCATAAAACCTTCAAATTAAAACAAAAATGAAACTAAAACTTTTATCGATTGCCTTATTTTTGCTATCTGCCATTTCTATTACGAAGGCCCAGGACAAGAATATCAGCATCGAAAAAAACAACGCATGGATTCAGATTCCTGCAAGCGAGAAAAGCCAGGTACTGCTGGCAGTCCAGGCTTTACAGAAAGACTTCTACAAAGTACTGAACTTCACTCCGTCTATTGTACGGACAAACACCACAAAGGAAGGAGTGCGTATTGTTGTTGTAAATGAGGAGAACCCTGACGGCAAAGCCCTTATTGAGCATCCACGCGAACTGGATGACTTTGAAAGTCACCGTGTTTATACCGACACACTTACCAACAGCATCGTACTGCACGGCAAAGACATGCGAGGTACTATCTATGCCATATACAGCTTCAGCGAGCAGATATTAGGCGTCCCGCCCCTCTGGTATTGGTGCAGTTGGCAACCAGTAGTTAAGGAAAGTATACAAATACCAGGCAACTATGACTATTTCTGTCCTTCGCCACAAGTACGCTATAGGGCATGGTTCCCCAATGATCAGGATTTGTTTGTACCATGGCGTGCCAAGTCAACGCAGAACAACGAGCTCTGGCTTGAGACCATGCTACGTCTGAAGCTCAATACTGTGGAGAAGGAAGCAACAGTAACAAACTCCGGCACCCTCAACTCCGAGGCCATGCTATACAAGAAATACGGTTTGGTGCTCACATCACATCACATGGTAGCACTGAACAATAGTTTCTCTAACTGGGACAGCTATTGGAAGAATGTACGTAACATGACTCCCCCTACCCTTTCCGTTAACGACCTGAAATCTCTGAAGGAATTCTGGCAATTCTCTATCGATGCCGTTATGAATAGCGGAGTTGAGAATCTCTGGCAGGTAGCTTTCCGAGGTAAGAGCGACCAGCCATTCTGGGAAATCTTCTCGGATGCTCCCACGTCAGAAAAGGAACGGGGACGCATTATCAGCGAAATGGTAAAAATCCAGTACGATATGATTTGCCAATCCACTGGCGACCCCAACCCATTTGTCCGCATGACATTCTATGACGAAATCTCGTCGCTCTTGGCTAAAGGATACATAACACCGCCTGTAGCTACCAATATGTTGTGGACCTTCGTGGCAGGACGTCGCGACCATTATCCTTTCGACGACATTGTACAATGGCAGAATACGGATAATGTACAGCTGGGCTACTACATGAACCTGCAGTTCTATTCAACTGGCGCCCATTTAGCTCCGGCAGAGGGACCATGGAAGATGGAGGATAACTACCGCTATGTACAAAGCAAGGGTAAACAGACCTTCAGCGTGGTAAATGCAGGAAACGTCCGCGAGTTCCTAATGGAAATGGCTGCCAACGCAGCTATGATGTGGAATGCGGACACCTATAACACTAACGACTTTCTGCTCTCTTACTGCAAGCAATACTTCGGTGAAGAACACGCACAGGAAATAGCAGACCTGTATCACGACTTCTATTATTCCTATTGGTGCCAGAAGAAAAGCGACTTCCCAGGGGGATTCGACCGCCAGTATATCTTCCAGGATCTACGCCATGAACGTGCTATCAAGCAAATCAACGACAAGTGGGGCAGCTTCACTGCCAATCCTCTTTCTGATATAGGCTACGAGTCTATACCAGGACGTTCCTTCCGCATTGAGGGGTCAAACCAAGTGGATAGCATCATTGCAGGTACTGCCCGCGAAATGGTTTCCTTTGCTAACGTTGCAGAACGCTGTGATGCCATGATTAGCCAAATTCCTGCAGCACAACGCACTTTCTTTTATGATAACCTAGCGGCATATGCACACTACATGTCGCACGTCAGTGCTTGTCTTCACTATTTTGCATTGGCTTACAAGAACAAGGAAAACCGGTATGATAATCTTACCCTTTCCCTGGCGGAAATGAAGGCTGCCAAGAAGGCACTGACCGATTCCCAACACGATGTCTTCTCTACGTGGTATGCCAGCGATGACAAATTCGCCATGGACGCCAAGATAAGCATGATACAGAAGAGGTTGGAGGAAACGCCCCCTTTTACCATTGAGGCAGGAAAAGCCTATACCATTGTCAACCATAACGATGAGAACCTTTTTGTTCAGGACAATGGTACAGATATCCTGACAATGGGGGCCAAGAATGACAACGCATGCTGGGAGTTCATATCCACAGGAAAGCCCAACTGCTTCTATATCAAAAATCTGGCTACAGAAAGATATGTCCAGGCTTGTCCTGCCTCTACCGAGGTTAATATCACCATGGGTACAACACCTGTAGAGTATACTATCATAGACTGCTCGGATCAGGAAGGCAGTCATTGCTTCGGCTTTACATCCACCAACCTGTCCGTTACCGATTTCACTGCAGGGTGTATTGGATGGAACTGGAAGAAGAACAACACCGTCCAGACTTATGCAGCTGTTGCCGGCACCAATCACCGCTCCTTCTGGAAATTAGCAGAAACCACCTACACAAAGCCAGACTCACAGGATGCTAAGGAGATGACAGAACTTATCTCCAACAGCGATTTCGAAGAGACAACAGGCATGATAGTAGACGGCAGCAACTTCCGAGGTATTCCCACAGGCTGGCATGGATGGGGAACCAAAGGTGGGACAAACTACACACAGGAACCGGGTGTGAACAACACCACCTTGCTTCCCAAGACTTCATACGGTTCAAACGGAGGCTGTAGCGGCACACTTCATGGCGAGAAAAGCTGCTGGGTGAACTGTTCCCCCATGCCCGATGACTTCAAGCTATACCAGACAATAAATCTCCCTGCCGGAACTTATCGGATTAGCTGTCTGCTCTCCCCAATGGGTACAGGCGATGACAACCTTACCAACCTGCGTCTCTTTGCCGGTGATAATGCCTGTTACTTTGCATCTGCTGACAAGTATGGAAGTAATCTCGGAACTGAGACCAACCGTACTTTCATGGGCTATACTGCAACTCTGGACGGTAACGACCCTGTCATGAAGGAGATGATACTGGAGTTTTCACTTGACAAAGCCACCGATATAGAAATTGGCATCCGTACCAGCAACATGCTGAAATCTGGCAGTCGGGCCACCAGCAACCAG
>Ga0265300_10004211_pt1 | contig 11523 bp, 8 predicted proteins | sample AusTroGonzalo_MG_FD_193482 | JGI IMG/M metagenome (GOLD analysis project Ga0265300, IMG submission 193482) | Bovine rumen microbial communities from tropical cattle in Woodstock, Queensland, Australia - Gonzalo_03 | ecosystem: Host-associated > Mammals > Digestive system > Stomach > Rumen ... | reverse complement strand
CATCAGGACCCAGGAACTGGTGGAGTTCACGGCCGGCTGGCCGTCGGCACCGAGAAGCTGGTAGTCACGCAGGAAAAAGACCCCCTGCAGGCCTTTGTGCCAGGTGAGAATCTTGCAGGACTCCTTGTGACGCACAGGCCGCTCGAAGCGGACGTGCTGCCGGGCCAGCACCCAGGTGCAGTCGAAGCGGTGGAGCTGGTCGTCGCCGAAATTCAGAAGGTCGGCACCGTAGACGGCCATGTTCTGGGCCAGGTCCAGGAAAGCGGCGGGGCGCAGGATCTCGCGGCGGTCCACCTGGTAGCAGGTGGTCGTGAAATCCTGCGCGAATTTATCGTCGAAATAAGAATCAGTCATATTTTATCGGGTTCGTATTCAGGGCGGTCGTGACGACCTCCAGGCCGGGGCAGTTCGCCGTCAGGTAGTCCTGCAGCAGCGCCTGCGTGTATTGTTCGCTCTGGTAGTGGCCGAGCTCCGCGAGGAGCACGCCGCCGTTCTCGAAATAGTCATGGTAATGGAATTCGCCGCACAGGAAGATGTCCGCGCCGGCGCGGATGGCGTCGCGCAGCAGGAAGGCGCCGGCGCCGCCGCACAGGGCCACGCGCCGGATGTCCCGCCCGTCCAGGGCGGAATGCTGCAGGCACTGCACGCCGAACAGCTCCTTCACGCGGGCGAGGAAGTCCGCGTCACGCTCCGGCTGCGGCAGTTCGCCGACCAGGCCGGCGCCGGCATCCACGCCTTCCTGGGGCGAGAGCCAGCGGAGCTCCCGCAGACCGAGCCGGGAAGCGATCTGGTGGTTCACGCCGCCGGGGGCGTTATCCAGACTCGTATGGGCGGAGTAGATGGAAATGCCGGCGGACAGCGCGCGCACCACGCAGCGCTGCTGGTAGGTGGTGTCGGAGACCTGACGCAGGGGTTTGAAGAGCAGGGGATGGTGTGAAACAATTAAGTTACATTTCCTTGCAACTGCTTCTTCTATAATATCTTCCGTAACGTCCAGGCAGACCAGGATGCGCTGGATCTCCGCATCCGGAAATCCGACCTGCAGACCCGAGTTGTCCCAGTCGTCCTGCAGCCGCAGCGGTGCGAGCCGCTCCAGCGCGGCGATGATTTCACGCAGTTTTGCCATACTTTTTATCCTACAGCTGCAGTTTCACCCGGAAGCCTCTGGTGGTCGGCTCCTCGATGACATCCGTGCAGTATGATTTCATCTTTTCCCGGACTTCCGCGTCGATGGAAGCCAGGGGAGAGGCTTCGATATTCTCCATCATCAGGTCCAGGAAGGTCTCGCCGGAGAGCTCGCTGTACGTGGTGCGCACGGTCAGCTGCTCCTTGATCTGCTGGAACACGGGGATGAGGAGCTGGCACAGGGAGATGGCCGGCTCGATCTTGTCCGCGATGTTGTATTTGATGCAGAATTGCTTGATGCTCGTCTCCATGCCGGGGAAGTCGAAGTCCGTGCCGTTCAATTCAAACACTTCCTTGCGGATACGCTGCACGAAGGCCTTGGTGGCGCTGCGCTCCGGATGGCAGAAAATCTGCTCCGGCGTGCCGTCCTCGTGGATGTAGCCGTCGTACATGAAGAAGATGCGCGTGCTGACGTCGCGGGCGAATTTCATTTCGTGGGTGACGATGAGCATGGTCATGCCTTCCTTGGCCAGCTGCCGCATGACGCTGAGCACTTCGCCGACCATGGTGGGGTCGAGCGCCGAAGTCGGCTCGTCGAAGAGAATCACTTCGGGGTGCATCGCGAGGCAGCGGGCGATGGCGACGCGCTGTTTCTGGCCGCCGGAGAGGCTCGCAGGCGTCGCTTCAGCCTTTTCGGCCAGACCCACCTTGCGCAGCAGGGCGATCGCTTCCTCCCGGGCCTCTTCCTTGCTCTTGCCGAGGATCTTGACGGGCGCGTACATCACGTTCTCCAGCACCGTCATGTGCTCGAAGAGGTTGAAGCCCTGGAATACCATGCCCATCCGCTGGCGGAGCTTGTGCACGGGATAGCCCTTGGCGAGGATGTTCTCCCCGTCGAACAGGATCTCGCCTCCCGTAGGCGGGTCCAGCAGGTTGAGTGCCCGGAGGAAGGTGCTCTTTCCGGTTCCGGACGGGCCGATCAGGCTGATGACCTCTCCTTTCTCGATCGTGCAGTTGATGTCCTTGAGCACGGTCAGGGAGCTCTTGTCCGGGTTGTGGTAGGTCTTGCTCAGGTGGCGGATGGTAATCATAGGGCGCGGAGCGGTAGGTTGTTTATTTCATCCAGCGGTCCAGCCAGTCGTAGAAGACGCGGTGCCAGTAGAGGGAGTTCTGGGGCTGGAGGATCCAGTGGTTCTCCTCCGGGAAGATCACGAGTTTGGAGGGGACGCCCATCATCTGCGCGGCGTTGAAGGCCGCCATGCCCTGCTCGTAGGGGATGCGGTAGTCCATCATGCCGTGGATGCAGAGGATCGGGGTGTGCCACTTGGTGACCATCGTGGAAGGGGAGTTGGCGTAATGGCGCTGGGCCTTGGCCGTGATGGCGTACGGAGCACCGGCCTGCTGCATGCCGCCGAAGGTGACGCCGTCGTAGGACGGACCCATCTGGCCCGGGGTGTAGGCGTACTCGGTCAGGCCGCCGTTGTCCCAGTTCGCAAACCACATCTCTTCGGTGGTGTACCAGAGCTGTTTCTCGTCGAAGATGCCGGCGTGCGCGATGAAGCAGTCGTAGAGGTTGCCGTGCATGCCTTCCAGCATGTAGGCGGAGTAGCCGCCGTAGGAAGCGCCCACGCAGGCGAGCTTGTTCACGTAGGGCTGGCTCTTGATGTAGCGGCCCGCGCTGAGGTAGTCCTGCATGTTGAGACCCGGGTAGTCGCCGGAGATCTGCTCCTTCCAGGCCTGGCCGAAGGCGGTCGTGCCGCGGCGGTTGGGGAGGATGACGATGTAGCCCTGCTGGGCCATCAGGCGGTAGCACCAGCGGTAGCTCCAATCCTGGGAATTGCTGCCCTGCGGGCCTCCCAGCACGATTTCAATGGCCGGATATTGCTTCGAAGGATCGAACTGCGGGGGATAGAGTACCCAGCAGAGCATCTTCTGGTAATCGACGGTTTCCACGAACACGCGCTCGTCCTTCACGTCGGCGAGCTGGCTGAGGATGTGCTCGTTCTCGTGGGTGATCTGGTCGAAGCTCACGCCGGAAGCGGTGATCTTGACGGAGACCAGTTCGGTCGGGAATTTCAGGCAGTAGTAGGAGGCCAGCAGCTGCACGCCGCTGCCGTTGTCCAGGATGGCGAAGGGGGAGAAGAAGTCGTAGTTCCAGTCGGGGGCGGTGATGCGCTGCACGTCGCCCGTCAGGTCGGCGCAGTACAGCGCCTGGACGCCTTCGCCCACCAGGGCGTTGAAGAAGAGCTCGTCGCCGTGCCAGACCAGGCCGGCCACATCGTGGTCGAAGTCGGGCAGGAGTTCGCGGACGCTCAGTACGCGGATGCCGGCGTTCTGGCCGTCCTCCTCGTCCTCGGTGCGTTCGACGTCTGCGACAAACAGTCGCTGACGGTCGGCCTCGTAGCCGTCACGCGCCATGGAGATCCAGGCGATATGGTTGCCGTCCGGGCTCCAGACGGGGTCGGTGTCATAGCCGCCGTTCGTCTTGACGTCGACCGTGGCGCCGGTGAGGACGTCATAGATGTAGATGGATGTATTGGTGCTGAAGGCGTACTGCTTGCCCACCTTCTTGCGGCAGGAATAGACGATGTGGCGGCCATCCGGGGCCCAGTCCAGCTGCTCCACGCCGCCGAACGGCTCGGTGGGCAGTTCGAAGAGCTCCTCTGTGCCGAGGATGTCCACGGAGTTGTCCGGGGTGATCTTTCCGTTGCCGAGCGTCGCCACGTAGCTGCGCGGCACGTCGGTCACCCAGTGGTCCCAGTGGCGGTACATCAGGTCTTCGGTCGCGTAGGCCTGCGCCTTGTCGAGGTCTTCGTAGGCATCGGCGGGCTGCTGCAGGGCCGTGTTCTTGATGCTGCTGACGTAGATCACCTGCTGCTGGTCCGGGGAGAGCTTGAAGTCGCTGATCCCGTTGGGGACGTCGCTCAGCTGCTCACGCTTGCCGAGCTGGTTGCCCTTCAGGGGTGCCTTCCAGAGCTGGCCGCCCTGCAGGAAATAGATGCTCTGGCCGTCCAGCGACCAGCGGGCGCCGCTGACGCTCTTGGCGTAGCGCGTCAGCTGGACCTTGTCCGAGCCGTCCGGGTTGCAGAGGAACAGGTTGCGGCAGCTGCGGTTCTGCGCGATGTCGGTATAGGAAACTCCATAGAGGATGCGGCTGCCGTCGGGGGAGAGCTGCGGGTCGGACAGACGTCCGAGCGCGAGCAGCGTCTCGGGGGTCATCACACCGTCCGTGATCTGGATCTCGGACGGGCCGATATAGCCGCTGTCCTCTTTCTTTGCACAACTGATAGCCATGATAAGACAGGTAATTGCGATAAATGTGCGTTTCATGCGATCTTTCTGTTTAACTTACAAATATAACACTTTTCCTCGAAACCCTCCGTTATCCCTTTTTGGATTAATTTCTGTATATTTGTCAAAACTGATTCTATGTTCGACGTTACCAAAATATCCGACATCACGGAGAACGGCCTGCGGAAGGCCTCTTTCCTGACCTGCGGGGCGGTGTGCTCCCAGCAGATCGACATCGAACTTGCGGGCGACGAGGTCCGCAAGGTGCAGTACATCGGCGGTTGTCATGGCAATACGCAGGGCGTCGCCGCGCTCTGCGTGGGGATGAAGAAAGACGCGGTCATCGCCCGCCTGGAAGGGATCGACTGCAAGGGCCGCGGCACCAGTTGCCCGGACCAGCTGGCCCGCGCGCTGAAATCTCTTTAAAAACGATAGTCGTTGCCATGAAATTGCTGGGGAATATACTTTGGCTGGTGCTCGGCGGATTCATTATCGCGCTGATATACTATATCGTAGGACTGGTGATGTGCGTCACCATCGTCGGTATTCCGTTTGGTGTGCAGCTTTTCAAGCTGGGCACGTACGCGCTTTGGCCGTTCGGCCATGAACTGGTCTTCCGGCCTACGGAGCCGGGCTGCCTGTCCACCGTGATGAACCTCATCTGGATCCTGCTGGGTTTCTGGGAGGTTGCTATCCTTCACCTGGTCTTCGGCCTGCTCTGCTTCGTTACCATTATCGGTATCCCCTGGGGCTATCAGCATTTCAAGATGGCACTCAACGCCCTTTTCCCGTTCGGCAAGGAGATCCGTTGACCAATTAGAACGCCGCCGGTCAGATCTTGGAATAAGCAATTTGGATTTGGACAAAGTCTGAGTTGCAGACCATTATTCTAGGAGATCTTGCTGTAGTCTTTGATTTCGTATTTGTCTTTGCGGAGTTCGCGCAGGAGCGGGGCGTTCTGGGGGGCCGAGAGGGTGGGGTCTGCGTCGAGGATCTGCGTGGCGTAGGCGCGGGCCTCGGAGAGGAGCGCGCCGTCCTTGGCCAGGGAGGCGATGTTCAGGCTGATGGGCAGGCCGCTCTGCTGGGTGCCCTCCAGGTCGCCGGGGCCGCGCATCTTCATATCCTGTTCGGCGATTTCGAAGCCGTCTTCGGTCTGGCACATCAGGTCCAGGCGCTGCTGGGCTTCCTTGGAGGTCTTGACGTCCTTGACGAGGATGCAGTAGGATTTCTCCGCGCCGCGCCCGACACGGCCGCGCAGCTGGTGGAGCTGGCTCAGGCCGAAGCGCTGGGCGCTTTCGATAACCATCACGGAGGCGTTGGGGACGTCTACGCCGACCTCAATGACAGTCGTTGAAACAAGAATGTTTGCACGGCCCGCCACGAAGGCGGACATGTTGAAGTTCTTTTCTTCGCTGCTTTGCTGCCCGTGGACGATGGCGACTTTGTAGTCCGGCAGCGGGAAGGCCTTGACGATCTCTTCGTAGCCCTGCTCGAGGTTCTGCAGGTCCATCTTTTCGCTTTCGAAGATGAGCGGGAAGACGACGAAGACCTGGCGGCCGCGGGCGATCTCGTCCCGCATGAATTTGTACATCGCCGCCCGGCGGTTCTGCCCGATGCACATCGTCTGCACGGGCTTGCGGCCCGGCGGCATCTCGTCGATCACCGACACGTCCAGGTCGCCATAGAGCGTCATCGCCAAGGTTCTCGGAATCGGTGTCGCCGTCATCACTAGGACATGGGGTGCGATCCGGTCGGCGGCAGAGACGTTCCCGCCCGAAACTTCGCTACGCTCATCCCACCGCTGCGCTTCGCTTGCGGTCCCCCCGTTTACGAAGCCACGGGTGGCTACGGTTTCTGGCGGGAGGTCTCTGCCGCCGACAACAGGTCCCTTCGCCCAGAGTTTGGCACGCTGCTCGACGCCAAAGCGGTGCTGCTCGTCGATGACGGCGAGGCCCAGGTTGCGGAAGACGACGTTGTCTTCCAGCAGGGCGTGCGTGCCGACGATGATGCCGAGCGAGCCGTCTTCGAGGGCGGCGTGGATGGCGCGCCGCTCCTTCTGGGTGGTGCTGCCGGTCAGCAGGGCACACTGCACGGAGGTGGGACGGAGGTATTTCTGGATATTTGCGTAATGCTGCTGCGCGAGTACCTCGGTCGGCGCCATGATGCAGGCCTGGAAGCCGTTGCCGATGGCCATCAGGCAGCTCAGCACCGCGACCATGGTCTTGCCGGAGCCGACGTCGCCTTGCAGGAGGCGGTTCATCTGGTGGCCGCTGGTGAGGTCCGCGCGGATCTCCTTGATGACGCGCTGCTGCGCGCCGGTGAGGCTGTAGGGGAGCGCGTTGTAGCAGGCGTGGAAGTCGGGCCCGACCTTGGGCATCAGCAGGCCGCGTTCGCCGCGCGAGCGGACGAATTTCTGCTTCAGCAGCGAGAGCTGCAGGAAGAAGAGTTCTTCGAACTTGAGGCGGTAGGAGGCCTTCTGGAGGGCGTAGGAATCCTTCGGGAAATGGATATTCTTGATCGCGTAGGGCAGCGACACGAGGCCGCGGTCGCGCAGGATGTATTCGGGCAGCGTTTCCTGGATCTCCGGCAGGCAGAGCGCGAGCGCGGCCGACTGCAGCTTGCACATCACCTTGCCGGTGATGCCGCCCGTCTTGAGCTTCTCCGTGCTGGGATACACGCCCGTCAGCGCGCCCTGCGAGAGCGCCCCGTCCTGCGGCACGTCCACCTCCGGGTGGACGATGTTCATGCGCGTGCCGAAGGCCTGCGGCTTGCCGAAAAAAAGGAAGGTGGCGCCGGGCACCAGCCGCTGATAGTTCCACTTGATGCCCTTGAAGAACACCATCTCCATGCGGCCAGAGGCGTCTTCGACGATGACCGACAGGCGCTTGCAGGCGCCGAAATGGATGGGGTTCGTGTCCTGCGAGACGATGGAGCCGCCGGGACCGTAGAGCGTGCGGGTGAGGACGGTGGCCTGCAGCTGCACGAAGGCAAGGTCGGGGGCCACCTGGGCGATGGGCGTGACGCCGCTGCGGTCGATGTAGCGGAACGGATACAGGTGGATGAGGTCCGAGAGGGTCTCGATCCCGAGTTCGCGCTGCAGCAGGACGGCCCGCTTGGGACCGACCCCGGCTAAAAACTGTATGCTGGTATCCAGTTCCTTTGACATACCTATCTTTAACGTCCGCCGCCACCGTGGCCGCCGCCGCTGAAACCGCCACCGCCGCCGAAGGAGCTGTGGCCGCCGAAGCCGCCCCGGCTGCTGCCACCGGAATAGGTGGAGGAGACGTAGGAGCGGTTGGCGCTGGTGATCGCGTTGGACAGCCGGCTCATCGAATTCAGCGCGCCGCTGAAGGTCGTATAGTCGTAGCCGATGGTTTGCTCGAAGAGCACCGGATCGATGTCCTTAAGCTGCTTGGCCACCTTGTCGGCGATGCCCAGCAGGGCGCCGTAGATGAGGTAATCCTGCCACAGGTGCACCTCCACGGCCTCGCGCTGACCGGTCAGGGTGAAGTCGTTGAGATACTTGCGGAAACCCACCAGGTGCTGTGCTTCCAGCTGGCCCTCGGGCGTCGTCTTCGTGCTCGTCGGCTGCATCCAGCCGTTGTCGCGGAAATGCTTCTTGCCCATCAGGGACATCTTCTCCGTCCAGCTGTAGAGCCGTTTCTTGTTTTTGTTGGACCAGGCGGAGAACTCCTTGTCCTGGAGCACGCGGTCGTTGCCGGAGGCCTCCAGCATCATGCTCCAGAGCTCGCTCGCGACGGCATCCATCTCGCCCCTGCCTGTCTTGCTCTCGGCAAAGGTGATCTCGATCTTCCCGTCCGCATCCTTGCGCACGTCCAGGTAGCCCTGGTAGATCATCCGGAGGATTTCCGCGGAGGCGAGTGCATTCTTCTTGCGGTCCTCGCCGAGGCGGGAGAGGGCGTAGTCGGCCGCGATCAGGTCGCCCTTCATCGGGATGTCGCGGTACCAGGTGACGTCGTTCTCAGTGGCGCCGAGGAATTTCTTTTTCTCCCGGCGGGAAACCTTGCCGGAGGCGACCCGATAGCCCTTGCGGACCGTGAGGTAGCCGATGAGCATCATGAGGAAACTGAAGATGCCGAGCATCTCGTCGTCTTCCTCCTCGTATTCGTCATCGTCGAAACTCGCGCCGTCCATCGCGCGGTCCAGCACTTCCTCGAAATCGCGCTCCTGCACGCTGGGGGAGTCGAAGATCCCCTTGTCGAAGCGCAGCAGGGCGATGACGGAGCTGTAGTAGCCGAAGGGCGCGGAGGATTCGAAGACCACGCCGCCCCCTTCCACAAAGGAGACCGTGCCGTTGTAGCCGAATCCCCAGGCGCGGGTGTTCGTGGTATCCAGCTGGACATCCATCTTTTCGTCGGGGAAGATGGATACGCGGACGTGCTGCGGCGGCGCCTTCAGCTCGTCGTTGACCAGCTGCATGTGGAAGCAGTCGTAGTCGTTCAGGGACTTGACCGTATTGGTCATGATATAGAAGGCGTCGTAGATATGGTCCCCGTACTCGCCGATGCCCCAGCAGAGCTCCACGCCGCTGCGCTTGTGCACGATGCCGTATTTGCCGGCTTTCTGCCGGCGGGAGCGGTCCACGTCCCACTCGCCGTCGTCGGTGAGCTGCTGCTTGTCGCTGAGGACGGAGAAGTTCATGATCTCGATGTCGCCGAGGTTCTCGCGGGGGAGATACCACTCCGTGATGTCGTTGCCGGTGTGCACGTCCCAGCACTCGTGGATGAGGGCGACGCCGGACTTATAGAGCGTGACGTTGATGTCCAGGTCACGCACCTTCTGTTCATCGGCAAAAGCGGCAAAGGTGGAAACCAATGCCGCCAGTAAAGTGATGAATGGCTTCATGCTCAGACTTTCAGGGAAGGCATCCCGGTCTTCTGATCCTCGACCTTGAGGTAGTCGCGGAGCTGGAATCCGAGGAGGCTGGCCACGATGGAATCCGGAATCTGGCGGATCAGCTTGTTGTACTTGGTGGCGGTGTCGTTGAACACCATCTTGCTGGTACGGACCATGTTGGTGTACTTGTCGACGGCGTCCATCGCCTTGCTGAAGTTCTCGTTGGCCTTGAGGTCGGGGTACTGCTCGACCACGACGTTGAGGCGGCCGGCCACCTGGTCCATGAGACCCTCCTGGCGCTCGGCGTCCGCGGCGGAGCTGAGGCCGGTGATGGTGCGACGCTGTGCGATCACGTCGCGCAGGGTGTTGTACTCGTGTTCGTTGTAGGACTTGATGAGCTCGACCATGCCGGAGAGGGCGTCCCAGCGGCTTTCCTGCTGGACACCGATGGTGCTCATGGCGTTCTTGCAGAGTTCATCTTGATTGACCAGTTTCCGCTGCACGGAGACCACCCACAGGACGAGGAGGGCGAGGATGGAGACAACAATAATGAGTGCCATAGTGATAGTTTTTTATAAGTTGTGAGTCAATGAACACGTAAAGATAGGAAATAAAACAAAAAAACCGCCCCGGACGGAGCGGTTTTTTATCTGTATGCAAGAACTACAGCTGGGGACCAGCTTCGACCAACTTCTTGCCGGCCTCGTTGGACTCGTACTTGTGGAAGTTCTTGATGAAGCGGCCGGCGAGATCCTGGGCCTTCTCTTCCCACACCTTCGCGTCAGCGTAGGTGTCGCGCGGGTCGAGGATCTTGGTGTCGACACCCTTGAGCTCGGTCGGAACCTCGAAGTTGAAGTAAGGGATCTGCTTGGTCGGAGCCTTGTCGATGCTGCCGTCGAGGATGGCGTCGATGATTCCGCGCGTATCCTTGATGGAGATGCGCTTGCCGGTGCCGTTCCAGCCGGTGTTCACGAGGTAGGCCTTGGCGCCGCTCTTCTCCATGCGCTTCACGAGCTCCTCGGCGTACTTCGTCGGGTGCAGCTCCAGGAAGGCCTGGCCGAAGCAGGCGGAGAAGGTCGGGGTGGGCTCGGTGATACCGCGCTCAGTGCCGGCGAGCTTGGCGGTGAAGCCGCTCAGGAAGTAGTACTTGGTCTGCTCCGGGGTCAGGATGGAGACCGGAGGCAGCACGCCGAAAGCGTCGGCGGACAGGAAGATGACCTGCTTGGCGGCCGGACCCTGGGACAGCGGACGGACGATCTTGTCGATGTGATAGATCGGGTAGCTGACGCGGGTGTTCTCGGTGACGCTCTTGTCGTTGAAGTCGATCTTGCCCTCGGCGTCGACGGTCACGTTCTCGAGGAGCGCGTCGCGACGGATGGCGTTGTAGATATCGGGCTCGGACTCCTTGTCCAGCTTGATGACCTTGGCGTAGCAGCCGCCTTCGAAGTTGAAGACGCCCTCGTCGTCCCAGCCGTGCTCGTCGTCACCGATGAGCAGACGCTTCGGGTCGGTGGAAAGGGTGGTCTTGCCGGTGCCGGACAGACCGAAGAAGATGGCGGTGTTCTCGCCGTTCATGTCGGTGTTGGCGGAGCAGTGCATGGCAGCGATGCCCTTGAGCGGGAGGAAGTAGTTCATCATGGAGAACATACCCTTCTTCATCTCACCACCGTACCAGGTGTTGAGGATGACCTGCTCCTTGCTGCTCACGTTGAAAGCGACGCAGGTGTCGGAACGGAGACCCAGCTCGGCGTAGTTGTCCACCTTGGCCTTGGCGGCGCAGTACACCACGAAGTCAGGATCCTGGTCGAACTCGGCCTGGTTCTGCGGACGGATGAACATGTTGGTCACGAAGTGGGCCTGCCAGGCCACCTCCATGATGAAGCGGATCTTCATGCGGGTGTCCTTGTGGGTACCGCAGAAGCCGTCCACGACGAAGAGGCGCTTGCCGCTGAGCTGCTTGAGAGCGAGGTTCTTGACCTCTTTCCAGACCTTCTCGGACATCTCGTGGTTGTCGTTCGGATAATCCGGGGTGTTCCACCACACGGTGTCCTTGGAGTTCTTGTCCATGACAATGTACTTGTCCTTAGGGGAACGTCCGGTGTAGACGCCGGTCATCACGTTGATGGCTCCGAGCTCGGTCACCTGACCTTTGTCGTAGCCCTCGAGGCCGGGCTTGGTCTCCTCGTTGTAGAGGACCTCATAAGTAGGATTGTAGAGGATCTCGGTCACTCCCTTGATGCCGTACTTGCT
>Ga0265300_10004208_pt1 | contig 11528 bp, 8 predicted proteins | sample AusTroGonzalo_MG_FD_193482 | JGI IMG/M metagenome (GOLD analysis project Ga0265300, IMG submission 193482) | Bovine rumen microbial communities from tropical cattle in Woodstock, Queensland, Australia - Gonzalo_03 | ecosystem: Host-associated > Mammals > Digestive system > Stomach > Rumen ... | reverse complement strand
TGAATGGAACCCGGCAATGAATATCGTCGCTGATACGGGCAGCGTATTCAGAATGGCTGATGAACTCATCGTTCAAGTCCGTTACGGTACCGGATTTGACTTTAATGAATTGAAAATTGCGTTCTATGAAGGGTCGCTCCAGAATAAGGGGGCGCAAATTTGGGAACACAAGGCTCGTGTGACAAGCAGGCTGGATTCCTACACGCTTGAAGGCCGTTCTCGTCGCGGTGGCTATGCTACGGCTCGCGAAATGACGAAGCTTAAGGCTCCAGGAACCGTCGTAATCGAAGTCTCGTCCGAAAACGGCTTGATCGCCACCAAACAACTTACGATTGTCAATCAATAACTGGTTATCTTGATGAATAAAATAAAATTCTTGAGTGGAATGTTCCTTGCCGCAATGCTCTCTGCTTGCGGTGAGTCCGAAGTGTCTGTTGACTATAAATTAAGCTCTCCGGTCAAGCTTGAACTGTATGCCGAAAGCTACTATGCGACAATAGACCTTAAGGGCGAAGAAAAGATGGGAACGATTACGGCGACGTATGCTGACTTGGATTACTCATCCAAGGGCGATACGACGTTTGTCAAGCGTACCTATACTATCGATAAGTCCCGCGGATACCTCAAGAATTTTATGCCGACGGAACTCGCCTGGCGCATCAAGGAAGTGGACTTGGCCGCTGTCGATAGAAACGTCACTAGCCTCACGGGTATTGACGATGGCTACGATTCGCTGCTGGTTCACATCCCGATGCCGGACCGTTGGCGCAAGCAGCTCCTGAACCCGGATTTCAAGCCGCATTTGAAGCGCTTGGAAAAGCACCGTTGGGAAATGTCCCACTTGCTTACGGGCGTTGTTCCTGTAAAAGCGAACGTGACAGAACTGTTAAAGCAGCAGGGACGATTGAACTTTGCGCTTATCCAGATTGACTCCGTGGTGACCAAGGGATTCTCCAACCGAGACCATCGCAAGTGCTTGGACTATATCGTCTACCTGCACGAAACCGAAAGCTTCCCGTACTTCATCTGGGAACAGCACGTGGGTAGCAAAATCGTTCCCGAAAAGTTCAAGACTTATACGGCTGGGCACAAGGGCGAATACCGCACCGAATTCGAAGTCATGATCGAACCCGAAACTGGCGTGCCTTGCCAGGAACGCGAAGTCAAGGTCGGAACGCATACGATGGTCCACCCGGAAACCAAGGACACGGTCACGTTCACGAGCCACGTCACGCACGAAAGACTTTTCAACATAAAGCATCCCGTGGCAGAAACGGCTGAGTAATTTTTTGTACTTTAAATTTATGCGTTTTTCGATTCCTCTGTTCCTTCTTCCCGTAGCCGTCAACTTTGTCGGCTGCGCGACTCATATGTCGTCCCAGCAGACGATGGCCGAAGACCGTAACCTCGTTTACGAAGATACGTACAAGGCCTACCGCGAAGCGGAAGAAAAGTACTTGAACTTGCTGTTCAACATCGAACGTATGCCTGAAGAAGAAGAACTTTGGGTGATGAAACGAGAACGTATGTTGGAACTGATGCAGCTCAAGGAACTGATGCTCAATGCGCGTCAGGAATTGGACGGAGCCATTCAGGAATGGGAACGTCACTTGATGGATATACAGGCTGACGTCAAGGCGAAAAGTGTCAAGAAGCTGAATCCGAATTTCAAGGGTCGAGACGCTGAACGCACTAGCCCCGGTCAGCTCCTTCCCGGCGAAGCGAAGAAAACCCCAAGCTTCAACTATTAAACCTTAAATAAAAAAAGCGGCCATAAGCCGCCTTTTATGTGTCATGCCTGCCGCTGAGCAGGCATCTCCTTTATTGCCAGGAATTAATGACTGCGTCCCAAGGCGAGCGTTGCGGACAAGCCGAAGGCTTGTACATAACCGAGCCGCTGACGCAGCTATCAATACATGGCTACTGCCATGTATTGATGAAACCCATCCCTATAGAGAACTTGATTCTCGTCGGGCGGAGGCTCTTGGGCAAGAACGTCAAGTGGATCGGATCCAGCTTCGAACCTCCACGCAAGTCGCTGTCTTCGCCAATGCGGTCCAGCCCGCGGGCAAGTGTAATCGAAATATCCAACGGAATATTGTCCCAAATTTTGTTGCTCATGCGGAAGCTTAAGCCCACAGAACGGTCCCAGAACCCGTGGTCATTGATCTTGTCTGTAAACAGCTTGCCGTTCCAGGCGGCGCCTATTTGCGAGAACAAGTCTACGTATAGGCTTCGAGTCGAGAAAATCCAGAAGCTATGTCTCCAGTCATCGTAGATGGGGTAGAGGTAATGGAGTTCTGCCATAGCCGTTTTGGTACCGGCGAGCGTGTAGTCTTCTGAAGAACGTAGGTAGGGGTAACCGTCAAGGAACACCGGTGTATAGTAGTATGAATCCAGGGTGTCGCTGACATCATCAGTATTCCAGTGGAGAATGCTCGTGAGCTTTCCTCCGGCGGCAAGACGGGCGCCGAGCAAAGGGGTCTGTACGCTTCCGTAAAGGTTGAGCCCGAACTGGTGGAGCGTGAAGTTCCTGTAATGGGTCTTCATCTGACCGTTGGCCGTAATGTAGAGCGTTCCAGGACGGCTGAGGTCGCTGTTGGCATATTGGTAGTAAACGAACAATCCGTTCCCCTGTCCCGAAATTCCAGAGCCGCTTTCGCCTTCGTGGTCGCCGTAAAGTCCGAGACCGACCGTTGTGCTGAAGCGTTTTTGGTATGTCCATTCGGCTCGTTCCTTGTAGAAGTTTGCGTTTAGCCAATCGTAACTGATGGCCGCCTGCAAAGTGTCGATGGACTTGAAAATGCTGTATCCTGCAGTTCCTGTGATGGACTGCATTGAAACGGCGTAATGGCTAAAGCCGAGACTGTCTCCGCCCTTGGCGGCGACATCTTCGTAATGGACGGTGTCCTTGTTCGTATAGTTGGCGTAGCTGTACGAAAGCCCCAGATCCAGAGGCGTGCTGTGGTTGTCCCAAGCGATAAAGAATTCCTTTTCCTGTTCGGGGTTGAGTCCGTCACTATTGATGTAGTCAATGCCTTTTCCGAGTTCAAGCAAAAGGCCTATCTGCACGTTGTTCTTTTTGAGGGCGTCGCTGATGACGACTGCGAGACCGAGCTTGGCCTTCATTTCGCCTTCGCCAAAGACGGTCAGGTCTGGCGCATTTTCGCTGATGCTTAGGATCGGAACGAACAGCGGTGTGTTCGGAATAGGCTTGTAGTTTCGTTCGGTACCTGCGAATTCGCGGTCGATGAGTTCGAGATTCTTGTGCGGCTTGGGCGGAATGCTGCCGACAAGCTTGATTTCACGTTGGGTAGAGTCCTGGACTGCGACCTTGATCGTGTCGCGGAATTCAACTTGAATGACGTCCTTGTGCAAGACGACTTGCGTGCATTTTGCGGAATCGGCGTTTGTGGCAGCGGCGTTTGTGTCGGTTGCTTTCGCGGCCTTTGTCGAATCGGTGGCTTGAACGGTGTCAGCACATGCGACCTGGATAGTATCTGCAACCTGCAAAACGCTATCGCGGACGGTCACTGCAATGCTATCGCGGAAGACGGGCTCCGCTTCTTTCTTATAGGGCAACTTGTAGAGCGAAAATCCGTCCTTGTCGTACTGCGTAAAGAAAATCGTGTCGCCTGAAAGTGTCGGCGTGAATGCACCGCCAACGACGTTCGTCAATGCGCGTTCCTTGCCGCTGTTCAGGTCTTTTTCGATGAGGTTGAAGATGTTGTTTCGGTTGCTTGCAAAAATAATCTTGTCGTTATCGATCCACGAAACGTCTCGTTCGTCGTAACCGGCTGTGCTGACGACCTTGAAGTTCTTGCCGTCAGCATCAATGATGGCTATGCCTCGCTGTACATCGTCAAAGAAGCTGAACGCGACTCGCTTTCCGTCCGGACTGTACTTCGGGCTGTAAATGTTGTAGTAGAGGAACGAGGTGTCAGGCTTGTAAATGTCAATCGGATCGTCTGCGGAGACGTTCTTCAAGTCGCTTGTGAACGGAGCCTTGCTCAAGATAAAACGTGTGCTAAACGGTTCTCGCCTTACGAATACGACTTCGTTGCCCTGCTTGTTGAACGACGGGTAGACGGCATCGGCAAGGAATGTGAGCGAAGCCTGGTTCTTGTTCGTGTCGCTCAGGGCGATGTCAAAGTGCGCGTGTCCGTCCTTGTCGCGGTTCTGGTAACTGATGTAGGCGAGAATCGGACCGTGGATGCTATCGTTATAGACGTCGATGCCCTTGTCGAACCAGGGCTTTTTCGCCTTGAATCCCGACTTGGCAAAATCACCAATGTTGATGAGGCTGTCGGCACCTTCGACTTCAATATCGCCGACTTCCACTTTAGCGTCGGTCTTGGCGCTGTCCTTGATAGCGTTTTGGGCCGTACTGTCTTTCGTCTTTAACGTGTCTTCCAGCGGAATCTTGAAAACGCTTCCGTCAAACCAGGGCCCGCCAAAGTTCGAAACACCGTAGAGGTTCTTTCCGCTTACGACCGGGAAGTCGTTCCAGTAGGCTTCCTTGGTAATCTTGATGCCCTCAACCAAGGTGCCGAGGGAATCCTTTTGGGCCTGGTAATGTTCAGTGATTTCCTTTTTCCAGGCTTCGTAAAGATCCTCTTCGCTGATGCCGAGAACTTTTTGAATGGCGCCGTTGAGCGTGGCGCGGTAAGGGCGTCCAAGCTCCTTCCAGATGTTAGGAATGGCTTCGTCACCGTAGTGCTTTGCAATGTAGAGAACGAGCGAAAAACCTTGTGTATAGGGGCCGAGTTCTGCAAAAAGCGAATTGTCCGAAAAGTCGTGCATATACGGGAGCGTCATGAGGGTATCGTTCAGCACTGCCGTACGGAGGAGCATGTCGCGGTGCGTGTCCCAGCCGTCAAATCCCATACGCGAGGATTCGTACTGTGCCGTGCCTTCTGCAAACCAGAGCGGCTGCAGCGTAAACGGAATCATGGTGAGAAAGTCCGATCGCGTACGTTCGTTATAGTAGTCCGTGTAGCTGAACTGGAGACCGTAAAGATTGTTGAATGTCTTGCTTCCGCTTTCGATGCTCACGAGGTGGCTGAATTCATGGGTGATGACGTCCGAAATCCAGCCGTGGCTGCTGCGGATTTTAAAGTCCCAGTTCGTAAGCCAAAGATTCACGGCGTTTTCGCTCGGGATGGCGCTGCCGTTGCTGTAAAGGGCATTGTTCAGGACTGCGCTTACGCGGCCGGGGAGCGCCTTGTGGTAGCGGCTCGTGACGGAATCGTAAACGGCTTCGGCGTAGGCTGAAACCTTTGCCGCATGCGTCGAGTATTCCACGGGGTAGATGAACTGGAAATGTTCCGTGCCCGCCGTTTTCCACTTGATGTCACTTTGGTTGCCGTAAAAACCGGCTGCCGATGCCAAACTCGCCAAAATGAGCGAGGTGCAAGCCGCAAAAATGCTCGTAATCTTAAACTTCATAATCGAAATTTAGAATTTTGAGGGATGATGGACAAACGATTTTTCACCCAATGCTCGTATATGTGTTTTTTATCAAGGCGTTGGTGGTGCCTTGCACGGAATAAGAAAAGCCGAACTGCGTTAACAGTTCGGCTTTGGGTTTAGGAGGAAAAGTTTTGTTGGATTACTTGCCGACGCCGAGAGCCTTGTCGAGACCTTCGATCAACTTGCCGTTTTCGATCACGGAGAAGTTGCCGGTGTAGCCCCAGTGCGTCCAAGGAATCTGGAGCGTGTCGCAGATTTCACGCATGGCCGTGAGGTAGTTGATGCGGGATTCTGCGGTAGAACGGAGGTTCAGTGCGCCGAATTCGTTGATGATCACCGGAACGTTGTTTGCGGCTGCCCACTTCTTGGCCTTGAGAATTTCGACCATGATGGCTTCCTTGCTGCCGGTCTTGTAGTAGTTCTTGATGTTCGTCTTCACGTAAGCCTTGGTGCTTGCCGTTACGCCGAAGTCTCCCGAAACCGTAGACCACTTTGCCGGATCGTAGGGGAACGGAATGTTCTTGATCGTGGCGTAGTCCGTCCAGGAACCGCCCTGATGCGTGAAGGTGAACGGTTCGTAGGTGTGGATGACGTAGATGATGTTGTCATCGGTGAACGGGGTGCGCTTGGCAAGGAGCGTGATCGAGTACCACTGGGCATCGCCAAAGAGGATGGTGTGCTTGGTATCGACGGTGCGGATGGCGTCAATCATTGCCTGGGCTGCGTTAGTCCACAATGCTGCGGTCACCTTGCCGTTGCTCATGTCGGGTTCGTTCAAAAGTTCAAAGAACAAGTCTTCGCGGGTGTTTTCTGCGTAGTGGGCGGCAACGTGCTTCCACGTTTCGGCCATCATCTTGATGTAGTTTTCGTCCTTGGCGCTGGTGAGGTTGTAGCTGTTGTCGTATTCGTGGTAGTCAATCACGAGGGACATGTTGTATTTGCCGGTCCATTCCACGAAGGAGTCGAGAACCATAAAGAGCGTGTCGTCGTCGAACTTGAGTTCTGCATCGGTGCCTGCGATGAATGCGTCGCGGTTTGTGGCATAGAGGTCAAGGTCAATCGGCAAGCGGAGGCTCTTGAATCCGTTTTCTGCGAGGATCTGGACATCCTTTTCGCCCAATTCAAAGGACTTGAACTTGCCATCGGCATTTTCGAGCCAGTTGGTGAAGTTGACACCCTTGTTGAGGTACTTCATAGCCTTTTCCTGCAACGGGTTCGTCACCGTGATTTCGGCTTCGGTAAATTCGACCGTAGGAATCAGCGGATCCTTGATTTCCATATCCGGCTGGTCCTTGGCAACTTCGCTGGTATCCTGCAAATAGATGTTGTCGATAAAGAGGGAATCCGTGATGACCTTGGACTTGTTGCCCTTGGCCTGGAAGCTGATGGCGGTAATGTGTTTTGCGTCGAACGGGACTTCTTCGCCCCAGCCGCCCTGGACCAAGTCCTTGAAGCGGATGACTGCCTGCTTCCAAGTGGTGGAGGCTGCGACCTTGGCGAGATGCACGTCGTAGTCCTGGACATCGGAAATTTCAACGTGGACTTCGTGAGCGCCACCCTTGTACCAGTAAGTGATGCCGCCAAAACGTCCGTTGGCGTCGTTTTCGTCAATCTGCACGCCCCAACCGACATACGGTTCATAAGCGTAACCGCCCTTGTCGAGTGTGTAGGAGACCTTGAATGCGTAGTTGGAACCGTTGTTCACGCGCTGGGCGGCAATGTTGCCTTCTTCATCGAGGGCAGTCGTGATGATGGAGGCGCCTTCGTTGTCGTTATCGTTGTATGTGTACCAGTAGCCGTCCGTGTTGCTCATGCCGTTGCCGTCTTCGAAATCGTCAAGCACGACGCCGAGACCTTCGGCTGCTGTAATTGGGCCTTCTGCCGGGAGAGTGGAGGGGTCAATTGCGGTGGCCGAGCTGGAGGATCCTGTTGCGATATCAGAGCTAGACGTCGGGTCGATTGTGCCGTTGCTAGAGGTCGGATCCATTGCGCTGCTCGAAGCCGGAACAGTGTTTTCTGGATTATTGATGCTCGGGTCGTTGGTGGGGATTGCTTGCGGATTGTCATCGCCACAGGCAGTAAGTGCCAGCACGGTTGCGAATCCCAAAATGCCAAACTTCGGAGAAATTTTTTTGAGTTGCATAAAGCCCTCTTGTGTTGTTTGTCTTTTCTAGAGGAAAAATATATTGGATGGGGCGTCTTGATTCCAAATTAATAGGAAATAGCGTAAAAAGTGTATTAAGTGATTTGGTCAAAAAGTCTTATTTCCTTACGCAATTTTGAAAAAAAAGTTTTATTTATGTGTCAATGCACTTCGGAGGTGCCATAAACTTTTTTAAATTTTTTTCGGATGCGCTATTTCTCCGAAATGTACCACGAATCGACTCAGTATATCCCCCACGGAAGCGGGGATCCGGTCATTATGCATTGGGAAAAACAGGCGTATGCCGACAAGCGTTACAAGGGGGCGCCTAGGTATCCTCTTTCGGCTGCTTTTATGCCGCTCCTTTCGCCTGTTTCGGCGGATTTCTTGAATCCGGTTTGTGTCTATGCCGTGGTACACGGTATGGATATTCCCGATGGCGTCTATTACGTCGATGGCGATGAGTCAAAGTTGGTGAAGCTTGGCGGCAAGGACGTTCGCGAAGCGATTCTTGCTGCGTTTCCGGAACGTGAATTCGTGAACGAGGCACAGACGGTTTTCGTTTATACGGGTGTCCTTGAAAGGGCGGTGTGGCGTTTTCGCGAAGCCGCTTACCGTCAGGTGCAAATGGATGTGGGTTCGGCCTGCGCCAACACGATTCTCGTTGCAAAATCGAGAGGCCAAAAAGTCTTTACGCTTGGCGGTTTTGTCGATGATGCCATTGCGGTTGCGCTCAAGCTTGGTTCTACAGAAATGCCTATGGCGGCGATTGCGATTTTTCCTGAAAAGAGCATGGTCGCATTCAATTCTGTGGACGACGGTGTGGGGGAATTGGCATATTCGAACCATGCCGAAATGAATGTTTTTGTGGACGATCAGAGTTATGAAATTTCGCGCTATCCGTCCCGGTTCATGTTGCAGAATCATCTCGAAAACATTGATGAACTGAATCTGTGTATGAAGGTGCGCCGTCTGGTCGCGCATGCCTTGCCAGGCGACGAGTTTCCGCTGACTCCTGCGAAATTCACGAACGAATACTACTTGCGTGAACTTTGGTATTTGCGCCCCGACAAAAAAGTCCGGTCTCCGTTTGTCCACGGAACACTTGACCTGGATGACTTTTCGTCGATGTTGCGTTGGCTGGAACTTGCTCAGTTGAACGCTTTTGGCGTCGGACTCATAAAAATTTGGGTGGTCGTATTTGACGTGATGTTCGTGTATGCAGGTGTGTACCGCTACATTCCTGTGCGCAAGTCCATCTATATGCAGAGCGGTTCTGCCAATCCGAAAAAATTCAGCAAGTGCTTTGCCGTTCCCGAACAAGTTCAAAATGCAATGTTTGCCGTTGTTCTGACATCGAACCTGAATGAATCCTGCAAGGTGCTTGGGAACCGAGGCTACCGCTATATGAACCTCAATGCGGGAGTCCTCACGGAGTCGCTTTACGAGTCTGCGCGCTTGCTCAACAGGACCGCCCGCGAAGAACATTTCTTCTATCACGACGAATTGAAAAAGCTTCTGGATATTCCAGAAGCCGAAAGCATCATCTCGACCGTATTGATCGGAAAAAGTCAGGTGAAGTAAAACGAGTGCGTTGTCATCCCGGACTCTTTGTCACCCCGGATTTGTACAAGTACAAAGCCCTTCGGCTCAGCTATGAAAATGCAAGCATTTTCGCAGCGTTCGCCTTGGTTGCTTTTATTCCGGGGCGGGATCACCTTACACATTACCCCAAAATCTTCAACAGCAACGGTGTGATGAACACCGTAACGACGCCCGCAACCCCAATGGAAAGGCTGCTCATGGCGCCTTGAACCTCGCCGATTTCCATCGCCTTCGTTGTGCCGAGAGCGTGGCTTGCCGTTCCGATAGAAACACCCTGCGCAATCGGATTTCCGATGCGGAAAAATCGGCACACGAGCGGAGCCGTCACAGCGCCGGTGATTCCAGTAATGACAATCGCGACAATCGTGATGGACGGATTTCCGCCAATTTGTTCTGAAACCACGGAACCCATCGGAATCGTGATGGACTTCGGAATTAACGAAAGCATCAGCGATTTGCTTATGTTGAAAATCTTTGCGCAGGCAATCACGCAGGCGATGCTTGTGACGCACCCGACAGTGATTCCCGCAAGAATCGGAAGCCACGCTTTTCTGAGCGCCTGGATGTGTCTGTACAACGGAACGGCAAGCAGAACCGTAACAGGTCCGAGGAAGAACGAAATATAATCTCCTCCGACTTTGTAGGTCTCGTATTCAATTCCCGTGACGGTCAAGAATCCGATGATGAGGATCGTTGCAATGAGAATCGGGTTCAGTAACGGATTGCGCCACTTGTTGCGGATGGAAACTCCAATTTCAAAGGCGATGATGGTAAGAATGATGCCGAACATATTGACTCTCGATTAGTGTTCCGAAGATGTTTTTTCAGTCGAGGCTTTGGGATCGTTCGCTTTCTCTTTCTTGCTCAGAAGTTGCACGGCCCAGCCGGTCGTCACCATTGTTACAATGGTTATGACAATACAGAGGAACAGCAAAAGCGGCCACTGGCTTTTGACGTCTTCGCCAACGAGCATGAGTCCGATTGCGGGAGGTAAGAAAAAGAACGAAAGACGCTTCAAAAAGAAGTCACTCACTTCTCGAATCTGTTCCAGCTTGATGATCTTGAGGCAAAGCAAAAGGAGCAGTATGAGCATCCCGAGAATATTGCCTGGAATGGGGATTCCTGTGTGTGCATTGAGGAGTTCGCCTGCATAGCAAATTCCTAGAATCAGGGCTAATTGTAAAAGAACTCGCATGCGGCCAAAGATAGAAAATAAGGGCTCACGCCAAAGGTGTTTTTTTTAATGCAAAAAGTAGATTATGAATTAAAAACTTAGATGTCATTCCGGCCTCCGTGCCGGAATTGCCTATTTTGTGTAGCTAAGAAAAACTTATATTTCCCCATATGAAAATTGTATTTATGGGAACACCCGCGTTTGCGGCACATTTTTTGGAGCATCTTGTTGCTTCCGATAACGAAGTTTTGGCAGTTGTCACACAGCCCGACCGTCCTGCAGGTCGAGGCCGCGTACTCACGCCCCCGCCGGTCAAAGAAACGGCTTTGAAATACAACCTGCCGGTATTGCAGCCGACGGACTTGAAGTCCCCGGAATTCGAAGCGGACCTCCGCAAGTACGATGCCGACCTTTTTGTCGTCGTGGCTTATTCCATTTTGCCGAAGAACATCTTGGGTGTTGCCAAGTTCGGTGCCGTGAACGTTCATGGCAGCTTGCTCCCGAAGTATCGTGGTGCAGCTCCGGTACAGCGCGCCATTGCCGATGGCCTCAAAGAGACGGGCGTGACCGTCTTCCGCCTGGACGAAAAGATGGATCACGGTCCGATTCTTGCCCAGCGCACGGTAACCATCGACCATCAGGAAACAACTGCAAGCTTGCTCGACAAGATGGTCGCTCCGGGCGTCGATGCTTTGGACGATGCCATCAACCAGCTTAAAAACGGTTGCGAAAAGGATTTGACGCAGGATCACGCCCAGGCTAGCGGCGCTCCGAAAATCAAGAAAGAAGAAGGCTTGATTGATTTCAACTTGTCGGCTCTGACCATCCACAATCGCATTCGCGCATTCAACCCGTGGCCGGGTGGATACGGAAAGCTCGGTGGACGTATGGTGTATCTCCGCAAGACGGATACTCCCGAAAACGGTCCGAAGCTTGCTCCGGGTGCAGTGGAATTCAAGGATAATCGTCTTTTTGTCGGAACGGGTGACGGCGTCCTCGAAGTCATCGAAATCCAGGCCGAAGGTAAAAAGCCTATGCCTGTTGCCGACTTCATGCGTGGAATCCAAAAGCGCGAGGGTCTTCAATTTTGCTAACGGAACGTGAAGAAGCCTATCGAGTCCTTTTGCTTTGGCT
>Ga0265300_10004207_pt1 | contig 11532 bp, 7 predicted proteins | sample AusTroGonzalo_MG_FD_193482 | JGI IMG/M metagenome (GOLD analysis project Ga0265300, IMG submission 193482) | Bovine rumen microbial communities from tropical cattle in Woodstock, Queensland, Australia - Gonzalo_03 | ecosystem: Host-associated > Mammals > Digestive system > Stomach > Rumen ... | reverse complement strand
TCCCACCAGTTCATCGGCATTCTTAAGAGCAGCTTTCAGGAACGGAGCCACCGTATTCAACACGGCACGGTTGTCACGACTCACACGCCTTCCACCCCATGAAGCCGATATCTCGGCCTTCTCATCAATTGTAACAGACTCCGCCCCTGTCAGTTCCATCAATTGAGGAGCCACGCTGCCGTTAAGCCATTCTATTATGTCCGTGCCAGCAGGAGCCGGCCGCAGTATGCTCTCACATAGGCCTATGGTCTTCTGCATCATCACCACATACTTCCGGTTGGCGGCATTGATACGCTTATGGAACAGCAGGATGAATATCAGCAGCAGTACAATTGCTGCGGCCACTGCAAAAAGCATTCCCACCAGACGGCGGTTGGAACGTTTCAGGAGTATGGTACGGGCTTCATAGCGGCGGTCCAGACGAATGTTCTTCTGGATTTCAAGATAAACCGTTCTGTTATAATCTGATGCAAGTTTGTTATCCAGTCCTGAAAAGGCCAAGCTCATCTGTTCACGCAATGATGACAGGCATTCCGGTACAACGGCATGAGGCATTGCCGCCATCCACTGTTCCTCAACAATGATACCGTCACTTCTGAAATACTCCAATGGCTCACAACTCACTTTGCCGGCGCTGTTGAGACGGAAATTGTCATTAAGCATGCCAAGAGCAGTGCCAAGTACGCCAAGCGCCTCCTCATACAATCCTCTTTCTATATAACATGAAGCCAGCAATCTCTCATTTTCTATAATCTCATACTGACCGCCGTACGATGCAGACAGTTGCAATGCCTTGAGTGCCAACTGCGTAGGCAGCAATTCCGGCTGCACGCCTGATGCATTCAGGCGGGTCAGCATATCTTCACTGACACTTGCCAGCACCAACTCCGGTCCATACTCCAAAAGAAGTGAGCATATGGCACTTATACTCAATGCCTGCATCCTCACATTATTGTACCGCACCGCACTCCGCAAGCAATTGTCCAGACTGCGCAGTCGCTGAGAGGCCATCTCCTCCGGATTATAGTACGCCCCAAGACCTATTCCCAATCCGTGCATGTAGGTGTACATCAAGTAACGGTCATGGTCATCACGCAGCAGATTATCAGGAACTACATATGACATCTCCTGTGCGGCCTGCCAACGCTGCTCCAGTTCAAGCCAGTATTGTGCTGACTCCATTCTGAATGAGCGCTCCAGTGAAAGCAGACGCTCCGTCTGAGCTTCATTCAACGCCTCCTGCTCCTCATGCAGGGCACGCAGATTAAGCAGAATACTGTTGCGGTATTCATAGAAAGATACATTGTCCGATGTGCGCTGGCATATACGCATCAGCCCTATCTCTGATGCCACCACCTCCAGCATATTACCCGTGATGGACGGCACGGAGCTGTACAGTTCCCAGGCCTGAGTAAAGTCCATACGAAGGAATGCTATACGTGCCAGGGTATTAACAGCCTTGGCGCGTTCATCAGTATGACGCCCCGAAACCTCCTCGGCAAACCGCGCATACTGCTCGGCCGAATCCAGATTGTTCCAAAGGTAAGATATGGCTTTCTCATTCAGGTCAAACGCCGTAAGTCCTGAATTCTGCAACGGAGCCTGTCTGCAAGACGCAAGGCAGAACAACGCGCCAAATAGCCAATATCTGATTTTTATCATTGTTTATCTTGATTCCACACCTTTTGGTGTTACAAGTATATTATATGCCGCCTCGAGTCCGTATTCAGTATAAGCTGAAATTACGGCGCCACTTATTCCCTTTACATCAACTGCGTAAACCCGGCAACCCATACCGTCATCATCTACAATCAGTTTCAATCCGTCATCTGATGACTTCCAACCCACAAACATCCCTTTCTCCAGGCCCAGCAACCGCAAATACGCGGAATCTCCGCTTTCCAAAGCCTTACGGTCACAGCTCACCAGCATGAACATCGGCCCCGCAGACCCGCCACGAACACTCTCGGCAAGTTCAAGCCCGTCAATGTCAATTATCGATTCCTGCTCATCCAGCACTGAGCACTCCTTACCATTTACGGTAACACCTGTAATGTAGTTTCTATATGCAGGATTGTAATTCATGCTCATTACAAGTCCGTCACTTCCGGTCATCTCACAGTCTGCAAGAATTATACCGTCACCTCTCTCTGCCACATACAGGACACCGGTCTTGCTTTCAAAACGGCAGTTACGGAACACAGCACCATATGAATGACGCAGGACAATACTGTCTGTTACAAAAGTACAGCCGTCAAACAGCACCGGCCATGACACATCAACCGTCCCGTTGAATGTCCTGTTACTGAAACTGTTGAGCACCGGCAACACCTGAGCCTGCACAACACTTGTTGCGGAAAGCCACATTGCTGCAAACAACATGCACAATCTCCTTAACAGCTTTGATATTGCCATATTTTACAAAATTATTCTTTTTTTCCGTACCTTCGTAATAATGAATTGAGAATTGAGAATTTTTGGAGCAGTGAAAGGCTACGGGTAGGCGAACGAAGTTCGGGAATGAGCCATCAAATATAATTGCTTGGCCTTTCAGCGACAAAAATCATGGAACAAAGTGACATAATTGATGATTGAGATAGCAACTATAAGGACCGGATTCCCTACAAAATTCGGAATTCCCAGACAAAGCGGGCTTGTACCCGAACTCAAGGGAACCATTGTGTTCAATCCCGAATACCGCAATGCCGATGCCTTGCGTGGCCTTGAAGGATTCAGCCATATCTGGCTTATCTGGGAGTTCTCTGAGGCAGTACGTGAGGATTGGTCACCCACAGTACGTCCGCCTCGGCTGGGAGGTAATACCCGGCTGGGAGTATTCGCCACCCGCTCTCCTTTCCGCCCCAACCCCATTGGTCTCTCCTGCGTGAAACTGGATTCAATTGAACTGGGTACCCCCAACGGCCCCGTTCTGCACGTAAGCGGAGCCGATCTGATGGACGGAACGCCTATCTATGACATCAAGCCCTATATTCCTTATACTGACTGTCAGCCTGATGCCACAGAAGGCTTTACAGGTTCTATAGAGATGCATCGTCTGAACGTGGTTATACCCACGCAAATGGCAGCAAAAATAAAACCCCAGACGCTTGATGCGCTCCGGGGTATTCTTGCTGAAGATCCGCGACCACGTTACCAGGATGACCCTGACCGCGAATACGGATTTGATTTTGAAGGATATTCAGTAAAGTTCAAGGTGCCGGACCCTGATACGCTTACCGTTACCGCCATCAATCCTCTTTAGGTTTGACCCTGTCAGCCACAAGTTCCTCAACCATCTCACCAGTAATATAAAGGTAGGCTGAGTTTACCTTGCAGTTTGTGGTAAGGGATATGGTCTTTTTCATCTTTCCCACTCTCCTGGTTGAGCCGCCGTAGCTCACCTTGATGGAATCTTTCATGCCAGGCATGATAGCTGTCTTGGGATATTCAGGCACCGTACAACCACATGAAGAAGAAGCAGACAATATTAGCAGCTCCTTGTCACCGGTGTTGGTAAATACAAACCAGCACACCTTATCTCCATGAGCTCTGTCAAAAAGGCCGAAATCATGTGTAGTTTTTTCAAATGTAATCTCAGGATATTTTTCATCCTCTCCCTCAGCAGCATTACTTCCGCATAATGGAACAACTACTGCAGCAAACAATGATAAGGTAAAAATCTTTAAGTGTTTCATATTTTGTGTCTTTTATCGGGCGCTAAGTTATGAAAAAAATCAATTATAACCTGTTTTCTTTGCCAAATCCAAAAATCAACATTATTTTTGGTTTTTGAACAAAGGACTTCATACATATGTTTGACGAGAAAGATCTGGAACAGTTTAAAAAGAAGGGAACAAACGCTGAAAACGTAAAAGCACAATTGGAACTTATCAAGAACGGATTCCCTTATCTGGAGTTAGAGGCAGCGGCATCAGTAGGCAACGGAATTATAGCATTCGATGACAACCAGCGCAATGTTTATATCAAGACATGGGATGCCTATTGCAGTGATGGCAAACACAGTATAACCAAGTTTGTGCCGGCATCAGGCGCCGCAAGCCGCATGTTCAAGGACCTGTTTGCTTTTCTTGATGCAGATTATTCTGTTCCTACCACTAAATTTGAGAAAACCTTCTTTGACGGTATTGAGAAGTTTGCCTTCTTCAAGGATCTTGATGCCGCATGCCAGTCAAATGAGAGTAAATCAATAAAGGAGCTTATTGCAGACGGCAATTACAAGGCTGTAGTATCCAACCTTCTCGGTTCAAAGGGGCTGAATTACGGAGCATTGCCCAAAGGACTGCTCAAGTTCCACAGTTACAAGACATCGGCACGTACCCCCTTTGAAGAGCATATGGCTGAAAGTTCAATGTATGCATCAGGCAATGACGGTGTAGTAAACATACATTTTACCGTATCACCTGAGCACTGGCCCCTTTTCAAGAAACTTGCCGCCAGTTGCAGCAAAAGTTTCTCCAAAAGATTCGGCACCACATACAGTATCACCTTCTCAGAACAGAAGCCCAGCACCGACACCGTTGCTGCAGCGGCTGACGGTACGCCGTTCCGCAACGATGACGGCTCGATACTGTTCCGTCCGGGTGGACACGGTGCACTCATTGAAAACCTTAATGAACTTGACACAGATATTGTTTTCATCAAGAACATAGACAATGTGGTGCCTGACCATCTTAAGGCAGACACCGTTACTTATAAGAAACTATTGGCAGGTGTACTGGTTAATATACAGAGCAAAGTATTTGATTACCTGCATCTGCTTGACAGCGGCAAATGCACCGCAGCCAAGCTGAAAACGATATCAAAATTCGTAACTGAAACTCTCTGCTGCCGCAGCAGTGACCTGGACAAGCTTGACAGCAAGCAACTGGCAGAGTGGCTGCACAGCAAGCTCAACCGCCCCATTCGCGTATGCGGCATGGTCAAGAATGTAGGTGAGCCTGGCGGCGGTCCGTTCCTGGCTTACAACAGCGACGGTACGGTATCACTCCAGATTCTTGAAAGCTCACAGATTGACCTTAATGATGACCGCAAGAAGGAGATGTTTACCAAGGGCACACACTTCAATCCTGTAGATCTGGTATGTGCAGTACGTAACTATAAGGGTAAGCACTTTAATCTGCCTGATTATGTGGACAAGGCCACAGGATTCATTTCAAGCAAATCCAAGAACGGCCGTGAACTGAAAGCCCTTGAACTGCCAGGTCTCTGGAACGGAGCCATGAGTGACTGGAACACCATCTTTGTAGAGGTTCCGCTCAGCACCTTCAACCCCGTAAAAACGGTAAACGACCTACTCCGCCCGCAGCACCAACCTGCTTAACGGTTTCCAGCTAGTGACTTTGAGGCCCTACGGGCCAAAAAAGACAAAAAGAACCGAGCGCCAAAGGCGCGAGAAGCCGTTGTAGTCCAAGCCGATAAACGAGGAAAGGTTTCCAAAACTAGAAACCTTTCCACGAGCGATAGACGGGGCACGATCCCGCGACCTTCGGCTCCGGCGAGCGGGTAGCGAGCCATCAGACAAGCCTTTGGCTTCCCAAGCCGATAGAATTTAAAAAGGTCCCAAAACTGGAACCTTTATCTCAGAGCGATAGACGGGGCACGATCCCGCGACCTTCGGCTTGGGAAGCCAACGCTCTACCAACTGAGCTACTATCGCGTTTGCAACTGCGAAGATAATGAAAAACAAAAAAGGCCGCTCGTTTTGAGCGACCTTTCTTTGTTTTTTATTCTACTTCAAGAGTTACGATGCTGGCCGCCGGAATCTCAAGTATGAGGTTACCTGTCTTCTTGTCAATCTTGGCGCCTTTAAAATCAGCCAACTTGATCTTGTCAGGATTCTCAAAAGTGTTGTAGTTGCTGGCCTTGTCGCTGGTCAGGATCTTGCCTGTAACGCTCTTTGCCTTTATGCCGTCAAGTTTCACAACTACGCTCTGAGCTTCATTCAGCTTGACATTTGACATTGAGATATGAAGCTTACCGTTCTTCTTTGATGCGGTTGAACTGAACAGTGGCAGCGGGCGGGTTGCAGTCTCATCAGGATTAGCTGCATAGCGCTCATTGGGAGTAAGCTTAACCTCTACACCCTCTAAGTCTGTGGGAATATATGTTGCATCCATGTGAGGCTTGTACATATCAAATATCCAATATGTGGGGGTGAGCACCATCTTGTCATCCTTGGTCAGGATCATTGACTGCAGTACGTTAGCCACCTGGGCTATGTTGGTCATCTGGATGCGGTCACAGTACTTGTGGAACACGTCAAGTGACAAAGATGCTACAAGAGCGTCACGCATGGTGCTCTGCTGATAGAGCTGTGTGCCAGGTTCCGGCTCCCACCATGTACCCCACTCGTCAACCAACAGCGGAGTCTTGTGTTCGGGATCATACTTACTCATTATAGCCAAATGTTTCTGGATAACGGGTTCTATACCAAGACACTTGCCCAAGCACCAGTAGAAATCCTCATCTGTAAAGTCCAGAGCGGGCTTCTTGGCGCCTACCCAACCTGATACGGTATAATAATGGAGAGATACGGCATTCATCATGGATCCAACCTTTTTCATCAGAACCTCAGTCCACTCGTAGTCATAGTCTGTTGCACCACTGGCAATCTTGAAGAGCTGTGTACCGTTAAAGTCACGGCAGTAGGTCTGATAACGACGGAAAATGTCTGAATAATACTCAGGCAGCATGTTACCGCCGCAACCCCATGCCTCATTACCTATACCTATATATTTAACGTGCCAAGGCTCTTCACGACCGTTCTGCTTACGCAACTTGGCCATAGGACCATCGGCGGCATTCATATACTCAATCCACTTGGCAGCCTCCTCAACAGATCCGCTACCCACGTTCAGTGATATGTAAGGCTCGCAACCAATCAGCTCGCAAAGGTTCAGGAACTCATGTGTACCAAAGCTATTGTCTTCAACAATACCACCCCAGTTGTTGTTCACCATGACAGGGCGATCCTCCTTGGGGCCGATGCCGTCCATCCAATGATACTCATCGGCATAGCAACCGCCCGGCCAGCGCATTACAGGTACCTCAAGCTCCTTAAGAGCGTTCAGTACATCATTACGGTAACCGTTGGTGTTAGGGATCTTTGAATCAGGACCTACCCACAGACCACCGTAGATACAGGTGCCCAGATGCTCGGAGAACTGTCCGTAGATATTCTTGTTGATTGTGGCACCCGGTTTGTCTGCGTGGACATTGACCGTTACTTCATTCTTGGCGCTTACTGACAGAGCTGCCGTCAGTGAAAGCAGGAAAAATACCTTTTTCATTATTATATTATGGATTTTGTTTATATGCGTGCTCCAAAGTTAGGAAAAATCCAGTGCCATAAGCCACTTTATCACTATTTTTGCTGAAAAATTTGAGAAGTCATGTCTTTTAAAAGAGCTATATTGATTGTATCCGTAATCATTATTTTGATTGCGGCTGCATTTACGGCATACTTCTACAAAGCTTTCACTGCTCCTGTATCAACCTGCGATGATTACCGTATCTATATTCGTTCAAGCGATACGCAGAAGAGCATTCTTACTACTATCAGGGAATCTGATCCTGAAGCAAATGTCAAAGGTCTGATCTATCTGCTGAATCATAGGAAATATGACAGCAACATCCATACAGGGTGCTATACTGTAAAGAGCGGCGCAACACCTAAACAAGTGGCCGATATGTTTACAAGCGGAGCACAAACTCCAGTCAGACTAATAATAAACAGCACAAGGACAGTGGGGCAGATGGCCCGCAATATCACTAATCAGTTAATGATAGATTCAGCTGCAATTGCGGAACGTCTTTCTGATACGCATTTTCTGGATTCATTAGGCTATACCCCGGCCACGGTATTCTGCATGATAATCCCGAATACATATGAGGTTTACTGGAATATATCGGCCGATGCACTTATAAAACGTCTTATAAAGGAACGTGACCGTTTCTGGAATGAAACCCGTCAAAGCAAGGCCAAATCCATAGGATTGTCTGAACTTGAGGTAATGACTCTGGCCTCAATTATTGAAGAAGAAACGTCAAAACAGGATGAACTGCCCATAGTAGCAGGCTTATACATAAACAGGCTGAAGAAGAAAATGCCTCTGCAGGCTGATCCTACAGTTATATTTGCTCTTGGTGGAGAAAGGCCCAAGAGAGTGCTTAAGGAACACCTTGAAATAAACTCTCCGTATAATACTTATAAGAATGCCGGATTGCCTCCCGGTCCAATACGTTTTACAAATACACGTTCAATTGATGCCGTACTGAATTACACAAATCATAATTATCTGTACATGTGCGCAAAAGAGGATTTCAGCGGATATCATAATTTTGCAACAACCCTTTCACAGCATAATGCCAATGCCCGACGCTATCAGCATGCGCTCAACAAAGCCGGAATAAAATAAATATATACCGGAAAACATCTGTCAATTAACAGCTATTTTGACTATTTTTGCATTATATATTCCATTGAAGTTTTTTAAAACGTCAAAGTTTATGAGAAGGACTAATTTATTATCACGCAGACAGTTTTTTGTTACACTGATACTTATCTGTTATTCATTGACCACAAATACCATCAGCGCACAGTTGTCAAAGAATCCAGACAAATTCCTTGGTAACATTACAACAATGGGTAGCGTTAACACCAATGGATACGAGTACAAGTCCTTATGGAATCAAATCACATGTGAAAACGAGACCAAATGGCAGTCCATTGAGGGAACCCGTTCTTATTACAACTGGGGCAATGATTATTGGGGAGCCGATGCAGTTTACAAATATGCCAAGAATAACGGTGTACTGTTCAAGTTCCACACACTGGTTTGGGGGGCCCAATATCCTGATTGGTTGCCGAATCTGTCAGTACAAGAAAGATACAATGCCATCGTTGCATGGATGGATGAAGCAAAGAGACATTATCCGGACCTAAAAATGATAGACGTGGTAAACGAGGCTGTAGGCATGCACCAGCCAGGCAACCCCATGATAAAAGAATCACTGGGCGGGGGAGGCACAACCGGTTATGACTGGCTTATCAAAGCTTTTGAGCTGGCATACGAACGCTGGCCAAATGCCATTCTTATTTACAATGACTACAACACGTTCCAGTCTGACACTCAAGCCTATCTTGATCTTGTCCGTACTCTACGAGATGCAGGTGCACCTATTGATGCATACGGATGTCAGTCTCACGATGTTACTGATATCAGCGTTGACAATCTTAAAAGCTCAATGAAGACGCTGCAGGATGGGTTGAAGATGCCGATGTACATCACAGAACTTGATATAGATATTGCAGATGATGCTCAGCAGAAGGCTCAGTACGAGAAAATATTCCCCATAATGTGGGAGGCTCCTTACTGCGCAGGTGTCACCATCTGGGGATTCATTCACGGTTCCACCTGGGTAAGTAATTCCGGCATTATAAAAGACGGAGTTGAACGTCCGGCTATGACTTGGTTAAGACAATACATGGCCTCTGACAAAGCCAAGACTGCCAAGAGCCCATTCCCCGGCATGAAAAAACAGATATCCCTTTACATAAAGCCTGAATCTGTCAAAGCCACGCGCAATGATTCCCTGCCTATAACAGTGCGTGCACGTATGGTTAATCAGAACATAAAGATAGACAGCATCGAACTTTACGTTAATGGAAATCTTTATAAAAAAATGACTGAAGCCCCTTATGTTACAAAATATGTTCCTACAGTAAACGGAAAACATAATCTGAAGGCTATAGTTTATACAAGCGATGGAAAGACATATGAACGTGAAGGCAGTTTTACTGCATACAACCCGCGTTCAGTATTTAAAACCATGAAACTTCCCGGCACCATTCAGGCTGAAGATTTTGATAAAGGAGGTGACGGTGTGACCTACCATGACTCCAACAGCAATAAAGAAGGAGATGCCAGTTCATACAGAAGTGACTGTGAAGGAGTTGATATTGTAAATGGAAATGGAGGAAAAGCCATTGGTTATACTAACACCGATGAATGGATGGAATATACTGTAAACGTTACACAGGCTGGATTCTACACATACCAAGCTGTCGTATCTTCAGGCACGACCGGTTCCGGATTCCGTCTATCGCTCAGTGATTATGACGGCCTGACAGATCTGACTGAAAATATCACTGTACCTAAGACCGCTGATAATAATTGGAGCACATACACTACATTATCCGGAAGAACCCTTATCCAGTTGAAAGAAGGTGAACAGATTATACGTCTGACCATAACCGGAAGCAGTTGTAACATTGACAGAATTACCTTTAGTCACATAGAGGTTGACAACACTCTTAATCTCAAGATATCAGCCGACCCGTCGCCCGCTACGGTAAACAAAAAAACCACCTTGACCTTTAACCCGGTTAACTCATCCAGATACGATGCAATTTCAACCGTCAAGGTCTTTGCCAACGGAACACTGATAAAAACAACCAGAAGCAAACCATTTAATTGTACATATACCCCAACTGCCAAAGGGACTGTAACAATCTCATCGATTGCCATCGATACGCTTGGACATGAATCTGAAATAACAAAAATGTCTCTAAAGGTCAACAACGCACGTTACGCATACAAAACGATCAATATCCCTGGAGTATTACAAGCTGAAGATTTTGACAAAGGAGGAGAAGGACTCACATTCCATGATTCGGACTCCGACGATGAAGGAAAAGCGAGCTACCGTACAGATAATGAAGGTGTTGATATAGTAGCTGAGAACGATGGATATGCCATAGGATATACCCGTGAAAACGGCGAATGGCTAGAATATACAGTAAATGTGAAGACTGCCGGTAAATATGCCATTAAAGCAACCGTATGTTCCGGACTTGATAACTCGGGATTCAGGATAGGCCTGATGAATAACGGCAATGAAGACCAATTAGCCAATGTCAGCGTCAGCAATAAAGGCTGGGGCAACTATTACGTTACAAATGAAATAGCTCTATCCAAAGATTTAAGTGAAGGACAACAAACTATCCGAATCACTATTACCGGCGTTTTCTGCAACATTGACAAGATTGAATTTATTTGCACAGAAGAGGATGCCGTTTATTACATCTTTAAAGATGATGAGAGTGTCGGTGCAAGATATAATATAGGTGGCATCTTGGTAGGAGATGATTATAAAGGTATCTCTATCATAAACGGTAAGAAAGTATTGAGATAGCAGAAAAAACCGCACCGGTGATGTGATGAGAACTCCGGAAATATAAGTTTTGAGCGCCCAGCCTCCTTTGTAATCCACCGACCGAAGGTTACCCCCTAAGGGGCGTGGCCCGCCATTGGAAACCGAAGCAATCCCGGTTCTTCATTTTTATTGATGAGTCTCCCGATCTAACCCGGTGCGGTTAGTGCGAAGATAATAAAAAAAGCGGGCGGAAGAATATTCCGCCCGCTTTTTAACGTATTAAGTTAATTACTTAACCTTAGCAACGATAGCCTTGAAGGCCTCGGGGTTGTTCATAGCCAGGTCGGCCAGCAC
>Ga0265300_10004202_pt1 | contig 11541 bp, 10 predicted proteins | sample AusTroGonzalo_MG_FD_193482 | JGI IMG/M metagenome (GOLD analysis project Ga0265300, IMG submission 193482) | Bovine rumen microbial communities from tropical cattle in Woodstock, Queensland, Australia - Gonzalo_03 | ecosystem: Host-associated > Mammals > Digestive system > Stomach > Rumen ... | reverse complement strand
CATAATTCAGCCCGCAGTCATGGCTGAAACTTTCGCTCACATGTACAATGTAAACCTGGGCATAGATGTCGTTTGAGGCCAGCAGACGCGCCAAAACCAGGCCGTCTCCCCCATTGTTGCCCATTCCGCAGAAAATCTTGATCGAGACTTCCTTCGACTTCAGATTCTTAACCAGCCAGAAATAAATCTGGGTAGCTGCGCGTTCCATCAGGTCGACAGAACTAATCGGCTCATGTTCAATGGTATAGAAATCAGCGGAGCGAGAGGTTTTTATATCAGGGATTTTCATGATGATAAAAATTATCAATGCAAAAATAGATAATTAATTTGAGATAGCAAAAATAAAGTTTACTGTTTACTGCACCCCGCCTCCGCATGCAGATCTTCCAGCTGCTGCCTCACATCCTCCGGCACCACAACCTCAACCCACTTTCCTCTCGACATCAGATAAGCCAAAAAATCAGATGTCTTCCTCAGCAAATCGCCTCCAGGGCCGGGATGTAACTCCTTTGGATGGCACCAGCAACCGCCTCTGCCACCTCGATCTCACTGAAGCCGATGCTGGCACCGAAGTCGTAAAGCCACTTCACCTCTTCAGGAGCGATCTTCTTGTCGGCCATCACTATCTGAATCATGTAATCCAACAAGGCGTCACGCATGCCCGGGTTGATCTTCAGGATGCCCTCAACCGACTTGTTGAAAGTCTTGCCGACATCGCCAGCGGCTATCTCATCCAAGAAGTGACGAGGAAATATCTTCATCGCGGCGAGCGACTCGATAATCTCCTTGTACTCGTCCTCGTGCATCTCACCGTCGAGCGACGCCACGATGAGACCTGCCGATGCCACAAAACGGGCCAGGTGCTCGTCAAGCTCGCTGTCGCCCACCTTCAACAATATAGAAATAAGCTCATCCATGCCTTTCTTCAAAAACTTCTCCGACTTCGCATTGGCAAACAGATTCAACGCCTGCACACGTATCGGGTTGACAGGATGCGACGCCCTGCTGATGCCTTTGTCCTTCAAGAAATAGTCAAGACGACGGTTGTTGTCGGCAATCAACGCCTCGATGCTCACGTTCATCTTCGTCAGATCCAAGCCCGACGCCATCTTGAAAAACGCCGTCACACACACATCCATCTTGCCCGTCGCCAAAAAGCCATAACGGTCGGCCACCAGCTCGGCAAGCTGCTCGTGCAGACGTATCTTGTACAGCAACGACACCGGCACGTTGGAGTACGACGGGAACACAAACTGTATCAGACGCGCCAACGCCGTGTCTTTATTGATAAGATGCCCCAACTCATGCCCCACCACAAAACGCAACTCATCGTCCGACATCAGGTCGAACAAAGCGGAGTTCACATTCACTATATGTGGCTCGCCCTCGTCCTCGGCGGCAAGCGAGAAAGCATTCACCGTGGCATCGCCAGTGATATAAAAATCAACGTTTTCAGTGAAGTTAAGCTTGTTTTTCACCTCCTGACAGAGCTCATAAAAATCAGGCAACAGCTCCGGCTGCACCTTCAAACTGTGACCTTCCATGCTGCTGCGCCAATAAGCGTCATTGTTCGAAATCTTAGTCTTACGCAACACCTCTTCCACCACGGAGCCCTGCAAAGCCTCGTAAATCTGTGTGCCTATCTGCTTCTCCAAGTCAATAGTCGGGTTGATTTTTTTCATGTCATCAAATTTTATTGGCAAAATTACAATAAAGACTTCATTCTTCAAAATAAAAAAAACGTATTTTTGCACCATGAAAAAAATTCGTCAACCCCAATATATCGAAGACGTCGAAATCATCGACGCTGGTTCGGAAGGCATGAGCATAGCCAAGCCTGATGAGAAAGTTGTGTTTATCCCGTTCGGAGCGCCAGGCGACATAGTCGACATTCAAGTGTTCAAGAAAAAATCGAACTGTTTCGACGGCAAGATTCTCAACATCAAGAAGGAGTCGGACAAGCGGGTGAAGCCGGTTTGCCAGCACTTCGGGCTGTGCGGCGGCTGCAAATGGCAGCATCTCGACTATCAGTGGCAGCTGTTTTACAAGCAGAAGCAGGTCAAGGACAACTTCGACCGCATCGCCAAGGTGGAATATCCCGAAATAAGACCGATTCTGGGCTGCGAGAAACAGTTTTACTATCGTAACAAACTCGAATACAGCTTCTCCAACCGCAAGTGGCTCACAGACGGAGCTCCAGCAGGCACCTACACCGAGGAAGACTGCAAAGGCTTCGGCTACCATCTGCCGGGCTTGTTCGACCGTGTCATAGACATAGAGCATTGCTACCTTCAGGCCGACCCGTCGAACGAGATACGTCTTTTCATCAAGGACTTCACCATGCAGCACAAGCTCTCATACCACAACGTGAGAGCCCATCAGGGTACCATGCGCAATGTAATAATCCGCTGCAACGGCAAGGGCGAGTTTATGGTGATACTCATCATCAACGAGGAGAACGACATAGTCCGTAACGAGCTCATCCCTGCCCTTTCGGCCAAGTTCCCGCAGATTGTCTCACTGATGCTGGTAATCAACTCCAAATTCAACGACACTATATCCGACCTGCCGTTCGAATGCCTCAAAGGCGAGCCTTATCTGGTGGAAACAATGCAGTCGCCACGTCCGGGCTTTGAGGATTTGAAGTTCCGTGTCGGGCCGGTTTCATTTTTCCAGACCAACGTTTACCAGGCGGAGCGTCTTTACAAAACAGCTTTCGACCTGGCCGACGTCAAAGGCGATGAATTGATGTACGACCTCTACACGGGCACAGGCACAATCGCCTTATATTTCTCACGTTTTGTGAAGCGTGTGGTGGGCATAGAATACGTGGAGGAAGCCATAGTCGACGCTAAGATAAACGAAAAGTTCAACAATATCGATAACACTGAGTTCTTTGCCGGTGACATGGCCAAGGTGCTCACCGACGAATTCATTGCCGAGCACGGCAAGCCCGATTTCATAGTGACTGACCCGCCTCGCGCAGGCATGGCGGACAAAGTTATCGAACAGCTGAAGAAAATCAAGGCTAAGAAGATAGTCTACGTGAGCTGTAATCCGGCCACTCAGGCCCGCGACCTGCAGATGCTGGACGACTGCTACGCCGTGAAGGCAGTGCAGCCGGTCGACATGTTCCCTCACACTCAGCATGTGGAGAACGTGGTGTTACTCGAGCTCCGTTAATTTCTGAATTATCTCGTCAATATTCACATCCTCACCTTTTACGGTGATGAGCGACTGCTCATATATAGGCAGGCGTGAATTGTAATGCTGTACAACGAAATCCCGCAGTTCATCGGCCGTCTTGCCAATCACCAGAGGGCGTTTGCGCTTGGCCATGGTGATGCGGTGATAGGATGTTATGGGGTTGACTTTCACAAAAACGGTGACACCGTTCTCGTTCATCCATTGCATATTGTCGAAAAAACAAGGCGTGCCCCCACCTGTGGATACCACTATATGGTGAAGCTCGCCTGTTTTCTTTAATATCTCCGACTCAAACTTGCGGAAATAGTCTTCTCCGTACTTATCGAAGAAATCCTGAACGCAGATATGGTATTTCTCCTCGAACATATCATCGGTGTCGTATGCCTCATAGCCCAAGCGTGCCGCCACTTTCCGTGAAATCGACGACTTCCCGGAGCACATATAGCCGATGATGTATATCCTGTCGGGGATCATTATTTGCGGCGCTGCATTTGCTGTTGCTGCTTCTGCATTTCCTCCAGACGCTTCTGGAAGCCTGACTTCTTGACAGGTTTCTGCTTTGCCAACTCAATCTGCTTGCGAAGTTTGTCGTCATCGAGGAACACTCTGAACAGATACATCTGCAGGAAGGTGATGATGTTCACCAGCATGTAGTAATAGCTCAGACCGGCTGAATAGCTGTTGAACAGTCCGAGGAACATGATAGGCATCAGGTACATCATAATCTTCATTCCCTTCATACCCTGCTGCTGAGTGGCAGCCATCTGCTTGTTGTTGATGTAGGTGTAGAGTATGGTGGTGATTGTCATCAGCAAGGTGAACAAACTGACGTGGTCACCATAGAACGGGATATTGAAGCCAAGGTCGAGAATGCTGTCGTAAGTCGAGAGGTCGTCGGCCCAGAGGAATGGCTGCTGACGCAACTCTATACTGGCCGGGAAGAAACGGAATATAGCCCACAAGATTGGCAGCTGCAGCAACATAGGCAAGCATCCGGATGTAGGACTTGCACCGGCTCTCTTGTAGAGATCCATAATAGCCTGCTGTTTCTTCATATTGTCCTTCTCGTCCGGGAACTTGGCGTTAATCTCGTCGATTTCAGGCTTCAGCACACGCATTTTGGCTGTTGAAAGATACGACTTGTATGCAAACGGCATAAGGCATATCTTGATGATGAGTGTCAGCACCAGAATCACTATACCGTAATTCCAGCCATAGCTTCCGAGCCAGTTGAACACGTTGACAACAATCAATCTGTTGATCCAGCCCACGAGTTTACCGCCCAGAGGAATCTGCTTGTCGAGTCCGATGTCGTATTTATCCAAAATCTTCAAGCTGTTAGGGCCGAAGTAGAACTGCATCGGCAGGTGGTTGTCGGCCTTGAAACCGTCAAAAGGCACATCGACCGAGGCGTACATGGTCTTCAGGTAACGCGGGTTGTTCTGTTTATAGTCGGTCTTCATGCCTACCATGGCTGAATTGAAGAAATCCTTTGAAATCAACGAATAGCTGAAGAAACGCTGTTTGAACGACAGCCATTTGATGTTGCTGCGAATGTCTTTCTCTCCGTCTTTCTCACCGCCACGGTCGCCGCTGAGCGATTCCACATCGCTGTTGTTTATTCTGTAGTAGACATTTGAACCGTTAAAACGGTCAACAGCCTTCTCCTGTTTCAGAATGTCGGCATACCAGTCGATGGTGACGAAGTTGGTGCTCGCTCCGATGATATCCTTCATGTTGATGGTCTTCACATCGAAATCGACCATATACTCATCCTTTGTCAGAGTATAAGTAAACTCTATGTATTCGCTAAGGTTAAGATTATCGGTGTTATCGTCGGCATAGGCTCTCAGGCTGAACACCAATGGTTTGTCTTTCACCACGAGGCTGGCTTCACCGTCATATTCATAACCGTTGAGGAACGGCTTGAAATAAAGGTCGCTGGTGGTGACATATCTGTTGGCCGCGAAGAATGACACTCCAAAACGTGTGGTATTCTCGTCGAATCCTATCAGCGGAAGTGAGTCCCAAGTTCTGTAATCTTTCAGCTGTACTGTCTTGACGTATGCGCCTTTTGAAGAAACTGTAAGTTTCAAGACGTCGTTTTCAAGTATATAATCTTTCTCCTCACCTTCTGCTGTTGTGGTGAAAACGCCGTATTTGTCGCGCGAAATCGAGACTGTTGAAGCCTGGCTGTTCTGTGTCTGAGCCATCTCGGCCTGCTTCTGAACCTCCGCCAAATGTATGGAGTCTTCAATGTAGCGGGCTCTGTTGGCCTTGATAATAGAGTCCTGAATATGTCTCTGACGTGCGATCTCTTCTTTTGAAGGTGTTGACCAAATCATCCATCCCACAAGTATTCCGATAATAAGGATGATGCCGATTAGCGAATTTTTATTCATACTTCTTTCTTAAAAAAACGGTTGCAAAGTTACAAAAAAAGATGATAACTCTGCAACCTTGACTAAAATTTATAACCTGTCAGTCTTATTCATCCATATAGACGTTGAGAAGGCTTTTTTTGGAGCGGGTTCTCAGTTTTTTCAATGCCTTATCCTTCACCTGACGCACACGTTCACGTGTCATGTCCATCTGGTAGCCTATCTCCTCCAGAGTGTAACTCTTGTTTGAGTCAAGACCGAAATAATAGATAATGACCTGACGTTCCTTCTCGTTGAGAACCGACAGTGAACGCTTGATCTCTGCCGACTCGGTCTCGGACGCTATGCGGCTGTCAGCGTTATCGTTGTCCTCAGGAACCACGGTGTCTATGAAAGCCAGGTCGTCATCGCTGGCCACGGGAGCATCCATTGAAACCTCTTTTGAATTGATTTTCATGATATACTCCACTTTCTCCACAGGCATATCCATTTCATCGGCTATCTCTTTCATGGTCGGCTTGCGCTGGTAAAGCTGTTCCAGATATGAAGCTGTCTTCTTGACTCTGCTGAGAAGCCCCACCTGGTTGAGAGGAAGACGCACCATGCGAGACTGCTCCGCCACTGCCTGCAATATGGCCTGACGTATCCACCACACTGCATAGGAGATGAATTTGAATCCCTTGGTCTCGTCAAAACGCTGCGCTGCCTTGATAAGTCCGACATTACCCTCATTGATGAGGTCGGCCAGGCTCAGGCCCTGGTTCTGATACTGTTTGGCCACCGATACCACGAAACGCAGGTTGGCACGCACCAGACGGTCGAGAGCGATCTGGTCGCCCATCTTGATTTTCTGTGCAAGCTCCACCTCCTCGTCGGGCGATATCATAGGCTCCTTCGCTATGTCGGCGAGGTACTTGTCGAGAGCGCCCTGCTCGCGGTTGGTGATTGATTTTGAAATCTTTAATTGTCTCATAATATATTGTTTTTTATCTGTTGTAGAATTCAAATATTGTCAAGAACTCTCCACCAGTGTCTGTCATTTCTATACGCATCTTGCCGTTACGGCTGTTGCTCATGGCTGTATTCAACTCCTGTTCGTTACTGACCTTCTGGTTGTTGACTGTCAGAATGATATAGTCGTTATTCAGTCCTTTTCTCTTGAAAACTCCGTCTTTAACCTCAACTATCCTAAGGCCGTAATTCTTTTTGATGGAGTTTTTCTGTTCCTGTGACAGAGGTTCAAGCACCAGTCCGAGCTGTTCGTTGTAGAACGAATATCCGCCTTTAACAATGCTGTCGGTGCCGTGCATGTTGGCTAAAGTGACGTTCAGATTGTATTCCTTGTCGCCTCTCATCACCTTCACCACCACTTTGTCGCCCGGTCTGAACTGGCCTATGGCTCCAATGAGCTGAGCTCTTGTATCTATAGTTATGTCATTGATACTCAATATGACGTCGCCTTTCTTAAGACCGGCTTTCTGTGCCGCTCCCCCATCAAAGACGTCTTCCACATACACGCCTGACAGCACTTCCAGATTCATCTTTCCGGCCAGCTCTTCGGTGATTTCAGCAGGGACTATGCCCAAATATGCGCGTTGCAGTGAGCCGTAAAGCAGGAAGTCTTCAACCACTTTCTTAGCTATATTAGAAGGAATAGCGAATGAATAACCCTCGTAGCTGCCTGTGCGCGAGGCTATTGCTGCATTGATGCCGATAAGGTCACCCTTGGTGTTGACCAATGCTCCGCCACTGTTACCAGGGTTCACTGCCGCGTCGGTCTGTATGAACGACTCTATAGTGCCTGCGCCCAAGATGTTGATGTTACGGGCCTTGGCGCTGACTATGCCGGCCGTGACAGTCGAAGTGAGGTTGAACGGGTTACCTACAGCCAGCACCCACTCGCCTACCCTAACCTTGTCAGAATCGCCGAAAGTGAGATGTTCCAAACCCTTGGCGTCAACTTTTATCAGAGCTATATCGGTGGTCGGGTCTGTTCCTATAATCTCAGCCTCCCTCTTGTGCTTGTCGTTGAATGTGACCTCAATTTTCCGGGCTCCTTCGACCACGTGATTGTTAGTCACTATATAACCGTCCGATGAGATAACGACACCCGAGCCGAAACCAACTGACACATTGTCAGGAATTTGAACCCTATTGCCGTATAATTGTTCGAGGAATGAACCGAAGAAATCGTAATAAGTGTTGCTTGTGACAATTTCCGTACGAATGTGAACGACAGCATTGACCGACTTCTCTGCTGCCACCGTAAAATCAACCTGTGCTCTGCTTGTAAGAGCTACACACAAAATCCCAAATAAAAACAATGCCTTTTTCATTTTAAATGTTTTTTAAGTTTCTTAAGACTATAACGCCAAATTTTTAAAAATCTTATCTTATTTTCAAAAATTATTTCTATTTTTACATCAAATTTCTTGCCAAAGCTATTTTGATGACAAGAATTTTCAAATAATTATGCATACTATTGACACTCAACGTATTAAATTCAGCAAATATCATGGCGCAGGCAATGATTTTGTCATGATAAATGCCATTAAATCACCTGTCAGTCTGACCGACGATGATGTTTTGCGGATTTGCGACCGTCGCACAGGCGTAGGAGCCGACGGTCTGATCATGATATTGCCTTCCGGGAATTATGCTTTCAGGATGAAATATTACAATTGTGACGGTCATGAAAGCACCTTCTGCGGTAACGGCGGACGTTGCGTGTCGGCATTTGCCGTCGAAGAAGGCGTTGCCTCGCAGAACACCGAATACGAAGCCATAGACGGCGTCCACAAAGCCTTGGTCACCAAAGATTCCGACAACGAATACACCGTGTCAATCACCATGCGCGACATAGAAAGTTTCGATTTGGACGACAACCGTCTCCTCATCAACACAGGCTCGCCGCATTATGTCACCAGAGTCAGCGATCTGTGGAATTACGACGTAAGAAAACAGGGCGCAGCAATCAGGCATGACAAGAGCGTGTCCAAAGACGGAGTGAACGTCGACTTCATGGAGCTTATAGACGGCAAATATAACATACGCACCTTTGAACGGGGCGTTGAAGACGAGACTTTGGCTTGCGGAACCGGAGTGACAGCTTCCGCAATCGCCGCCTCACTGTGGTTCGGCGGCGACAACATCGACATACGCACCACCCTTGCGACCCTCAACGTCCGCTTCAAACGTGACGGCAAGGCATTCCGGAACATTGTGCTTTCCGGGCCGGCCACCCATGTGTTCGACGGAGAATTTATCTTATCGAAATGATGTTCATTAAAAACGAAAACATAGCATTGCGCGTGGCGGAACCAAACGATGCCGAAGTCATCTACCGCTGGGAAAACGACACCGACATCTGGCGTGTGAGCGAGACCACCGTGCCCTACTCCATGCATCAGATCCAGACTTTCCTGATGAGCAACAACGATCTCACATCAGAGCGACAGCTTCGCCTGATGATAGAACGACTGGACGACAAAAAGGCCGTCGGATGCATAGACATTTACGACTACGACAGTTTCAACGGACGCGCCGGCATAGGCATACTCATTGACAAGGACTGTCGCCGTCAGGGTTATGCCAAACAGGCCGTAGAGCTTTTGAAAGACTATTGTTTTAACATTTTGCTGCTCAACCAGCTTTATATCTATACCCTTGCCAACAACATAGAAAGCATTCTGCTATTTGAATCGCTGGGGTTTGAACGCTGCGGCATCAGGAAACAATGGTATAAGACAAACGAAGGCTATCTCGACCAGATTGAATATCAGCTTATCAACATAAAATAATGACAGGCATTAGACAGACATATAATATCAACAGGAATAAAAACCGCAGGGCAAGACGGTCTGTTTTCGGCATTTTGGGCGTGATAATACTGATTGCCATAGCTGTATTGTTGAGATATTACTTTTATCTATACAGTCCTATCATCAAGACTCCAGATGGCAAAGACGTGTCGTTGTACATCCCGACAGGCTCTGATTACCAATATGTTAAGAATGAAATAAATTCATTGGGTGTTCTGAAAAACAAGAGAGCCTTCAATTGGCTTGCCCAACGCACCGGCTATCCCGAAGACGTGCATCCCGGACGCTATGTGCTGAGCGACGGCATGAACAACCAGGAATTGAACACCATGCTGCGTTACGGTCACCAGACTCCGGTGAAGGTGGTTTTCAACAATCTCCGCAGTGTAGCACATCTGGCGGGACGTGTCAGCAAGCAGATTGAGGCCGACTCCACATCCATAATCGAGGCCATCAACGCCTGCGACACCATAGATGCCGCCACTTTCATTCCAAACACCTATCAGTTGTATTGGAACACAGACGCCGAAGGCTTCCTGTCGAGAATGGCTGCCGAATACCGTACGTTCTGGAACGAGTCGCGCAAGCAAAAAGCCAAAGAGAAGAAGCTGACGCCCCGCGAGGTAAGCATTCTAGCATCTATAGTCGACAGGGAGACCGCCAAGACTTCGGAGATGCCGACCATAGCCGGTGTTTACCTTAACAGACTGAGGCTGCGCTGGCCACTGCAGGCCGACCCCACCCTTATCTATGCCACAGGCGACTACAGCATCAGACGGGTGCTTAACTCTCACAAGAAAATCGACTCTCCTTACAACACATACAAATACGCAGGCTTGCCGCCAGGACCCATCTGTATTCCTTCAATAGCGGCCATAGACGCCGTGCTCAACGCCGAAAAGCATCAGTATTTCTACTTCTGCGCGAAGGATGACCTTTCGGGATACCATGTGTTTGCAAGGAACATAGAAGAGCACAACCGCAATGCGGCAAAATACAGAAAAGCACTGAACAATAATAAGATTTACAAATGAAGGCATTCAAAGCATACGACATCAGAGGCGTTTGGGGTACCGACCTGAACGAGGAAACAGCCTACCGCATAGGATATTTCCTGCCCGACATTCTGCCTGCCAAGAAATTTCTGGTGGGCCGCGACATGCGTCTCTCGTCGGACGCTGCTTTCCTAAACCTCACCAATGGTTTGAGAGACCGGGGCGTAGATGTGGACAGCGTGGGTCTGTCAACCACCCCAATGATTTACTGGGCTACGGCACGCTACGGTTACGAGGCTTCAGTCATGATTACGGCCTCACACAATCCGTCAAATCATAACGGAATGAAAATCAGTGCTAAAAATGCCAAACCCGTAGGATACGACAGCGGTCTGAACAAGCTGGAAAGCCTGGTTGAATCGGACACCAAGCCGGTGACTGCCAAACAAAGAGGCATTTTGAATGAAATCAATGTGTATTCGGAATATCTCGACTACCAACGTCAGTTTATGGGCGACATCAGCAACCTTAAGGTCGGCATAGACTGCAGCAACGGGGCAGCCAACCTGTTCGTGAAACAGCTGCTAGGCGACTCACCTTATTATATTAATGACACTCTAGACGGACGTTTCCCGGGTCATGAGCCCAATCCGTTGGAGGCAGAGAATCAGGAGCAGATAAAAGAACTTGTGCTGAAGAACAAATGCGACATCGGCCTGCTGTTTGACGGCGACGCCGACCGCATAACATTCATAGACGAAAAAGGACAGTTTATCTCCCCTGACCTTATCATTGCCTTCCTTGGCAACTATTTCCTCGGAGAGAAAAAACAAAAAGGCATAGTGCTTCAGGACATACGTTCCTCCAGAGCCATACAGGAATATCTCGGCAGGCTCTACGGTGCAGAAGTGGTGACCTGGAGAGTGGGACGCGCATACGCCGCACTGAAGCTTCGCGAGCTGGACGGATGCTTTGGAGGTGAGCTGGCCGGACACTATTACTTCCGTGATTTCTACTACTCCGACTCCGGCATTATGGCAGCCCTGCTGGTGTTGCGTCTGCTGGCCGATTTCAAGCGGAAAGGCATGACAATGTCGCAGATAGTCAAAGAAATCAGCGGATATTGCAACTCTGGCG
>Ga0265300_10004201_pt1 | contig 11542 bp, 8 predicted proteins | sample AusTroGonzalo_MG_FD_193482 | JGI IMG/M metagenome (GOLD analysis project Ga0265300, IMG submission 193482) | Bovine rumen microbial communities from tropical cattle in Woodstock, Queensland, Australia - Gonzalo_03 | ecosystem: Host-associated > Mammals > Digestive system > Stomach > Rumen ... | reverse complement strand
CTTCGCGAAGAGTTCCTTCATGTGCCAGGTCTTGGCGACTTCGGCATGGGCCTCGAGGGCCTTCCATTCCGTAGAATCTGTCAGTTTCGACATAGATTAATCCTTTCCGCTACGCGGTTTTTTGTTACGGGCGTAAAGATAGAAAAATCCCCGTCAAAGCAGCGAATTCTCACAAAAAAAGCCCCGCCGAAGCGGGGCTAAATTTTCGTTCTTGGAGAAGCTTACTTCTTCAGGAATTCATTGATGCCTGCAGCAGCTCTACGGCCCTCGCCCATTGCCAAGATGACAGTGGCAGCGCCGAGCACGATGTCACCACCGGCATAAACCTTCTCCATGAAGGTCTTGTTGGCGGCAGCATCTTCGAGAAGGATGTGCCCCTTCTTGTCGACGGAGAGTTCCGGCGTGGTGTTGCTGATAAGCGGGTTAGAACCGTTACCGATAGCAACGAGCACGGTGTCGCATTCGATTTCGAAGCTTGCACCTTCGACCTTGACCGGACGCGGACGGCCCTTTTCGTCGGGTTCGCCGAGTTCGTACTTGTCGACGAGCATGCCGCGCACGTGGCCGGCTTCGTCGCCAAGAATCTTGGCCGGGTTCTGCAGAACGCAGAATTCGACACCCTCTTCCTGGGCATGGAGAACTTCTTCCTTACGGGCCGGAAGTTCGTTCATGCTGCGGCGGTAGACGATGCGGACCTTTTCGGCACCGAGGCGGAGAGCCATACGGGCGGCGTCCATGGCGACGTTACCGCCACCGAGAACGACCACGTTCTTGCCGGGCCACATCGGGGTATCTGCATTTTCCTTGTCGTAGGCACGCATGAGGTTGGCGCGGGTCAGGTATTCGTTAGCAGCGAACACGCCGACGAGGTTTTCACCTTCGATGTTCATGAAGAGCGGGAGGCCAGCACCGGTACCGACGAACACGGCATCGAAGCCATCCTTCTCGATCAAATCCTTGAGCTTGCGGGTACGACCGATGACAAAATTTGTCTCGAACTTCACGCCCATGGCAGCGAGAGATTCGATTTCGTTGTCAACGATCTTCTTGGGCAGACGGAATTCAGGAATGCCGTAGCGGACCACGCCACCGAGCTTGTGGAAAGCTTCGAAGATGGTCACATCGTGGCCTTCGCGGCGCACGTCAGCAGCGACAACCAGACCGGCAGGACCGGAACCGATCACGGCCACCTTCTTACCGGTAGCAGGCTTGACGGCCGGCACGGAAGCGCCACCGTTGTTGCGTTCGTAGTCGGCAGCAAAGCGTTCCAGACGGCCGATAGCCACAGCCTTGTTCACGTCCTTGTGCATCTTGCCCATCGTGCAGTTCATCTGGCACTGGCGTTCCTGCGGGCAAACGCGGCCGCAGATAGCCGGGAGCAAGCTCGTTTCCTTAATCTTGGCGATAGCGGCCTTGAAGTCGCCTTCGGCAATCTTCGCGATGAAGGCCGGGATGTCGATGTGCACCGGGCAGCTTTCCACGCAGAACGGCTTCTTACAGGCGAGGCAGCGGTTGGCTTCCACGATGGCCTGAGCTTCGGTGTAACCCTGAGCCACTTCTTCCATCACGCGGGCGCGGTAGCTGGGTTCGAGCTGCGGCATCGGCTGGGCCGGGATCGCAGTCTTGTCCTTCGGCTTGAGCGGCTGCGGAAGAGCCTTGATCTTTTCGAGTTCCACCTTGGCGGCGGCATCCAACTGTTCACGAGTCAAATGTTCAGACATTACTTGCTCTCCTTGGCCTTTGCGTCAGCCATCTTATCAATGTTGCACTTGTGGCCGTCATTGGCACCAAAGCGGTGCAGGGCTTCCTGTTCCTGGGGCTTGAAGGCACCCATGCGCTGGAGCATGTTGTTCCAGTCGACTTCGTGGCCATCGAATTCCGGGCCGTCGACGCAGACGAACTTCGTCTTGCCGCCGATAGTCACGCGGCAGCCACCGCACATGCCGGTTCCGTCCACCATGATGCTGTTGAGGCTCACGACGGTCTTCACGCCGTAGGGCTTGGTGGTGAGGGCGCAGAACTTCATCATGATCGGAGGACCGATGGCGAGCACCATATCCGGCTTGCCCTTCGTGTCTTCGCAGAGTTCCTTGAGCGGTTCGGTCACGAGACCCTTGCGGCCATAAGAACCGTCGTCGGTCATGAAAATGATTTCGTCGGCGAGGGCGGTCATTTCTTCCTTCATGAGGAAGAGGCTCTCGTTACGGGCACCCATGATGATGGTGACCTTGTTACCGGCCTTCTTCATGGCCTGAACGATCGGGTGCATCGGGGCAATACCCACGCCACCGCACACGCAAACCACGTGGCCAAAATTCTCGATGTGGGTCGGGGAACCGAGCGGGCCCACGAGCACCGGGATATCGTCACCGACTTCGAACTTCGAGAGTTCGGTGGTGGTCTTACCGACGGTCTGGAAAATCAGGGTGATGGAGCCTTCAGTCGTGTCGGCATCGGCGATGGTGAGAGGCACGCGTTCGCCGTTGTCCTTGTTCGTCTGGAGGATGATGAACTGGCCGGCCTTACGCTCTTGGGCGATCAGCGGGGCCTCGACGCGGAATTGGAATACCGCAGGAGATAACTGTTTTTTAAAGAGAATTTTTGCCATAGTGGTACAAAAATAAATAAATGGAGCGCCGCCCAAAAGCGAAATTTTTGTAAAAACACGCTCCAAAAAGGCAAGATAGGCCCCAGATCGGGGTTGCGGGGGCTTAAAAGGTCGGTGCGGGCTAGGCCTGCTGCAAGAACTGGAGGATGCGGTCCTTGTATTCCTTGATTTCGTCGAAGGCGGCGTGGCCGTAGCCTTCGAACATGTGGAATTCGCAAGGAACATTTGCAGCGTTTAACTTGTCTACAATTTTGGTCGAAGCGACAGGCAAAACCACGCGATCTTCGCTTGCGGCAATCACAAGTACGGGACACTTGATGTCTGCAAGCATGTCGCCGGTATCCACGTTGTCGCACTCGCGGGCGAATATGGCAAAGCGGTCCATTTCTTCCGGGGTCACGTCGCGGTACATCATGCGCAGCGCACGGCCATAACGTTCGGCAAACTTCACGGAGAAGCAGTCGCGAATGAACGCTTCTACCAGGCCCTCGCGGTCATGCGCGCGGGAAAGACTCGCCCATTCCCCGATAACCTTGAGCTGCTGCGGTTCGGGCTTCGAGGTGGAGCAGCCGAGCACAAGCTTCCACACGAGTTCCGGGTGGGTTGCCGCGATATGCTGGGCCACCATGCCGCCCTGCGAAACGCCGTAGAGGGCGACATCCTTCAGGCCGAGCGCCTGCATGGCAAGCACCTGGTCGCGGGCCATCTCCTCGAGGGAGTAACCCGGGTCCACATCCTTGCGCCGGTCAAAGAAGTAGAGCGTAAAGCCCTCGGTGAACATCTTGTAGGGCACCTGCAAGGAGGCTGCGGACTTCATCACGCTCTTGATGGCAAGCCCCGGAATAACCACGAGCGCTCTCGGGCCATTCCCGAACTTCGCGTATTCCATTTCAAAACCGGCGGTGCGGACACATTGTACAAGTTCTTCGCTCATAGTATAAAAGATAAAAATGTTATTATATATTCTACCATACAGGAGGCTCCATGAACAAGCTTTTTATCCCGTTCTGCTCTTTCACGCTGGCACTCGCGATTGCCGGTTGCAGCGACACCAAGACGCCCGCCAAGGAATCCGCCGAAAATGCCGCACCGACAAAAGAAGTTGCGGGGGTTGAAACCGCTATTGCTGGTTCCGAGAAGTCCGCCGGCACTGAAGCCGCCACCGCAGAAAACGCTGCTCAGGTCGCAGGCACCAAGACGCTCACGCTTGCAAACGGAGCGAGCGTCACCTGGATTCAGGACAACGATGGCGAAAAACTGATGCCGCGCACGCTGTTCAGCGATGCAAGCGATTCGCTCTACAACAGCCTGAACATGCCCGACGGCATCCCGGCCAGCGTGAGCACGTTCCTCGTGAAGGTTGATGGCAAGTACATCTTATTCGACGCAGGCCTCGGAAGTTTTGGCGGGCAGCTCATGAACCGCCTAGCCGCTCTGGGCGTGAACGCCGACAGCATCGGGCTTGTCTACCTGACGCATTTCCATGTGGACCACATTGCGGGCCTTGTCGCGAAGGACGAAGCCGGCAACGACACGAAGGTTTTCAAGAACGCCGCCATCTACGCGGGCAAGGTGGAATACGATGCATGGATGAACGACATTCCTAAAAATGACCTGCAGAAGAACATCATGGGCATCTACAAGGATAGCCTGCACCTCTTCGCGTTCGGCGACACACTCCCCCACAGCGTGCTCGCGCTCGACGCCGTTGGCCATACACCTGGCCACACCGCATTCCAACTCTCGAACCTGCTCGTGGTTGGCGACCTAATGCATGGTTATGCACTGCAGAAAGATCACCCTGAAATCAATTCCAACTACGACATGGACAAGCCGAAATCCGCCGAGAGCCGCAAGCGTATTATGCAATACGCAAGCGACAACAAACTCCTGATGGCCGGCATGCACCTGCCCCCTCCGGGATTTGCGGAATAAGATATTTGCAAACGATTCAAATCTAGAGGTTTGATAATGAAAGAAGAAGATGAAGAAAAAAAGGATCTTCTACAGAGTCCTGCAACTAATTCCAAAAGTTCAGCACAAATGTTCGCTGAACAGAAAAAATTCAATGCAAGCCAAGGTCATGGATATGCCGCCGAACGCGCAAATCACATTCATGATATCCGTGATGGAAAAAATGCCAAAATTGTTGGTGGAGATAACAAGAAGAACGGCCCCGACAGAAACGTGAATGGGCGAAATATTCAGACAAAATTCTGCAAAAGTTCAGCAGACACCGTAAGATCCATGCTAAATCCGGACGGTTCGTTGCGTTATATGGATGGATCCAACCCAATGGCAGTTGAAGTTCCCAAAGACCAATATAACGATGTTGTTTCAAAATTAGAACAGAAAATTGCTAATGGAGAAATAAAGGATATTAAAGATCCGAAAGTAGCAAAGCGAATTATTAAAAAAAGTTCAATAACTTACACGCAATCAAGAAACATTGCAAAATTTGCTACAGTAGACGGTCTAGTCTATGATGTTGAACAAGCCACCGTTGAAATTACTAATGCCAAATGCGAAATTGGAATTGGAGCCTTAGTAGTCTTTGCTCATAGCATGTGGAATGGAGACGATTTTGGAGACGCTTTAAAAAATTCCTGTTCCGCCGCGGCAAAATCTGGCATCGTCATCGGAGTTCGTAGCGTTGTACTGAGCGAACTGTCGAAAACACCCCTAGATTCTACTATTAAAAAATTTGTCGGATCAAAAATACCTATAGGAAAGAGCTCTGCTGTTCGAGCAGAATTCACAAGTTCCGTTGTAACTTTGGCCATACTTTCCGTCCCGGATTTCATTCAATTTGTTTCGGGCCAAATGCCTTTTTCTCAGTTATGTAAAAACGTCACCATAACCGCTTCCGGAATTGCAGGGGGAGCAGTCGGGGCTTCTGTGGGTGCCGCATTGGGGACTTCTGCTGTCGCCGCACTGGGGACTACTGCTGGTGCTGCATTGGGTTCTATTTTTCCTGGCGTAGGCACCGTTTTGGGAGGTCTCGCAGGAGGCTTTATCGGATCTCTGTTTGGATCAAGTGCGGCGTCATCTATACTGGAAGATTCATACACAACAGAAGATAATCGGGCTGAAAAAATTTTACACGAAACTTTGGGAATATTGTCACAAGACTTCATGTTGACTCAAGATGATGCAGAACTGATGATGATTGAATTCAAAAGAGTTGACAGGTCTAATTACCTTCTAGAAATAAATTCAATAGACGACAATCAAATTCGAGCAAATGTTTGCAAAACGTTCGTTCCAATAATGCAAGCGATTCTTGCATCACACGAGCACTTGAGACTACCTTCAACCAGGGAGTACAATAATTTTTTGAAAAATGGGAAAGTAAAAAAGAATCCCAAATATGAATCGTATGGTTTCATGAAATCTGAAATTCAGAGCTCTGAGAATATAATAAAGGAGAAAGAAGAATCGTTACGTATTAAAGAGAAGCAATTTCATAAAACGAAACCTAATGAAGAAAAAATTAATTTTTGGTTAAATAGGGTGTTTATCATTTTCGCATTGGTTGGTTTAGTATATTGGTTTTTCAGTGGAAACGACATATCAAAACTTTTCCTTATACCATTTTATCTATTAGCCATAGCTCAAGTTTTGTCTACACTTGACCTTTCTACTCTGCCAGAACATACACAAGATTGGACTCTCCTTGATAAGGAATATTTTTACTCGACGTTCACTAAAGTGCTTCTTGCCTGCCTAATCGTATGCTGGGTGCCTATTGGTTTGGCATGTTGGTTCTTCGATGCTATATCAAGCGAATTATGCTGGATCGTTCCCATGTATATATCTATGGGTATCGCAGCCGCTTTCTTGTTAAAACCTCTTGTTTATATAATTCATTGGATTAAAATGAAAAAAATCAAGATAAAAGTTGCCAAAGCAAATAAAAACATTGAAAAATATAAAGGCAAGATTGACAATCTGCTTTCAAAGATTCACGCTAACACAACTAAGTTCGAAGCACAATATGAGCCCTACGAACTAGCAGACGCTCAAATTTTTTATGCGGACTATTATGCAGAACATAATGAAGACGCCGTTCAAAGCAAGAGCGACAGCCAGCACAATGAACATGTCGTTCAAGACAAGAGCTCAAGCCTGTACAATGAACATCAAGACGCCATAAATTCATTAACTAGCGCAATGGATAAGCTCGGACTTAGCGATATGCAATTCAGAGTGTAACTAAATCTTAAATAGACATCGCTGCCATAAACAGCCGCGGTGATATACAGAACGAAACCGTGAAGTAGAACTTCTGGGAATTTACCAAATACCCAAATTCATAATTCGCAAGCCATAGCGAAGGCATGCCGCCGATACGGATTGACGCTCCGTATTCAAAGCCGGTTTCCTTTTCCCAACCAATTTCGGGCCCTACGATAACAGAAAGATAAAGTCCCGTTTTCCATAGATACCGCAAATTAGGCTGGAAAAAGCCCCCCTGCTGGTGATTATCATAATCGTAGATGAACCTAATCCGATTCATCCATATCAGCACGTGCGGAGGGCCCCATGTCCCATACACGGATTTCGGTCTTGCGGGTTCGTACAATACGCTGGACCTGCCCAATACTACATCCACTCCGGCAGAAAAAATCCCCGGGCCAGTACCGACCGCGATGCCCCAAAGACTGGGAGCAAATCCTTCCGAAAACATAAAGAAGTTCGGCTTCTTTTGGGAGTCGTACTCCACATAATCCGGGTCCTTTTCTTGCTCCAAGTCAATCGCCAGGGAATAACCCGGCAAGAGCAAGACAAAAACAAGAACCAGATTCCTAACAAACTTCATTGTGTTTATTAGTCCTGGCAGGTAGCCTTGGCAGCACTGTAAGCCATTTCCATATAGACTTCCGTCGACTTCTGGTAAAGTACCTTAGTGCTCGTTCCGCCAGTGATATTGACGCCGGAGGTAGTGAGTTCAATCTGACCCTCGTCATTGATTGAATACTGGTATTCCACCGGGTCGCCGAAGGCGTCGTTCTTGGTAAAGTGCCAGGTCGTAATGTCCGTCTTGACCATGGCATCGCACTGGTCTTCATCACCCGCAGAAGAAGACGAAGAGAGAACCTCCTCGGCCTCGTAATCCTTCAGACAACGGATTTGGAATAAACTAGACTTTTGATTACTCCAGTTTTCAAAGTTTTCCATATAATCGTTGTCGTAATAAGCCTGGCTCACAACAATAGTCGAATCTGAATCTTCTGTCGTACTCCAGAAAATAGATTTCGGAGTACTAAGGTCCGAAGGAATAATGGCAAAACCAAATTCGTCGGATCCGTTACATTCTCGGTTCCAGCAAACCCAGGAATTGCTTGATTTTAAACGGTACGCAGCATTGTCTCTACCACCAGCAGCTTCATATAATTCATTGAACTCCTCAATGGAAGGGATGTGCCATCCGCCGGGGCACGCTCCACGGTGCTGTCCGCTTACATTGCAGCGCTCACCCATGCCGCAGCCACCCTGATTGAGACTATCCATTGCGGCAGCCCATGTATAGGAGCGGGCAAAAGCCTCCGCCACATAACGAATGCAATAGTTTTCTCTCGAATCACAAGCGCGAATACAGGAATCACTTTCAGTGCAATGACGCTTGTTCACCCATTTGAACGTTCGGTCGTCAACCTTATCCTCCGGAAGGGGAATATCATAATTCAAATTCTCCGCCATCCAGACACGATTACCCATCTTGACTGTCCTATAGACCTGGTTGTCGCGAGGATCCTGAATGCAGCCATAGTCAATCTCCTCGTTCATATAGCTCCAGACCGGCTTGGAATACCCGTCACAAGAAATTTCGACGGCATCCGAGACCTTGACGGAAGAAGAGGTTTCGCCGAGAGCTTTGGCACTGGAAGAACTTTCGCCAACGGAGGAAAGAGCCTCGCTAGAAAGAGCGGGTTTGTCTGTTGTAGAAGAAACACCGGGTTCTGTTTCGCTCGATGCCGGATTATCGTCCCCCTGCGTAGGGATGAACGAATCGTCGTCATCACCGCAGGCAGTCATAAAAGCGCAGGCAACCGCCGCAGAAAAAATCAAGCACGCGGCCTTTTTGATGGATTTTCTCATAAATTCTCCTTTCCCATAAGATTTCTGGTTTAAGAACAATTTAATAATTTTGCTATCAATCTTCACTGCCTGAGCCTGGTTTCGTGGAGTAGAAAAATATTTTTAGGGGTCGAAAGGTCCTATTCTCAGCATGGAAAACGAAAACAGGAAACTCACATATAGATTCTTTTTTTCGAAAAAATAACCAGCTTCAATATTCAGCAAACAAATCAAGTCCAAACGGACAGATACGCCATAGTCGAATCCCGTTGAAGAAAACCACCCCACCTGAGGGCCAACTGCAACACCTGTAAAAATGGCAAACAAGCCCTGAATGTTCGGATTAAGCAAAATACCATGTTCATGGTCTAGGTAGTCATAAACATATCTGGTACGAATAGACCAAATCAATGCATATTTCGGAGCCCATAGACCTTCTACATTTTCGGGGCGTTCTTGTGCATAGATTAAACTTAAAAGAGATCCCCATTCCACTCCAGCCACAAACATACTTCCACCACCCACCTCTAACCCAAGAGGCTGTGGTATATAATCCGAGGCTTTTGTCTTGGGCGTGTAAACCGAATCACCTTCCGCCATTGAGATACTCGGCAAGAACAGGGCCAAAGCAAGAATTAGATTCCTAACAAACATATTTCGATTATTTATACCTTACCTGTAAATATACTCTTTTTCAAACAAATGACCAAATGAAGAAAACGCTCTTTCGCAAGGAAAGAGCGTTTCTTTAGATTTCTTTTATTTTTTTTGAGTGGTCGATCTTGATTAAGCCTTGACCGTCGTGAAGGCGAAAGCTTCGCCGTCGGCGTCGTTGGCTTCGAGGCCATCGGCAGAGACAGCCCACTTGATGGCGACGGCTTGCGTTTGGCACTTCGTGCCCAACCTCTGCGGCTCGGTCATGCCCGTGCAAGCACGGTCGCGACTCTCGCCTTACGAGGTTGTCGCCAGCGATGTAATTATCTTACAGCTTCGACGAAGACTTTTTCACCATCTGCATCAGATTCCTGCAAACCTGCAGTAGAATCCTTCCAGATGATTGCATTTGCCTGTGTCTCACCCTTGATGTAGTTCTCGTTTTCCTTCACAGCGAGTTTCAACACTTCGCTTTCGGAATAGAGTTCAATGGTGATGCGATCAGAAATTGCAAAGTCCTGATCCTTACGGCGGTTCTGGATGCGGTTCACGAGTTCGCGAGCCACGCAGGCGCGGCGCAGGTCATCGGTAATCTTCAGGTCGAGAGCCACGGTGAAGTGCTGGTTCGCTTCCACGGCGAGGCCTTCCGGCACGATGCGGCTGAGCATCAAGCAGTCGGCACCGACTTCACCGAAGTCGAACTTGATGGCTTCACCACCCTGCAAAGCCTTGATTTCGTCAACCGTGAGGCTGTTGAGCTTGGCGGAAATCACCTTCATGTTCTTCGCATAGTCCGGGCCCTTCGCCTTGATGGCGAGGAAGTTCGGCTTGGCGGAGAGCTTCACCAGCTTGGTTTCGTCTTCGAGGAACTGCATTTCGCGAACGTTCAGTTCTTCGAGAATTAAGTCCTTCATGGTCTCGGCGACGTTCTTTTCCACAGCACCGTGAGCAACCACCGTCATGCTCGCAATCGGCATACGGTTCTTTACGTTGTTCGTAGCGCGGATAACGCGGCCCATTTCGACCATGCCACGCACCATGGAGATGCGTTCCACAAGGGCTTCGTCCATGAGGGACTTGTCGGCACTCGGGAATTCGCAGAGGTGCACGCTCACCGGGGCGTTGGCATCGACTTCGCGGACGAGAATCTGGTAGATTTCTTCGGCGAGGAGCGGGAGGAACGGAGCGAGGATCTTGGAGAAGTCCACGAGCACCTTGTACATGGTGGCGTAGGCGGCATTCTTGTCGCCATCGTTTTCGCTCTTCCAGAAACGGCGGCGGCTACGACGCACGTACCAGTTCGTGAGGTCATCCACAGCGGCAATCACGGCGGGCACCACGTTGTACAGGCGGTAGGCCTTCATTTCCACTTCGACCTTGGCAGCGAGATCTTGCAAGGTAGCGAGCATCCAGCGGTCAAGTTCATTGTCGCTCTTGACTTCTTGACCCGGCTTCCAGTTGAGCTGGCCCTTGGCGGCATCGGCATTGTGGTTAGACACAAAGAATGCCACGGCGTTCCAAAGCGGGAGCATCACCTGCTTCACGATACCCTTCACGCCTTCTTCGCTGAAGCGCAGGTCTTCGGCCTTGAGGGCGGCGGAGTTGATCATGAACAAGCGGATAGCGTCGGCACCGGTGCGTTCGATCAAATCGTTCGGGTCCGGGTAGTTGCGCTTGGACTTACTCATCTTGGAGCCGTCTTCGGCCAAGATAATACCGTTCACAATCACGTTCTTGAAGGCCGGTTTCTGGAACAAAGCGTTAGAAAGCACGGTCAGCGTGTAGAACCAGCCACGGGTCTGGTCCAAACCTTCAGCGATAAAGTCAGCCGGGAAGCTTGCTTCCACCACTTCCTTGTTTTCGAACGGGTAGTGGCGGCTGGCATACGGCATGGAGCCGGATTCAAACCAGCAGTCGAACACTTCAGGCGTACGGCGGAAGACCTTGCCGTCCTTTTCAATCGTGAGCTTATCGACAAAGTGCTTGTGCAGGTCGTCGAGTTTGACGCCGGTGTACTTCTGCAATTCTTCGATGGAGCCCACGGCGATCATTTCGCCATCGTCGGCAATCCACACCGGAATCGGGGTACCCCAGAAACGGTTACGGGAAAGGTTCCAGTCGCGAGCGTTGGCAATCCACTTACCGAAGCGGCCATCGCGGATGTGGCTCGGCACCCAGTTCACGGTCTGGTTGTTTTCG
>Ga0265300_10004200_pt1 | contig 11543 bp, 11 predicted proteins | sample AusTroGonzalo_MG_FD_193482 | JGI IMG/M metagenome (GOLD analysis project Ga0265300, IMG submission 193482) | Bovine rumen microbial communities from tropical cattle in Woodstock, Queensland, Australia - Gonzalo_03 | ecosystem: Host-associated > Mammals > Digestive system > Stomach > Rumen ... | reverse complement strand
GGGCTGCCGCATGTGCCGCCTGTGCATCCGCAAGGGCGGCGGGGCGTTCGAGTTCGTGGACGACGCCGAACCGGGCGTCGACAAGTCGAAGTGGCGCGGCGTCGCCGTCGTCGCCGAGGTCGCGCCGGACGGCGCGCTCCATCCCGTGGGGCTCGAGCTCCTCGGCAAGGCGCGCGAGCTCGCCGCGAAGATCGACCACCCCGTGCAAGCCGTCGTCATCGGCGCGAAGACCGGCGAGGCCGTCGAGAAGATGCTCGCGTGCGGGGCCGACGAGGTGTACGTCTACGAGGACCCTGCGTTCGAGCACTTCAGGATAGAGCCGTACGCCAACGCGCTCTCCGACTTCATCGAGACGGTGCATCCGTCGTCCGTGCTCGTCGGCGGCACGGTCAACGGGCGCTCCCTCGCGCCGCGCGTCGCCGCGCGCTTCCGCACCGGCCTTACGGCCGACTGCACGGTGCTCGACATGTCCGAGTCCACAGACCTCGACCAGATACGCCCCGCGTACGGCGGCAACATCATGGCGCACATCAACACGCCGAAGCACCGCCCGCAGTTCGCGACGGTGCGCTACAAGATATTCTCCGCGCCGCCGAAGGGCGAGCCGCACGGACGCGTCGTCAGGCGGTCGCTCGCGGCGGACAGGCTCCTTTCGAAGATAGAGGTTCTCTCTTGCACGCAGAAGAGCGCCGAGAAGGGCATCGAGGAGGCGGAGGTGCTCGTCGTGTGCGGGCGCGGAGTGAAGCGCCCCGAGGACATCGCGATGCTGAGGGAGCTCGCCGGGCTTCTCGGCGGAGAGGTCGCCTCCACGCGCGCGGTCGTCGAGGCAGGGTGGCTCGACGCCAAGCGGCAGATCGGGCTTTCCGGCCGAACCGTGAAGCCGAAGCTGATAATAACCTGCGGCGTCTCGGGCGCGATCCAGTTCGTCGCGGGCATGAGCGGGGCCGAGACGATCGTTGCGATAAACTCCGACCCCAAGGCGTCCATTTTCAAGGTCGCGCACGTTGGGCTTGTCGGCGACCTCTACGCGATAGTGCCCGAACTCATCGCCAGGATCAAGGCGAAGAAGGAGGCGAAATGAGCTACAAGAAATTTGACGACGGCGATCTTTCGTTTCTCAAGTCGCTCTGCGGCGACGAGCGCGTGACTGCGCGCGACGACATCGGCGAGGACTACTGCCACGACGAGCTGGGCGGCGCGTTCGCGCGTCCCGACGTGCGTGTGCAGGTGCTTACGACGGAAGAGATTTCGAAGGTGATGCGCTACGCGTATGAGCGCGACATCCCAGTCACGGTGCGCGGCAGCGGCACCGGGCTCGTCGGCGGCGCCGTTCCGCTTGAAGGCGGAATACTCCTCGACACGAGCGGCATGACGAATGTCGTAGAGCTTGACGAGAAGAACATGACGCTTACCGTGGAGCCGGGCGTTCTCCTCATGGACGTTGCGAAATACGTCGAGGAGCGAGGATTCTTCTATCCGCCGGACCCGGGCGAGAAGACGGCGACTATCGGCGGCAACATATCGACGAACGCCGGCGGAATGCGCGCGGTCAAGTACGGCGTGACGCGCGACTATGTGAGGGCTCTTACGGTCGTTCTCCCCAACGGCGACGTCGTGGAGCTCGGCGGGAAGATCGCGAAGAACTCGTCGGGCTATGCGCTAAAGGACATGATCGTCGGCTCGGAGGGGACTCTCGGCATTGTCGCCCGCGCGACGCTCAGGCTATTGCCGCTCCCGAAGGCGAAGATCTCGCTTCTAGTCCCGTTCCCCGACCTCGCGGCGGCGATCAAGACGGTGCCCGAGGTCATTCGCGCCGCAAGCGTGCCGACGGCAGTCGAGTTCATGGAGCGCGAGGTCATCCTCGCGGCGGAGAAGTTCCAGGCGCGCAAGTTCCCAGACAACTCTGCGGACGCGTACTTGCTCCTTACCTTCGACGGCGCGAGCCGAGAGGAGGTAGACCTTGCGTGGGATGCGGCGGCGAAGACGTGCCTTGCAAACGGGGCGAAGGACGTGTTCATATCCGACACGCCGGAGAGGAACGAGTCCATCTGGTCTGCGCGCGGCGCATTCCTTGAGGCGATCAAGGCGTCCACGACCGAGATGGACGAGTGCGACGTCGTCGTGCCGCGCGCACACGTCGCGGAGTTCGTCCTCTTCTCGCACGACCTCCAGAAGAAGCACGGCGTGCGCATCCGCTCGTTCGGGCACGCGGGCGACGGGAACCTGCACATCTACGTCCTCAGGGACGAGCTTGGCGACGAGGAGTGGAAGACGAAGCTCCTTGAGGTGTTCGAGGACCTCTACGCAAAGGCTCGAGAGCTTGGCGGTCAGGTCAGCGGCGAGCACGGCATCGGCAGCGCGAAGAAGCCGTACCTCGCCGAGTCGCTTTCGCCCGAGGTCCGTGCGCTTATGCGCGGCATAAAGGCGGCGTTCGACCCGAAGAACATACTGAATCCGGGCAAGGTCGTCGCCTAGCGAGCCGTCTTGCCGCCGGCCGTCTATTCCGGCTATGCGCTCTATTTCGACTGCTTTGCCCAGGCCGGAGTAATATGATATAATTTACTGAGTTTCGTACGGCGCCTGATGCGGCGTGTTATTCGTAAACTTCTACGAGAAGGGGGACGCTATGAAGAATGTTGCTGGTTGCCTTGTAAGGGCTTGCATTGCGGTGGCCTGCCTGCTGGCCATCGCCGGTTGCGGCATGGACTCCGTCCAGCTTGGCGATTACGTCAAGAAGGAGATGCAGGCCGAACTCGTGAAGGTGGATGGGCTCAAGTTGCTGCAGATGAAGGAGGTGCGGCTCCTGCAGGACGACGACGTGAACTACTCCGGCGTCGGCAAGGGCGAGATAGACGGGCGTTTCGTGAAGTTCGACGTGAAATGCAAGTACGACGGCAAGACGGTGCTGTGGGAGGCGACGCCTTCGAGCGACAGCATGTTCTCCCTTGCGACTAAGGAAAGGATCCAGGAGATATGCGGAAAGGTCAAGGAAGGGCTCAAGAAGACATACGACTCTGCGTCCAAGAAGGCAGGGGAGCTCTACGAGTCGGCCGCCAAGGGCACTGGCAAGTACATCGACTCCGTCAAGGGAAAGCTGACTTCTGATTGACATCCGCCGCGCATTGCACCGTTGCGCGAAAAAGTCCTTGGTTTATGAAGTTTCCCACGCGTTTTGACCGGGCAAGCACGATATGACATATGCAATCATGAGTGACGTGCATGCGAACCCCGCAGCGCTTGAGGCGGCGGTTGCCGACGCCCGCAAGCGTGGATGCGGCCGGTTTGTGCTGCTTGGCGACATTACGGGATACGGCTATGACGTGAAGAGCGCGCTGAAACTCGTTCGCGAGAATTTCGACGTCGTCCTAATGGGCAACCACGACTCCGCCTGCCTTGGGCTGGAGCCGGAGTACGAGGTTGCCTGCAACCGCAACTACTGGGTCGACGTCATGCAGCGCGATGTGCTCTCTGAAGAAGAGCGAGTGTGGCTGCGAGGCCGTCCGTATCTTCACGAGGAGGGCGACATGGCGTTCGTTCACGGCGACTTCACTAACCCGGCTGCGTGGAACTACGTCTTTTCGATACAGGCCGCAGTCGTCAGCTTTCTCTCGCGCACCGAGCGCATCCTCTTCTGCGGGCACACGCATCACGCCGCGGCATGGGAGATGCAGGGCGGCAGAGCTGTTCGCTCGCGTCTTTTTCGCCATCTGTCGCGTCCGGCGGTTCGCGCCGACATGCGTTCGTTTGCGCTCAAGGACGGCAGTCGCTACGTCGTCAACGTCGGCAGCGTCGGGCATCCGCGCGCCGACCGCTGCAGCACATACGTGATCTACGATTCCGATGCAAACCGTCTTACCTTCCGCCGTCTGCCTGTTGATCTCGTGGCATACGCCGCCGCACTTGACAAGGCGGGCGTCGACCAGCCCCTCTGGCTCCACGACGCGATTGCACGACTATACAATAGTTAAATTCTTGGTTGGTGCACACCAAGAGATAAATTATGGTATAATATTTACATCAAACAGGTGGGCACTAGCCAGCGTCCGCCGAGGGAGTAAACCGCCATGAAGAATTGTTATAAAGTGGGCGGTGAACCGCCGCACGAGTGGCTTAAGAAGGCCACTAGGAATACTTTTAATCTGTTCGTCATTGCCGCAATTATCGGTACGCTGTGTTCTGGTTGTTCGCGCGAACAGGATGAGGTCTATCAAGACCCATACGCTGTAAAGGTTGGGCAACAATCCTTGGAACAAGTTGAACCGGCTGACAAGCACGAGGGGCGATATTCCGTCTACAAGTACGAGTTCAAGGGGAAGGGCCCTGCGCATAAAATGGTGGACGTGAAGAAATACGAACTGGACCACATGGGTAGTCGCGGTTCGGAAGTGTCCGTCAAGGTTCATATCGAGTGGCCGGAGGAGAAGTCCGGCCTCTCGAAAGATGGGCTCGCAAAGGTGCGGAAGACGATTCTGTGGATGGCATTTGCACATACTCCAGAGATTAAGCCGTATAGTGCCCCAGAATCGCTTGGCGAAACGGAAGAATCGCTCAGGAAGCGTGATAAGGAGTTGTGGGCCAAGGAAGGAGACGACAGGGAGATTGATGATGAATTTGGCTTGCAGCCCGCTGATTGGGCCAAGTTGGTTGGCGATGCGCTTTCGCATAAAACTGGTCGGATTCCGGCAAAGGATGATGGACGAGTGACCACAAAGGCACTTGAATTGGGGATGTCTGGAATTAAGGAGCGCGCACAGTCCTGCTATAAGTGTAAGCCGCCGGAAAAGATGAATGACAGTTGGTGGCATTGTTGCAGTCAATGGTCGTTCATCGTTGACCTGCATCTCGATTCCCCTTTTGGCGTTACTGAGAAAGAGAACGCCGAATGGTACGAGCGTCCAGTTATATGCGTCTGGAATGAAGGATATGACTGCGATGGCGGCAATGGATGTCATGACAGCTATTGCTCGAAGGTGTTTAGTCTGCCGGAGGGGCGAGAACTTGGCGTTGAGGATTACTTTGCTCCCGAAAAGTTAAAGGCGCTGGCTGCTTTTGTCGCGAAACGGCTTTACGAAAAGGACCTTGATGGCGAAGTGTCGGCGGAAAAGACAGAATGTCAGCTAGACCTTGCCGGTGACGAAGTGTCCATGCTGGTGTCTAAAGAAGGCGTTAAGTGGACATGGGCTCCGTACTCTATTCTTCCTGGTTGTAACGGCGCACCATCAATCTTCGTCAAGTGGCAAGAACTGAAAGAATTTCGTGATGAGGATTTTCGCAAGAAAACGGTGGGTTGTGCGTCTTCTACTGTAGATGCGGACAAACAGAAAGGTACACAAAGATGAACATGCTTGAGTTTGAGATTGAGGTCGTTGCACCGAATGGCTTAGTACCCAACAGGCCATACGATGACTGTGAGACGCATGATCTTTTGAGACATGTGCAGAGGGTTCTTTTTGTTATGATAGGAGAGTGGATATGGGGAGAGGACGGGGTTAAAGAAACCATGTGGCATGATATGAATGGCGCAAAAATTGGATTTCAGCCGCAAGATGGTTTTAACGAGGAACACAAGCGTTCCATATTGGTGGATACGCACATCGTGAAAGATTGGCAATGCGGAATATTTAACCACGATTCGTCATGGAGAAAGATAAATGAGCATTCTAAAAATATGAAAATAAAGGTTGAATTGGGAGCATGCGACGATACGATTCACTATGACATATTGCAGGCATCAGCCCCAAGTGAGTCTTTAGGCAAGGAGAATATGACTCTTTTTGTGCGGGCCATGCGAAGGAGGATACGTTCAGCGCTGTTGGAGTATTTATTTCGTGATTGCGTGAACGATGATGACCTTTCGTCGGTAAGTGTTACCGTCCGTTTCTCCAAAGAGTACTATAAAAGTCTTCCCGATGTTCCTCAATGGATGAAGGCGCAGCCATCGCGGTCCTGCCGGGGGAAGGAGAATGCCCCTAAAAAGGGCAAAAAGAAAAGGACATGAGAATGAAGTCCCACGAGGTTGGTTGTCCGCTACGTGGAGGGAGCGGACTTCATAAACGCGAATGTCACGTTTGTGGTGGTCGCACCTCTGTGGATTGTGTCCGTTGCCGTGGCATCTCTTGTGATGATGCTGGTTCCTCATGTTGCGAGGGACATTGGAATGTCGTTTACTATTTTGGAAGTTTACTAATTTGCTGAGAGGGATTGAAGAATGGTTCGACGATAACTCAAAGCAACCGCGCATGACGGCTTCATGCAAATCAAAGAAAGGAAACAGAAAATGGAAATCCTAATCCAGGGAACGTATGATGTTGCGTTTGCTGCAGGATGCTGCGGTGGCGCTTACGATTATGATCCTGATACTAATTGCGTCCAGGATAAGACTTGATGAAGAAGCACGTGCGGCTTCGTTGCATTAAAGGAGGCCGCACTATTTTTCGTGTCAATGATGAATAAGTATACGCCATCAAGATACAATGTAATCGTGAATCGAAATGATTTGCGTTACGTTTGGAATACACTCAGTGGGGCGGTAGCAGTTTTGGATGATAATACTTTAGAGATGTTATCTGGTGGTGTAAACAGGATTTCTACGTGCGAGGCCGCGCAAGAGCTGATCAAAAATCACATGCTTGTTTCGTCCGATTTTGATGAGTATGAGTACGTATTGAGTCGAGCGAATAAAATTCTAGTAGAACAAAGTCCGAGTGACTTGCATTTTGTAATAGCCCCTACGTTGCGATGTAATTACCACTGCGAATATTGCTTTGAGATGGGCAGGACATCCTTTTCGGATATGACTGAGCCTGTTATCTCGGCAATTCCGCAATTTGTTGAGCGACATATGGACGGTAATTCCAATCTAAAATGTTTGCATGTTAATTGGTTTGGTGGAGAACCTCTTTTAGGGTTGAATTTTGTAGAGCGGTTGAGCACTCGATTAATCACTCTTTGTAGATCAAGAAATATTGCGTATCGCGGTACGTTGATTACAAACGGAAGATATCTAGATGAGAAAACCGCTGAAATGCTTTCCCAAATCGGGATAAAGAGGATACAAATATCTATAGATGGAACAGAGGATTCATATTGTCGTTCAAAACGAGCGACTAGAGATGATTATCTTTCTACCATATCTAATATTGCCACTGCGGCGCGTAAAGGGCTGCCAGTTGTTTTGCGAGTTAACATTCGTGGCAACGATTTCACTTCGGCATACCAATTAGCGGATCTTTTCTTTGGTGAGATGTCACTATCGTCCAAGGTTAAACTGTATCTTGCTTTCGTCAACGAAGGCGATGTCGGGAGACTGAAAGAGTCATACGCTGGGTTTGTAGAAGGAGAAAAAAATTTGTGCACTATGTGTACAACAAGTATTCTGAAGGATCATATTACAACAAACTTTCTATTGCTCGTGGTGTATCTTGTAGCTTATCGTGCATAAACAATTATTGCATTGGTCCAGATGGGGAGCTTTATAAATGTGAACATCACTTTGGGCGAAAAGAATATATCGTAGGGAGCATTTTCAGTAAGGGGGTGGGCAGTGGATGTTTTTCGCAAGAGTACGAACGCGTAATTTATGCATCCATGCACAAAGAGAAGTGCAAAGGGTGTAAAGTGTTTCCCATATGCCTGGGAGGATGCCCTAACAGCAATCGTCTGGGTGAAGTGGGTTTTGATTGCAAAAGCTATATTGAGTATTTAATTGAATGTCAGATGAGAAGAATACGATATGAAGAAGAACGAACAAAGTAAAGAAGACATCAGGATTGTAGAGGGAATTCTGATGGGTGTTGTGTCGCAACTTGAAGGCGATTCAACCGATTACGGTCTGCTTGCTGTGAGCAGTTTCGGCGAAACACTGATTAAGACGCTTTCCCTCCCAGCGGATTGTGGCACATCCAAAATTTGGGGATTGCTGGACGATGCGACTTGCGCACTTGGACAAGTGGCCTATAATATAAAGTCAGCATTCTTCCAACGCATAGTGGAAATGTGTCATTCCTTCCTGTTGTTGGATGCTGCGGGGAGGAAAGTGGCGGAACATGCGGCGAAGGAAGGCGGAGGCATAAGTGCGAAAGATATATACGATTACTTTCTGCCGCGCAAGAAAACGACACCATTTGTGCGTGAATTCATTGAATGTTTCGACCTTCTTACGACAGAGGTCAGATTTATCCCGGAACGACTAAGGTCTGGAATATGGGCGAAAAGGAAAAGTCGCAGAAACGATGATCGGAAAATCCCAGATGGGTGGATGGAGTCGTTTCGCCCAACCCCCGGAATGTCGTGCAAGGAAGCTACTGCTAAAAGCCGTGCCGTGGCCTTGCACAATCTCGCACTTGAGTTCCCAGGATTTAAGGACAAGGCTGATAAACTCGCGACGCATTTTGATGAGCTCACCAAGAGTCTCGTAAAAGGTGTGGTTGGTCCAAATCCTATGTCGGAGATGCTTATAACTGACGAGATGGTGGAGGACGGGTATGCGCCGCCGGTCAAACCTGCGATGTACAACGATCTCAAGGCGTTGATGACTGGTGATTTTCTCGTCAACTATGACAAATTCTATGATATGGGGGCATATTTTAGGATGAGAACTGACGGGACGAACGATTTGGGCTTCAAGGAAATTTGGGAGGAGTCAGATATCTTTGAAGCGAAGGAACGCATGCTGAATAAACTAAAGCTGTTCGTTACTTCCGCCGCAGCGATGGCGCGCCGCACGGAGTCAGAATCGGCATCGCAGTTCCTTCGCGTACTTGAACTTCTGGAGAAGAAAAACGGTTATTTCAGCGTCATTACCTCGCTTGATGACCGTGCTGAACTTGAAGAGTTCATGGAATCTTTGATAAATGCACAGGAACGGCTGCGCCGTGACGTAGAGATTGCGAAACTTGGCGCGAAGCAGCCCATTCCCGTGGAGGTTGCTGACGACTCCGTGAAGAAACTGGCAGGAGCAACGGGCGCGGCAGTGAAGAAGGCGATAAAGCCAGGCAAAGGCTCGTCCAATGAGCGATTCCCAGAAGAGACCAAGCGGCAGTGTCAGAGCATATGGGAAGAATACAAAGACAATCTGGAAGTAAAAAAGCATGCGATTAGGCACAAGGTAAGCCATAACAACGTGTTTGAATACGCGAAGGCCGAACTTGCAAGGCTGGAGCCTGTGGCCATCCGGACTGCAAATGATTTCGATCGTGCACTTGGCGCCAAAAGCGACAAGAAATATAGAGACTCACCCGCCGTAAGAAAGAAAAACCGCGATAAAAAACGTCAAACGGTTTATTCGCCATATAACAATTTTCTTTCAAAACCACTCAAATGCCGTCCCTAAGCGACAGAAAGGAAGGATAGATGATTATCCCATCAATAGTAAGCGACGACGAACTACTTCAAGCACTTGCTAAAGGATTGGAAAGATTGAAGGAACGGTCGGCGAAATTTAGCGCAAAGGTAAAAGCATCTGGCAATGATCCCAATTTTTTTAAGGATTTAACTGTAGCGAGTAGGGCAGGAGAAATCTCGATGATTGACAAAATAAGGCGTCAACACTATGGAAATGTTCCAGTTGAAGATTTGGAGGGGGCCTTGATGCATAAGTTAGTTGCATACGTTCGAGATGAATTAAGCGACGAAGAAGCGTCCAAGACGTTTGGCCGTTTTTTTGATGGAATTAAAGTTCTGAAAGAGTGTGCGGCGGCATATGGGATACATGAGATGGATAAAGCGGTTCTTTATCACGCCATGACTCTGGGTCCTGGAATGCTCAAGATGTGCGGTTGCGATATTGAAGCATTAGAATCAGAATGTGATGGACTGGGATATTTATGGGCGAACGCAACTCCTGATACGCCATCTCCGCCACGTCCGGCCAATGAACCACCTCCTGCCACGGCGGTCGTCGAGATAGCCGACGCTTCCGTGAAGAAGCTGGCAGGAGCGACGGGAGTGGCGGTGAAGAAGGCGATAAAGCCAGGGCGCGGTTCGAAGAACGTGCGATACCCAGATGAGACCAAGCTTCAGTGTCAGAGTATATGGGGACGATGTAGAGTGAAAGAAGAGGTAAAGAGGCTTGCGGCCGGGCACAAGGTTAGCTCCGATGATGTGTTTGAATACGCGAAGGTCGAACTTGCCAGACTGGAGCCCGTGGCCATCAAGACAGCAGCCGAATTCAAGCGCGTGCTTGGTGCCAAAAGCGACAAGAATTACAGAGAATCGTCCGCCGTGAGAAAGAAAAAACGTGATAAAAAATGTCAAGCGGTTTGTTCATCGCAAAACAATTTTTTTTCAAATAAATCCAAATGCCGATCCTAAGCGACAGGAAGGATAAACTCTTATCTATGTCTAACGACTCAAAGAGAGCGGCGGCCGTCATCTCGGCATTAGACAAATTGCGCCGCGAACACTACGGCGATATGCCGGTCAGTGCACAAGATATCAAGCTCGTGGATCAAGTCATGAAATTACTCTTCGATGAGGAGAATAATTCCTACGCGGAAGCTCTGCGGAAAAAATACCCAAACATAGATATGTATAAAGAACAGGTCATGCCCATATTTAGGCGAGGCGTGATTCTTTATCGGCAAGCTCTTAAGATGGTCGGAAACGATTACAGAGACTTTAAATTTGAGGATAAAATCCTTGCCAATGAACTTGCGCGGGAGCTTTCTGCTCCCGAGACGGTTTTGGCGCCTGGCGATGACTTTGTGAAGATGCTGGCTGTAGCAACGGGTGCGGCGGTGAAGAAGGTGATAAAGCCAGGGCGCGGCTCGAAGAATGTACGATACCCAGAAGAGACCAAGTGGCAGTGTGATAGTATATGGAAATACTGCAGAGACAATCAAGAGGTTAAGAATCATGCGGCCGGGCACAAGGTTAGCTACGATGATGTGTTTGAATACGCGAAGGTCAAACTTGCCAGGCTTAAGCCTGTGCCTATCAAGGATGCAGACCAATTTAGACGCGTACTTGACGCCATAAGCGATAAGAATTACAGAAACAAAACCCGCCGTGAAAAGGAAAAACCGCGATAAAGAACGTCAAGCGGTTTATTCGTCGTGTAATAATTTTCTTTCAAGAGCACTCAAATGCCGTCCCTAACGGGGCGGCGTTCTGTTTATACCATTTATGCCTCTATGGGAATCTGCCGCGCAAACAGAGTTTGCGGTGGATTGCTTAATATAATATGCGTGTCCAAAGGCGAGATAGGAATCAACATGGTGTTGCTTCCCGCCTGTCAGACAGAAAGGGCGCGCACAATGAGAAATGCGATCGAAAACTGGGTAGTTGAACTTGATTCTCTCTTCAACATTTTCAAGGTATCAAGGGATAAAGCCATACGCCAGAAGATCTTACTTATAGCTTTGAATCATTACACTCTATCTTATGTTGCACGCCGTCGTTCAGATTGGCCGCGCGTATGGCAGGAGGATGTGGAGGTAAGGCTGGGTAACCGGCTTGCCGCTGCGTTAGAAGATCCCTCAATAGTGCAGTCAAGTATAAGTGGCTATATGAGCAATTGGTATCGTTCGTTATCATCCTCAACC
>Ga0265300_10004198_pt1 | contig 11546 bp, 16 predicted proteins | sample AusTroGonzalo_MG_FD_193482 | JGI IMG/M metagenome (GOLD analysis project Ga0265300, IMG submission 193482) | Bovine rumen microbial communities from tropical cattle in Woodstock, Queensland, Australia - Gonzalo_03 | ecosystem: Host-associated > Mammals > Digestive system > Stomach > Rumen ... | reverse complement strand
TTCTTTAGAATCATCATCTTCAGTAGTATAGAATTTTGTAATCACTGCCTGAAACAGTTTATCACCTTTTTTAATAACCATATCTTTGTCAGTCATGAATCCTAGCATTATATGACCTTCATTATCAGAATTATTATAGTAATCACTATCTATAACGGGTATTGTATTTAGCATTCTGAATCCATACTTGAATCCATAAGAACTTCTTGGAAAACAAAGCAATACTTTATCTTCACTCATTTCACATTTTATACCTGTTGGAATGACATATTTCTTATTCTTTTCAACCTTAAAAGTAAATGGAGCAATAAAATCATAACCAGCAGAATGTTTTGTAGACCTAGTTGGAAGTTTCAAATCATTATATGTCGCTTCAACATCAATAGTAAGATTTTTTTCAAAATCATTATCTGAACAAAACATCTTCATTATTGACTTGGAGTATTCTTCAATAGAAACTTTATAAAACTTATTCATTTTCTTCCTCCATTAATTCAAATTCCTTACATATATCTGTATCTTCATTTATTCCTTCATTACCTTTAAGACATTCATATTTTTCAATCGGTTCATTACCATAACAGACCATCTTCATAGAAAAATATCTGCATTCGCAACAAGTTTTATTCTGTTTCACTTTCTTTCTCCATTTCCTTGTTTATCTTGAAAGACATTCTTTTCCAAAATCCCTTGTTATGTTTCTTGAACAATGACTTATAGAAAACTGTATAACCTTTGTTTGTATGACAGAATTCTTGACAGAACTCTTTTCTGTTTTTATTAACTTTCATATTTCTGTTCCTTTCTTTTAATAATTAGATTATAAAACAACAAATGAAATTTTCTAAAATAAAAAACTGTATAGAATTACTCTATACAGTTTTCAAGGATATAAGTATTATGACAACTAATTTTCAATCTTAAAAGGATAGATAAGATATTTCATTAATTTTTCCAATTCACAGATGAAATACTTACCTTTATATATTACATGATTATGTATTTCATTCTGTATAACTTCATATTTATATAAAGTCTGTTTCTTCAAATCTTCTATGTTCATACAGCAGAAATCCAAAGTCCTGTTACCTCTGAAAACAATCAATGGAGTAAGTTTCTTAATCTTTCCATGAGTTTCTGCCTGTTCCATGACTTTATCTATCCAACTAAACTTTTCATCCATCAAGGTATTCAAAGTGACATCAGAAATACATTTATGATGTTTGCATTCAACAGAATAGGGAAAGAATTTCATAGCTAATCCCAAATCAACATCATTGTCAGCTTCTTTGGCAGTTCCTGAAGATTTTTCTCTTCTAGGCTTCAGATTGACATTTCCCATCGCTTCATATAAATTCTTATATTCCGAAACAGTATCATATAAAAACTTATGAATAAAATCAGCAATCTTGTTTTCAAATTTCTTTCCCTTATCTTTCTGCATTGTCATTTTTCAAGTATTCCTTTATCACATTCAACTGAAATATAGTTCTTTAAACATTCTTTTGAACATAGACAACATCTTTTATGGTCAATATTCTTCTTAATAGCTTTTTCTTCTTTTACTTCTTTGAAACAAAAATCACAAATCATTATAAATCTCCTTTATATAAATAAAATATACTATTTTTTAATTTTTTTAAAAAACTATTTACATTTTTATATTTATTATATATAATTATAATATAAATTAAAGTTAAACAAAAGGAGATTTAAAAATGACTAATGAAGAAATCAAAAAAGAAAGAAAATGGCTTCAGGCACAGAGTGATTTAATTGAAGCTTTGGAAGAATCAGTTGGTTTCAAAATTAATAGTGAACTATATGAAGAATATGAAAAAGAAAATAAAGCTGTGTATGATATTCTTTGGGCAATAACTACATTATATAAGGAAAAAACTCCTGATATGATGAATCATCTTGTAAAAGCAATCAAAAAATTCAAATAAAACAAAAAGGAGATTATAGAATGAAATTAGTATCATATACAACCAGTCCACTTCTTCTCAATAAATATTACTATGTAGTATCAAGTATTGAAGATTACTTAAAACTACGTATTGAAAACAAAGAATTATATGTAGAAGAAATAAAAGATGTTCTAAAGACCCACCCATTTTTGTGGGTAAATGTTGATGGAACATTAGGTAAAAGATAAGTAAAAACTCCTAGATTAATTTCTAGGAGTTTTTTATTTTAAATTATATCAATCATCACTATAAGCATTAATTATTTCCCATTTATTATTTTTTACGTCATATTCAAGTATCTTTATCTCATTCGTATCATTATCTCTTAAACTTACAAGACCTTTATAATCTTCATATATTTCATAATTCATTATATTTTTATCTTTCAAAAACTTTTTCAAAGTTTGCTTTGCATTTCTTAATATACTTTGCATATAACCTTTAGGGTCTTTATGATATGCTTCAGTAGTGACATAATTTTTAAAATTTCTAATCATTTTAAATCTCCTTAAAAATTAATATATATATTTACTTATATTATTTCTATCTTTGAGAACATTTGTTTATTTACTTTCAATGTGACATCAAATCTGTCCTGCATTTCCAATCTATGAGAGATATTATAGACTGTTTTTCCATTTCTTTTAAGTGAATTGAATATGTTCATAAGTCCATCTATTCCGTCAGAATCCAAAGACTTGTCTGAGATTTCGTCTAGGAAAATAACATTAGTATTTATTGATTTCTTCATTTTACCTAGTTCATAGAAAGCAAACAACAATGACAAGTCCAATCTCTGTTCTTCACCACTTGAGAAAGAACCATAGGAAAGTTTTTCATAACCTCTTGCAAAGATTTCAATGTCAAAGTTTTCATCAAAGGTAATTCTGTATTTTGCTGAGAATACTTCAAGATACTTGTTCACATATTCATTAAGAATTGGAATGTATTTCTTTATTATATAAGACTTTATGCCTTTATCTGATAAAATATTAATCATATCAAGAATATTGTTATATAAATATTCTTCATTCTCTTTCTGCTTGTCATACTCTTTATCTTTCTGTTTAAATGGTTCCAAGTCTGTCAATGGATTACTCTTTTCACTTTGTAAGGAATTTATTTCAGAAAGATTGTTTTCTACAAGTTTTCTGTTTATATGTATATCCTTTTCAATATTTGTCTTGTCAAACATTATTCTATTCTTTTCTTCATAGATGATATTGATTTCCTTAGAAAGATTCATGAGTGAATTACTATTTTCTTCGATATATTCATTCTTTCTTTTCTGTAAATCATTCTTATGACTGATTAAGATTTCAATTTTATTGTTCACTATTTCCAATCTCTGTTTATGTATTTCTTCAGTTTCTTTCAATGCAAAGCTACAGTCAGATTTCAATTTCTTTATATCATTATTATATTGTTCAATATTCCCTTGATTAATAAGCAACTGAGCATCCATGTTCTTGATGTTTTCTGTAATCTCATTCTTATGGGATAAATCACTATCTATCTTCTGACCACAAGTAGGACAGATTTTATTGTTTTCAAAGAACATAATCTTTTCTGAAAGTTCCTTGTTCTTTTCATTCAGTTTTTCTATATTCGATTTTATCTTATTATATTCAAGCTTTGATTCATTCTTTATTTCTGATATCTGTTTCTCATATTTCATACACATATCAGTAGCCATACTTCTAACTTTATTTATCTCATCTTCTATACCTTCAGACTCTTTATTAAATTTCTTCATAGCTGTATCATACTGATTCTGAAAAAATTCCTGTTTCTTTTCTGTTTCTTCTATTCTCTTGTCAAAGTCTGAATCAGTTATCTTCTTTTCTACATCTTCTAACTGTTTATTCAAAATAACAATGTATTTTTCAATCTCTTTGTTCTTTTCCTCTAATTTCTTTATTTTTTCATCATTATTTTCACTGTATTTTCTGTTTGATTCTTCAGCAAGATACAGTTTTTCAAGATTGGATTTCTTGTTGTATTCAATATCAGTAAGTTTCTCTTTCTGTATTCCTCTTTTTACTTTCAATTCTTCAAGCATTTCAGAAAAGATTTTAAGATTCAATACATTTTCAATAAAATTTCTTCTGTCTGAAGCATTAAGTTTCAGAAATGGAGTATAGTTCTTTGAAGAAATGAATATTGTATTTGCAAAAGTATCAGAATCTACACCTATCAATAATTCCAATGTTTTCTGATAGTCTTTTCTTGATGAATCGGTATCAACTAATTTACCATCTTTATATAATTCAAAAATATCAGGCTTGATACCTCTTTTTACTAGAAATTCCGAACCATTATGTTCAAATGTTATTTCTACCAATAATTCTTTCTTGTTTATAGTGTTTACAAGTTCTGATTTCTTAATCTTTCTGAATGGCTTGCCTGTCATTCCAAAATAAAAAGCTTCAAGAGCAGTTGTCTTTCCTGCTCCATTCTCTCCTGTAATTAGATATGTATGATTATCAGAAAGATTCATTTCTGTAAAAGCATTACCAAAACTTAAAAAATTCTTGAATCGTATGTTTTTGAATTTCATTTCTGTATTCCTTTTCAAATTTTATATTTATTATATAAAAATTTTAATTTTTTTAAAAAAAGTATTTACATTTTTATAAATATTATATATAATAATTATGTAAGTTAAAGTTAAACAAAAGGAGAAATAAAATGAAAAACTTCAAAGTAACAAGAAAGATTCAGAATGCAACTAACAAATTTGGTGAACTCTTTAATAATAAGAGTCACAAATTTGCTAAAAATTTCATAAAGAATGAAATTGATGTAGCCGCTTCTCAATTAAGAAGTATTGTAAGTAATATTACATTGGAAGAAAGTTACAAATTGGCTTCATCTTGGATTAAAACTTTAAATGAAGATGAATAAAATATTAAATTTATAAAAAAATAAAAAAGACTAGGTAAATTGATACCTAGTCTTTTTATTACTTAACTATTCATCAAGCTGGAAGATTGGTGATTTCAATCTTTCTGAAGTATGCTTCTGCTCCAAATGGGTTGTCAGTAAGAGCATATCTCATTCTGAAGAACAATCTTGGCTGGTCACCTTCTTGAGTTACACCACTAGTAATCTGTAATGGAATGTATGGACTGTAGAATACACCTGCGTCAGTTTCATTAAGACCTTTATAACCCATGATTACCTGAGTATTGTCTTGGAACAAGTCTACGAATACTTTAATGTAACCATTGAAGATACCTGCAAAACTAGACATTACGGGGTCAACACCTGTAGTATCAAGTCTGCCACTCATTTCAAGGGCGGTCAAAGTAGCGGTATCAACTATCATCCAGTTACCCTGACCTCTTCTAGTAGCTTTAGCAATATCTCTAGAAGTTCTTGAAATCTTGGCGGCTAAGTTCTGATATTTTTCAACTTCCCATCTACCATCAGCGGCTGAATAATTCCAAGTAGAAACACCACCTAATACTGATTTAGCATCAGCATAGTCAATAGCTTCTCTGTTCAATTCAAGAATGATTTCTTCAGAACCAATCTGAGTGAATAATGAAACTGCATCCATACCATGCTGAGCCTGTAAGTCTTCAGCCATTTCTCTGGTAAATGAAGCTTTCATTTTTCTAGTCTGTGCTGTAGCAGAAGTTCTTTCTACAGTGACACCGATTTCCTTCATGTCAGTTCCAAGAACTTCACCTTGTGCTGTGGTTACAGGTCCGGTCCAAGTCTTGAATACATGTTTGTAAAGTGCTTCGTTTGAAGTCTGAGATTTAACAGTAGTTTCAGCGGCACTATAAGAAGCGGCATTATCTACATTATCACCTGCGGCAAATCTGTCTGCACCATCATTGGAAGTAATCTTAACAAGTAATGCATTACCTTCTTTGAATACGATGTCACCTGTTACACCATCTTCAGAAGCAATCTTACCATTTACTGTAAATGCAGTAGCATCAGTAAGAACAACAATCTGAGAAGTTGGTCTCTTTACTGGGTCAGCTTCGGTACCTGCATATAATGCTCTCATGCAGTATACAAGACCTGTTGGAGCAGTCAATGGTTGAACGCCAAACATTTCAGTAGAAATGAGTGATGGAGCAATACGTCTCAACATAGGAATAAGAATTGGATTGAACTGAGCAATATCAGCAGACTGAGTAGTTTCAAGAACAAGTTTCTGTAACTGTTCCATCTGCATAGCAAGAGGAGCCTTCTGTGAACCTCTGACTTTTGGCATTACTTCTTTTACTGCGTCAAAAGCCTTATCTTCACAAGCAATTACATCATTCCACTTTCTGCAAAGTTTTGCACTAGATTCAAAAGTAATAGTTAAATCATTAGCCATAGTTTATAAAATCTCCTTTATAAGATTATTTACTTTTTAGTTAGTCATGTCATGGAATTTGGATAACCATTCTTTGACTGTTTCTTTTTCAGAACCACAAGCTTCTTTTTTGACCTTTGATTTTTTGGAATCACAACCTTCATTTTCCAAATCAGGGTCATCGCCATCTTTTTCATCTTCCTTATCACTCATATCATCAATATCGTCAACATATTCATCATCATCTTCATTGACTTTCTTTGATTTCTTTTCAGTGATAAGATTTGATTTTACAATGTCAAGTTTGGTCTTGAAATCTTCAACAGATTCAGTAACCATACCTTCCATCATATTCATACATTTTTCTTTGGAAATTATGGACAAGTCCTTAGTTTCCTGAATAAATGCTATAGCCTTTTCTGCTTCAAGAAGTTCTTTTCTCAATTCATGATTTTCTTTAAGAAGTGAATCAACTTTTTCATTCAGACGAATATTGGTTTCATTCATTTCTTTAACAATATCAGTATCGGTTTCAGGCAATGAAATACCATTTTCTTCAAATACTTTCTGAATACCATGAATGATGTCTTTAGCCTTTTCTACCACCATTGTATTTTGAATCTTGACTTTGTTTTCAGAAACGAACTCTTTAGCTGTATCCTGCATGTAACTGTCAATGCTTTCAATCAACTGTTCTTTTTCTTCTTGGAAAGTCTTTTCGTATTTAGCATCCAATTCTTCTGTCAAGGTTTTTTCCTTTTCAGCAATAGTTTCAGATACTTTCTTGTTCACAAGTGCTTCAAATACAGTGGAGATTTCTTTCTTTGCTTCTTCTGTAACTACATCTTCAGTTACATATTTGGCAAATACTTCATCAAATTCCTTCATTTTTGAATTTCTCCTTTTAAGAATCTAAACATTTTAAATTATTTACTTTTGAGCAAATAACTTATCAAAATATTTTTTCATGACATCTTTAACAATAGAATCTTTGTTCTTAGATGTCATGTTAGAAAATTTTAACTTTGAATCCTCAATAACCTGTTCAAAGTTCTTAGCTTCCATAATTACACCATTCTGATATACCCAGTCTCTTTCTTCCATAACACCCTGAATGAAGGCATCAGGAGCAGATGGGTCATAGACTATATCAGCAAGTGCAATTATCTTTCTGCACCAAGTTTCAACATAATCTTTCTTCTTTTCCAATTTTGCTAATGCTCTTGAAGAAAATCCCAACTGAACACCATTCTTTAGAAGATTTTTAAGAATATCTCCACAAGGTGTTCCATCTGTAACTTTTGCTTTCAGATAAACATTGTCACCATCAAGCATCATATCAGTGAACTTGGCACAGATTCTATCAATATTTATCTTGACTTGGTCATCAGGTTCTGTCGGATGTTCCAATTCTGCAACTGCTCTGTTCTTATCAAGATAATCTCTCTTATATTCATTAAGCTGTTCAATCATTGGTTCTCTGACATAAACTCTGCCATTACCATTCTTGATACCCATCTGTATTCCAATTCCTTCAATAGTCCAATTATCTGAACCATTCAAGGATTCATTTACAGCCTTGATATTATTACAGTTAAATTCTCTTACAAGTTTTAAGGTTTCCATTTTTACTTTCTCTTCTTTGATTCAAGACAGTCAGATTTGATTTTATCCATCTGTTCATCTGTCAAATCATCAGTATCAGAAACTATTTCCTTATAATATTCAATATCATCTTCTTCATCAAGAATCTTTTCACCTTTTTCACCATCTAATTCATACTTGATGATAATTGATTTTTCATCTTCAGGTGCTTCAATACTGACAAGTTCAAATTCATCTTCATTTTCTTTCACTTTTTTCATTTTTCGTTTTGCTTCAACAGTAGGATAAAGTGAAAGTTCAGCAATAGCATCCTTTTCAATTTCAGAAGCCAATTCATCAAATTTCTGTTCAAAAACCTGATTATATTCTTTTCTGAAACTTGAATAATCTTTTTTAGCTACAAATTGTAATAAATCAGACATAATCAATATCTCCTAATTTTTTATAAAATATATACTTTTCTATCTGAAACTTCTGAAACTACTTTCAGAATCATCTTCTTCAAGTTTTCCATCTTTCTTCATAGTTTCAATTTCTTTATGAATTGATTCAATTTCTTCATCAGTTCTGTTAAGAATATTCTTTTCAATATAATCATCAGAAAAATATCTGCCTGTATAGTCCTTTAACTTATCAAGCATATCAACTCTTCTTTCAAGCAATGAAAGTTTCTTTGATTCTGCCCAATATGAATTTTCATTCCAATTATATCTGATGTTGTCTTCAAAATTATCATACCAATCCTGAACGGTGACAACACCTTTTCTTATAAGATGTATTCTCAATGCCTGAGTAAGAAGTTCAGAAAATTTCACTCTCAATTTCTGACAGAATCTTGCAAACTTCATTTCATCTCTTGAAAATTCTGTAGAACCAAAGTCAATAGCAGGAGCATTGTCATTATCTGCTCTTGTAGATGGAATCTTTAATGCTTTCCAAACTCTACGTTTGAAATAAAGCAAATCAGAAATTTCTGAAAGCTGATTACCACCACTTATAGTTTCAATCTGAGTTCCTTTTGAACCCATTCTAGGTAGCCAATAATCTTCAAGCATAGTCATTATTGACTTGTTCTGATTGATGACACCTGTTGTATTGTCATATGTAAGTTTTGTTTTGAATCTATCCATAAGATTCTTTACATATTGTTCTGCTTTCTGAGTTGACAATCTTCCAACATCAATATAGAATGCTCTTCTTTCAGGTGCCCTTGTGAATCTGTAGACTACCAATGAATCTTCCAAAAGTTTCAACTGATTTGCTGGTTTGATTGCTCTATGAAGATAGGAAATATAGATTCTGTTCTTTGAATCTGTTATACCTGATGGAACAAATATTAAATGGTCTGAAGAAACAAGATAATTAGCAGGTATATCTTCTATATTAGTAACTGATATTCTCTGTGTCATATCCCTTGTTTCATCTATATAATAGTAAAACTTATTGTTTTTCTTATCATAAAGTCTGATTACATGATATGGTCTTACAAAATGAAAACCTACAATACCTTCCTTTGGTTTTTTAGAAAACAAAGGTTGCATATATAATCTGCCACAGATATACCATCTTCTAAAATATTCATCGGCTTTTATATCAAATTTAAGAAGTTTCTTTATATGGTCAAATTCATCATATATAGTTTTCTTCACAGATTCAGAAAGACCCGTAAGTTCAAGATTCAATTCAACAACCGATTTCATGTTTTCTTGAACAATGGATTCATCAACTATTTCATCAACTGCTTCAGAAACAAAATCTATCTGAGCAAAGTCTTCATATTGATGAACAAGCTGTGCTATTGATTCAAAACTGACATCAAAATTCACATAGGAATTGAATATCCCACCCTGATTCATTATTCTACTATCAGCTTGAATATATTCAGGAATTTCAGGATTTCCTATAGTGGTAAATTCAAGTTTCTGTTGAACGAAACTTGGTAATATGTTTTTAAATATTTCTGTTGCACCAAACATAATTATTTTTCCTTAATATATCTATTTACTTTTCTTTCTTCTGAATACCACCAATAGTTTTATAGAATCTGCTGAGCAATGTCTTATAGACATATTCCTCACCAGCTTTCTTGAATTTTGGCATGACATTCTTAATCATTTCTTCATAGTTCAATCTGTTGAATTCCCAAACATCACTTCTTATATGGGTATAAAGATAAGTTCTTATACAAAGATAGAGATAACCTTCAGGAACCTTTGCAGATTTTATTGCCTGAACAACATCTTTATATTGTATTCTTTTCTTGGCGGCAAACATTGTCATTAATTTTTTTGCTATTGAAACTCTCCAAGTGTAAGGAAGATAATGAAGATTCAATCCCATCCATCTGTCAGCACCTTTGGCAATCAGAACAAAAAGAGGAAGAGCATCCCAAAATTCAAGAATGTCTTTCCACTTTGCATCATAAATCATTATGAACATGGCACCTAGATGAGCTTTCTGAGGTGTCTTGACTATCTCTGGAGGATAGAAATCTTCAGAAATAATCTGTCCAATAATCTTCATTACTTTCTGAGGTAATGTAGCCATAATCAATCCTTACTTAAAAAATATGAAATTTCAGTAACTTTCGGATATATTCTATCCAAATCAATATCAATATCTTTCTTTGACAGATAATCTATCTGTAGATAACCAAAAACCTTATCCTTATTTATCAAGGGAATCTGAATATAGACTTTTATTCCATGTCTTCTCATTGTAACTTTTGAAAAACTTTCAGGCATTTTTTCAACATCATATTTGAAAACTGTATATTTATTTTCCTTAGAAACTATCTTTTCTATATAGCTAGGAAACTTTGATTCAAATACTGCTTTTATTGAATCCCATATAAGCATTGCCATAACATTCTGAAACTTGTTTGCTTCATAACTGATACCATCAGAACATATTTCATAAACTCTTGAAATTTTCCATGCAGGTTGAGATGGAAGAAAAACTGTTCCATTATGAAATCTGTTTATTGAAACTCTGCTTGACAGTGAAATGGTCTTTATCTCAATAAGTCTTTCATATACAAAGTCAACTTCCTCTCCAATCTTCTTACCATCAAATTCCTTGTGTAATACTTTTTCAAGAAATTTCTTTGTCTTTTCAGCTATAAAAGCTGTTATTCCTGTCTTGAATGCAGTAATCAGCAAGATTACAATACTTGATATACAAATCCACAGATAGTGGTCAAAAGTCAATAAGTTCTGTTCCATTTCACAAAGCCCGTTTCTGTCAGTATCTTGAAATCAATGTTATGTTTCTCAGCAACTTTAGAAGCATAGTTCCATTTTGCCTCATTTACTATATACTGTTTCACTGCATAACGGTAACTTTTAGTGATTCTTTTCTTTCTTTCAGGTGGTCTTGTCTGAGTGAAAGGCTTTATCTCTATCAGTGCTTCTTTCACTTCATTATTCTTTGTTCTGTAGCGAATGAAAACATCTATGAAATACTTATGTTGTTCATTATCCAATGGATTTATATAGCCAACAACAAATTCTTCACAAGCCCAGTTGATGATATAAGGATTCAAGTCAAAAAATCTGAACCATTTGAGTTCAAGACCGCTTCTGTAGACAATATTATCCATTCTGCCTGTATATTTATCAGGATTTATAGGTTTGTAAATTCCTTGC
>Ga0265300_10004196_pt1 | contig 11550 bp, 4 predicted proteins | sample AusTroGonzalo_MG_FD_193482 | JGI IMG/M metagenome (GOLD analysis project Ga0265300, IMG submission 193482) | Bovine rumen microbial communities from tropical cattle in Woodstock, Queensland, Australia - Gonzalo_03 | ecosystem: Host-associated > Mammals > Digestive system > Stomach > Rumen ... | reverse complement strand
TCATCAACAACTGGGGTGGCGGTATTTCGGACTGCGACGGTATTGGTTGGTGCTTTGACCCGGCAATCTTCTTCGATGATGATGGCACGGGCTACTTCACGTTCGGTGGCGGTAGTAGCAATTCCCGCCCGGCAAACGACAACAACAATAACATCTTCAATATCTACAAGTTCAACAAGGATATGAAGGGCTTCGATGTGAGCTCCAAGACCCAGCTGAAAATCGGCGGTCCGAAGGCGATGGAAGCTTCTTACATCCATAAGTACAAGGGTAATTACTACCTCTCTTACAGTACGGCTGATTTGCGTATTGCCTACGGTATGTCCAAGAACCCGATGGGTCCTTACGAATACAAGGGCATTTTCATGGGTAACCCGAGCATCAACGGCCAGAACATCAATGCCAATAACAACAACCACCACGGCATTGCAGAATTCAAGGGCCACTGGTATGTCGCTTACCATGACCGCCGCATCGCAAACGGTTACGACGGCCTCGAAAAGATTCCTGCCGATGACGGCAAGGCGAACCCGGTTCCCGCTTTCCACCGCAGCGTTTCGGTCGACGAATTCTATTACAATGACGACGGTACGATGAAGTCGCTCACCTTCACGAAGGAAGGTCCGGAACAGATTGAAAACTTTGATCCGTACGACTGGTATCCGGCTTTGACGAGTTCCAAGCAGAAGGGCATCCGTAGCCGTTCTAACTGGGCTCCGGGCAAGGTCGCAGAACACCTCTTGCTCCCGCTTTCCACGAAGGAATCCTGGATCCGCGTTTCTGGCGTTGACTTTGGTACGGCCGCAACGGGCTTTGTTGTCGAAGCGGCAAGCACTGCCGACGGCAACAAGATTGAAATCCACACGGGTTCTGCCAGCGGTACCTTGGCGGGAACCTGCTCGCTCAAGAATACCGGCAACAAGTCCACTTTTGCTGAAAATACTTGCGAAGTCGAAGGTCTCAAGGGCATCGTAGACGAAGTGTTCCTCGTGTTCAAGGGCTCCCAGGATTCGACGATGGCCATCAAGGCCTGGGGATTTGAAGGCAGCGGCACGACTGAGCCGACTCCGCAGGTTCCGTACGATAGCATCGCTGTGAAGCTCCCGGCTGTGATTGAAGCTGAAAAGTATGACTATCCGGGCACGGGCCGTGGTGGCGATGTGGCTTCGTATAGCGATGCCGAAAAGGCGAACCAGGGTGATGCCGAGTTCCGCACGGGCGAAGGCGTTGACATTGTGCTTGGCGGTACGGGTATGGCCATTGGCTATACGGCTTCTGGCGAATGGCTTGAATACACTGTCGAAGTTCCGGAAGATGGTGATTACGCCATCAAGGCCTCGGCTTCTACCGGTAACGAAAACGGCACGAGCTTCTGCTTCTTGGCTGACGGAAAGGCCATTGGTGATACCATCAAGGTTCCGCAGACGGGTGAAGACTGGAGCGTCTACAAGGAATTTGACGGCGGCGTGGCAAAGCTTACCAAGGGTACGCATGTGATCCGCTTGGTCATCACGGGTGAAAACGTGAACGTGGACTGGTTCTCTCTTGGCGAGGCTAAGACGGACGCCATCCACTCGGCAGTGAGATTTGCAGTCCCGAGTTCCAAGGTCTATCGTGTGTATAATGTCGGCGGAAAGCTTTTGGGCACGGTCGATATGACGGGCAAGAAGGCTGGCGTTGCACTCTCCGATGCTGGCTTCTCTAAGGGTGTTTATATGCTCAGGAGCGTTGACGGTCGCAAGTCCTTCATTACTTCTGTTGCAAGGTAAATCTCTCTCGTAAAATATTCATAATTCCGAAACCACATAACAAAAAAGCACTCCGAAGGCGAACCCTCCGGAGTGTTTTTTTTCGTTACCAAAATGTCAATGAAAAAAATTCCCAGAAATGTGGTTTTTAGTGGGTGGAAATCTAAATTTTAAGGTGGAAAGTCTTGCAATCTTGCAAGGGATATTATGGGATGTCTTATGAGAGTTTAAAGCTGTTTTGCTTTAGCGGCTTTTTCGGCTATAGGCTTGTTGCCTCAGCCGTATACACCAAAAAAAGATCCTCCTAAACCACACACCCTAATGATGCCGCGAGGCATTGTTACGCCTCGGGACGAACGTCCCGAGGTGTTTTTGATTATAGAGTCGTTACTTTCGTTACCAAACTGTCAATGGAAAATTTTTGCGGTTTTGCGAGAAGTCTGAGGGGGCGGTATAGATTTAAATTGAACCTTGGAATGTTTGGGAAAAACGTAAGGTGCAAAACAATATGGGAGATATTTATGAAGTGTATGGGTGATGTCTTGAAGGTTGCGTCGTTTGGTTTGGCTTTTGCGATTCCGGCTATGGCCGCCTCGACGGTGACGGTTAACGTCGACGAAGAACACCAGGTCATTCGTGGTTTTGGCGGCATGGTGCATAACCAGTGGCAGGGCGGTGGCGGACTTTCCGAAGCCGATGCCAAGCTTGCTTTTGGTACGGGCGATGGCCAGATCGGCCTCAATACGCTCCGCATTCCGGTGTATGCAAGCTCCAACGACTTCAATAAGGAAGTGCAGGCCGCAAAGTATGCGAAGGCCGTTGCCGGCGATGACTTTATCTTGTATGCAACTCCGTGGACATCTCCATATGCAGGTGCAAACCAGCATATGGCTTCTTCGAACTACCAGAAGTATGTGGACCACCTGAACAGCTTTAACGATTACATGAAGAACCAGGGCGTTCCCCTGTACGCTATCTCCATCAGTAACGAACCGGACTGGTGCGGCGAATGGGCTTGCTGGAGTGCCGATGAAATCTACAACTTCACCAAGGGCTATGCCGACAAGATGCGCAAAAACGGCGTCAAGGTGATTTCGACGGAATCCTTCCGCTACGACAAGAACCTTTACAACAAAGTCTTGAACGATGCCTCTGCCCTTAAGAACTGGGACATTCTCGGTGCGCACTTCTATGCATCCGAAGCCTCTACCGGCGATAACTTCTTCCAGTACAGCCTTGCTGACCAGAAGAATGTGGAACGCTGGATGACGGAACACTACACCGAAAGTCAGGGCAGTGGTAACTACTGGCGTACCGTGATGCGTACGGGTGACCAGGCAAACCAGAACAAGTTGGATACCGTGCGCGCCATGGATGTGGCTTACGAAATGTTCCGCGGCCTTGCCATCGGTAACTTCAATCAGTACACCTGGTGGTACATCCGTCGTTGCTATGGCCTGATTATGGAAAAGGACTTTGGCAACAAGCTCCAGATTCCGCAGAATGAAATCGGCAAGGTTTCGAAGCGCGGCTACATCATGAGCCAGTATGCACGATTCATCCGTCCGGGTGCCATCCGCGTGGGGGCAACTGCAAAGCCCGAAGCTAATCTGTTCGCCAGCGCCTACAAGAGTTCCGAAGGTGATTCCGTGATCGTGGTGCTTGTGAACCGTGATTACAAGAATACCAAGACTGTGACGATCGACGTGAAGGGCGCCGATGTCCAGACATTCCATGTGTACACGACAAGTGAAGCCAAGAATGCTCAGGACGATGGCGAAGTCGAAGTCAAGAACGGTTCTGTGACTATCACTATGGATCCGGGTAATACGAGCAACAAGGACTGCATCGTGACGCTCGTGGGCCTTGGCACTCCGGCAGAACCTGTGCCGCGTGAACCGTTTGGTGGCAAGATGGCCGAAATTCCGGGCAAGATTGAAGCTGAAGATTTTGACGTGATGGGCACTGGCAAGGGCAATATCACCTACAAGGATGGCGATACCGAAGATCACGGTGCTGAAAGCAATGGCGGCAAGAGCTATCGCGAAGGCGGCGTCGACATTTACAAGAGCGGTGACAATTACGCACTGGGTTACACGCAGGCTGGCGAATGGGTCGAATACTCTGTGAACGTGAAGGCTGATGGCGATTACTACGTGACTGCACATGTGGCCTCCGGCAATGAAACGTCCGCATTTGAACTCTTGCTCGACGACAAGGAACTTGTGAAATCTACGACGGTTCCGAAGACGGGCGAAGACTGGGAAACCTATAAGGACCTCTCGCTGGGCAAGGTGACGCTTTCGAAGGGCGAACACATCTTGCGCCTCTCGATTACGAGCGACTACGCAAATATTGACTGGTTGCGCTTTAGCGTGAACGAAAACGGCGACGAACCGGATCCGACTTCGCTTAAGACGAAGTTCCAGCTGAACAATGTTTCCGAAACGTATGGCGTCTTTGACGTGAACGGTGTGCTGGTAGGCAGGATCAACGCGATGACCAAGGACGACGTGGTCCGTATGACCAAGAACGTGGCCCGTCAGGGCGGAATCTACTTCGTCAAGTCCTTGAAGACGGCGAAATCCTACCGCATCTCGGTCGTGAAGTAACTTCATATTCCAAAAAGCGGGAGCCAAGCGATTGGCTCTCGTTTTTTTGAGAGTGTTTGGAAAAAAAGGAGAAAAAATGAGTGTGGAAATATAGTTTTAAAGGGATGTCTGGCGCATTGACAAAACGTCCATATTATATGGAACTTACAAGCGTGCGTTTTTTACGTTTTGAGGATAATTTTATATAGGATAAATGGATTAAGGAAAATTCTATGAAAATGGGTGAAAAATTTAAGAAAATGATGGCTGTCGCAGGTGCTGCGGCTGGTCTTTCGTTGTTTGCGGTTTCGGCGAATGCTGCTCCGAACCCCAATTTCCATATCTATATCGCTTACGGTCAGTCTAACATGGCCGGTAACGGTGCTATTGTCCCTGCTGAGGATCAGGCCAAGGATCCCAAGAACTTCTTGATGCTTGCATCCCATACGGCAAACGCAAGCAGCCGTAGCGGTAGCACCACCCAGTCCATCAAGACTGGCGAATGGTACCCGGCAATTCCGCCGATGTTCCATGCTTTTGAACAGCTTTCTCCGGCCGACTACTTTGGCCGCGCCATGGTGGATTCCTTGCCGGGCGTGACCGTGGGCATTATCCCGGTCGCTATCGGTGCCGTAAGCATCAAGGCTTTTGACAAGGACCAGTACCGGGCCTACTTCAGTTCTGCTGCAAGCTACATCCAGACCTGGGCCAAGGACTATGATTCCAATCCTTACCAGAGAATTGTGGACTTGGGCAAGAAGGCCAAGGAAGTCGGTGTCATCAAGGGCTTTATTTTCCACCAGGGTGAAACCGATGGATCTGGCACGGAATGGCAGAACAATGTGTACAAGACTTACAAGGACATTGTGAATGCCCTTGATCTGGACGAAAACGAAGTTCCGTTTGTTGCCGGCGAAATGATGAATGACCCCACGGGTAACTCAGGCCAGGGTAGCTGCTGCAGTAGCAAGAATGCCGGTATCGCCCAGTTGAAGAGCAAGTTCAAGAAGTTCGGCTTGGCCTCTTCTCAGGGCTTGAAGGGTAACGGCAAGGATCCCTACCACTTTGGTCGCGAAGGCGTGATTGAACTTGGTCGCCGCTATGTTCATGAAATGCTCCAGCTCATCGACAAAACGATCGACCCGGATGCTCCGGAAGTGAACTTGGTTGACCCGAGCCAGTCCACGGTTCCTGACGAACCGCCTGAGGAATATGGTCCGTATGGCGATGCCCCTGCAAGTATTCCTGGCACGATTGAAGTCGAAGAATACAACAAGGGCGGTGCCGACAAGGGTTACTACGACTTGAGCAAGGGTAACGAAGGCGGCAAGTTCCGCAAGAACGACGTGGATATTTATCAGCCGAACATGGGCCTGGTCGTTGGCCACTGCCAGAAGGGCGAATGGCTCAAGTATTCCGTGAATGTCGCTGCCGATGGCGATTACGCAATCTCTGCACTCGTTGCTGGTGACAACGGTACGGGTAGCTTTGCCCTCTACATGGACGATAAGCAAATCGGTACGGAAATCGCTAACGAAGGCAAGGGCTTTGATACCTTCACGACGGTGAACGGTGGCAAGGCTACGCTTACCAAGGGCGAACATGAATTGAAGCTCGAAATCACCAATGACTGGATTGATATTGACTATGTCGAATTCAAGGAAGTCAGCTCCCAGCCGCCTATCGGGATTAAGAATATCCGCTTTAGCACGACTGAAGCTGAAAGCAACTATAGCGTCTTCGACATGCAAGGCATCAAGCTTGGTTCGTTCAAGGCTAAGGGCATGGATGAAGCCATGAATCTTGTGAAGGCAAATGCAAGCCTCCGCAAGCAGGCTAAGGGTGTGTTCTTCATTCGTAAGAACGGAGATAGAACTCTAACCAAAAAGGTGGTAATAAATGAATAAAAACGAGTTGGTAGTTGTAAAGCAGATCGCTTTCTTCTTTGTCGTCGCAGTTGCTCTTGGGCTTGTGTACGGTTAATAAAAAATCGAATGAGAGTATAATACACAAAAATTTAGTGTGACTCCTTGGGGTCTTGGCCTTGTGCCAAGGCCCTTTTTCGTGGAGCTGTGTGTGTGGGGGGATTCAACGTACGGGGGTGGCAAGGCTGAGGTAGAATCTAGCGCTGTTGGCATAGGCGCCCTGGCATCTCCCTGAATACAAAATCACCCCAGCGATTTCTCGCTAGGGCGATTTTGGTGTATGGAATGAATTATGAATTAGAAGTCAATTACTTCACGAAGCTTGCCGGGAGTTCGTACTGAGAGAGGAACGGCCAGCCGATGTTTGCATCGCCGTAGTCATGTCCGCCACCCTGCTTGGTGCAGAGAATGACCTTCGAACCGTCCTTGCAGTTGGAGTATTCGTCGCAACCGTCTTTGTTCTTGGACGGAGAGCCCGTGCAGCCGTTCTTTTCGGCCCAGAACCTGAAGTTGCCTTCAGCACCGAGGAAGTTCAAACCGTCGTTGAAGCCGCTATCGCCACCCTGGTACTTGCAGACGAAGTCGTTCGTACCGCGGAACATGATGATAGGTACCGGACGTTCCGGATTGCACTGGGCGCTATTGGTCTTGTTCAAGTCCATAGCTGCCGGAGCGACTGCGGCGTAGATGTCAGACATGAAGCATGCCACGTGGTTGCTCATGCCGCCACCCATCGAAAAACCGGTTGCGTAGACGCGCTGCTTGTTGATGCAGACCTTTTCTTCGACAGCCTTGATCATTTCACGAGAGAACTTGACGTCATCGTCGTTGGAGCAGCACGGACCGACGTTCCAGCCGTTACCCATTCCACCCGGTTTTGCGGTGCCATCCGGATACAGCGTGATGATGCCTTCCGGATCGGTCTTGCCCTTGTACGGAGAGCTGGAAAGTTCACCCTGGCCGCTACCGCCAATCGGGTGGTAGTCCACGACGAGTGCTACCGGCTTGTCGCCCTTGTAGGCGCTCGGCACGTGCATAATGAACGTACGGTTCTTGCCGTCGACGCTCACAGACATCTTGTGGTCGCCAGCGGCGTAAGTCTTGCCTGTGCAATCCGTTTCGATGATCTGGACAACGGCGCTGCTGGAGGAGAGTTCTTCCTTCTTGGAAGAGCTGGACTTTTCTTCGACCTTTGCAGAAGAGCTGGATTCCGGAGTGCTTGTGGCAACTTCCATCTTGACGAGAACGTTAGATTCGACTTCGGCCTTGGCCTGGTAGGTAGCGTTCTTGTAGCCATCCTTGGAGAACTGCAAGAACGGCAACGGATCGCCATCCTTCATGAGGGAGACGGTTTTGCCGATCTGGTAGGTGTTGCGCATTCCGTCTGCGTTGATGCGGAGGAACTTGGCGCCCTTTGCGGTGGTCTTGTTCAAGTCGAGCTGCATGATGCCGTCGACGTTGTGCTGCGTCTTGGAGGCGCAAACCTTGCCGAGTGCGTCCATCACGGAAACGGTAACGCTCTGGGCCTTGATGTTGGAAATGGTGATGACGTTGTGGTTGAAACCGATGCTAGCCTTGGCTGCCGTCACGGAATGAAGACCGACACCGCCTTCATTGGAAAGGCTGAATGCGCCGTCGTCGCCCGAAGTGGTTTCGTAACCAGCGTAGTTGAAAGATGAAACTTTTACGCCTGCGAGCGGCGAACCCTGATTTGTCTGGACTGTGCCACTGATGGTCCATGCGAAGGACAGAGAACCCATCACTGCAACAGTTCCTGCGAATGCCATGGATTTAAACATGGTCATAGCGACTCCTTTTTATAGTTAAACATTCCAAACTCTTCCTTCCACCCGGTCCAACCAAATCCCCACGATGTTCGCTAGACCTATCCAAAATATAGATGGAAGGAGCTTTTTTTTGACCAGGTTGAATTTTGAAAGAAAACAAAGCGTTGTGAAAATTGAGAAAAGCTGTGTTTGTTTGTAAAGTAATGTAAACTAAAAAGAAAATCGCCCTAGTAAGAACTAGGACGATTTATGTGTTAGGAGGAAACTTTTCGAGCTTTACGGCAACGAGAACTGCTTGACGAAGTCCCAGGCCATCTGCGGGTTGCCTTCGTTGTGGTCGATATTCTGCGAGCAGAGGGTCACCTTGGCGCCTCCGTTGCAGGTTTCGTACGTTTCGCAGCCGTCACCAGGAACGTTCTGCTTGGGTTCGCCCGTGCAGCCGTTCATCTTAGCCCACTCTGCAAATGTAGCTTTTGCGCCCATAAATGTAATGGCCATGCCCGGAACAATCTGGGAGAATGCGCCATTATAGTTAACAACGCCGTCGTTTGTGCTGCGGAAGTTGAGAATCGGGTACGGACGAGCCGGGGTGCACTGGCCTGCGTCGACCACTTCCTTGGCAAGGTCGAATGCGGAAGAGGCGCCTGCGGCAATCACGTCGGCGAGCTTGCAACCTGCGTAGTTCGTCATACCGCCACCCATGGACCAGCCTGCCGTATAGATGCGCTTCGGGTTGACGCAAGCATTTTCGGTGAGTTCCTTGATGATGTCGCGGGTGAACTGCACGTCGTCAGCGGTGGTGCAGCACGGACCGACGTTCCAAGCCTGGCCCATGTCGCCTTCGACACCGTCCGGATAAATGCTGATGGCTCCATCGGCAAGAGCGACTTTACCGATCTTGGATTCTTCTGCCCAGCCAGTGGCGCTGCCGTAAATCTGGTGGTAGTTGATGAGCATCGGGACGGCCTTGTCGCCGGTAAAGCCTTCCGGGAACTTCACGATGACCTTGCGGCCGTCAATGGTGAGTTCCGTATCGGTCTTGAGGGTTTTGCGGGAGCAGTCAATTACGGGTTCAGGTGCTGCGCTGCTCGAAGAAACCGTTTCGCTGGAGGAAGCCGGTGCGATTTCGGAGGAGGAACTTTCCGGTTCGATTACGGCACTGGAACTTTCCGGATCGTCGGAACCTGCGATCATGACGATGGAAACGCCTTCTTCGACTTCCTTTGTCATGGTGTAGTTGTTCGTCTTGTAGCCATCCAGCTTGAATGTAATCATGGGCAGCGGATCGCCATCCTTGAGGAGGGTGATGGTGCTGCCGAGCATATAAGTGTTGTGGATGCCGTCAGCGTTGATGCGGAGGAACTTGGCGCCCTTGGCGGTCGTCTTGTTCAGGTCGATGACCATGGCGCCGCTGACGTTGTGCTGCGTCTTGGAGGCGCAAACCTTGCCGAGGGCGTCCATCACGGAAACGGTCATTGTACGGGCCTTGACATTCGAGACGGTAATCACGTTATGACTGAAATTGACAGAAGCCTTTGCGACCCAGGACTTTGGGGAAATCCCGTCGTAAGGAAGGTCTATGTCAGTGGAAACCTCGAAAGATCCGTCCTCTCCCGATATTGCCTGGAAATTGGGATTGGGGATGCTCGTGCTTGTAATCTTGACGTTCGGAAGTGGCTGGCCCTGTTCCGTGGATACGATGCCGGTAATTGTCCAGGCAAACGAGAACGAACTCAATGCAGCGATTGTTCCTGCGAATGCCATGAATTTGGACATGGTCATAGCGAAAATCTCCTTTTTATTGTAAACAACAACATCTTTTATCCTCCGGTCCAAGCAAATCCCTTGATTATCCGCTAGACCCCACCAAAATATTCCTTTCCCCAAAAATAAATAATCATTATTGAAAATGCGATATACTTTTAGTATGTAAAGCAAATTATACCTATTGATAAAAAATCCATAGAAAGGACATGTCCTGTTGCGAAAAAAAACCGTAAACGGGGTAGATTATGGTTGTAGATCTTATCCATGCTAGGTTGGAAAAAGGAGTGTCTATGGGATTGTTTAGTAAATTGGCAAAAACAGCCACTATTGCCGCTTTTGCGGTGGCCGTCGCAGATTCGTTTGCGGTGACGGTTAATAACCCGATTATGTATGTCGATAGCCCGGACCCGTCTATTGTCCGCGTTGACGATGCCTACTATATGGTCACGACGACTATGCATTTTGCCCCGGGCGTGCCTGTTTTCAAGAGTACGGATTTGGCCCAGTGGCGCACGGTGGGCTATGCCTACCAGACCCTCACCAATAATGACAATATGAACTTGAACGGCGGCAAGGACGCCTACGGTAAGGGTTCCTGGGCATCAAGCATCCGCTACCATAAGGGTAATTTTTATGTGCTGACGCCGTCTTACACCACGAACAAAACGCATTTGTATAAGACCGCCGACGTTGAAAACGGCCCGTGGTCCGAAGTACAGCTCCCGTTCTATCACGATCCGTCGCTCTTCTTTGACGATGACGGCACCGTTTGGGTGTTCTACGGCAGTGGCGACCAGATTAGCTATGTGCAGTTGAACGACGATGCTTCTGGCGTGAAGGCCGGTGGCAAGAGCGGTAAGCTCGGCGGCGTGAGCGTGAACCAGGTGACCGGTACTTCTAACTACTACGTGCAGCAGGAAGGCTCGCACATGGAAAAGGTGAACGGCGAATATTACCTCTTTACGATTTCTTGGCCGGCAGGCAAGAGCCGTAGCGAAATTGTTTACCGTTCCAAGAACTTGCTTTCTGGATTTAGTGGAAGGTATTTCCTTTCTGATAACGGTGTTGCTCAGGGTGGCATTTTCGATACTCCCGATGGCAAGTGGTATGCCCTCTTGTTCCGCGATTCTGGCCCGGTAGGCCGTATGTCGCACTTGGTCCCGATGGAATGGAAGGACGGTTGGCCGGTTCCGACGAGCGGATCCAAGGCTCCTTCGACGATTGACTTGCCGGAATCCCCGCTCCCGGGCTATGGCATGGTGACTAGCGACGATTTTGAATCTAGCGAACTCGCTCTTGAATGGCAGTTCAACCATAACCCCGATAACAAGAACTGGAGCTTGTCTGCAAATCCGGGCTTCTACCGCATTACCACGAGCCGCACCGATTCTCGTGTGGTGAACGCCAAGAATACCTTGACCCAGCGCTCCTTTGGCCCCAAGTGCTCTGGCCGTACGCTTGTCGATGGCACTGGTATGAAGGATGGTGACTTTGCGGGTCTTGTCGCTCTGCAAGATGACAAGGGCTTTGTGGCCTTGACCAAGGAAAGCGGCAGCTACAAGGTGGTGATGTACACCGGAAACAAGGACGGAGAAAGTCAGAAGGAAAGCAAACCTCTTTCGGACTCCAAGGTTTACCTGCGAATTGATTTTGACCTGCCGATTGACCGCGGTACTGCTTACTTCTATTACAGCACCGATGGTAGCACTTGGAACAAGATCGGTAGCGAAGT
>Ga0265300_10004195_pt1 | contig 11550 bp, 10 predicted proteins | sample AusTroGonzalo_MG_FD_193482 | JGI IMG/M metagenome (GOLD analysis project Ga0265300, IMG submission 193482) | Bovine rumen microbial communities from tropical cattle in Woodstock, Queensland, Australia - Gonzalo_03 | ecosystem: Host-associated > Mammals > Digestive system > Stomach > Rumen ... | reverse complement strand
ATTTGTTATCTGTTCATTTCCATTATAAGAATGCATAAGAATATTTGGCAATTCAGATTGTTTATATTGTTTTAATATATGCAATATTTTATCCCATGCACCAACACAATGTATAAAAATAGTCCTGTGCAATTTCACAGCCAAATCAAATTGCTTTTCAAAAACCGCTATTTGTTTGTCCATATCTGGTTTGTATTTATCCAACCCTATTTCACCAACCATAAAAGATGAATTTGTTTTTAATAAATTTTCCAACCGCGATTCAAAGCCATCATCTAAAAATTTTATATACCAAGGATGAATACCAAAAGCGGGATAAATTTTATCACTGTGTTTAACCATATCCAATAACACTTCCCATTGAAATTCATCAACAGTACAACAAACAGTCCCCACGACATCCATTTGTTCCCTGTGGGTCATAAAATCTATATGGCTGTGAGCATCTATGATTTTCATATAAAATATCTAAGCATAAATATACATTTTTTCAAGATAAAAACCGCCAAATCGGCGGTTAATTTATGGTGGACGCACAGGGACTCGAACCCTGGACCCACTGATTAAGAGTCAGTTGCTCTACCAACTGAGCTATGCATCCAAAACCCTTTAAATCTTCACAATTATATATTGTTTTTCACAAAAATCAAGGATTCTAATTCTCTTTTTTATCCCCCTGCTGTGCATTATCGCCTGAATCTATAAATGGTTGAACCTTGTAAAACTGTATCTTTCTGGGGAAACGTTGCATAGACCGATATTTTTCCAAATCAGTCGCATCTGGATTATCCTGTTTTATCATCTCTAAACATTGGGCATCTGAATCGCACAGCATAGCAGGATCTATGGTTACAGGATACATACCATCTTTGATATCCTGTTGCTTTTGATTCAACCATGCATAATATTCATTATAATTATAAACAGCTGTCCAATGGTCAAATTTATAAAAACCAGTATCTGTGTTTTTTAACATACTGTATCTGCTGACCTGGTGAATATTGCGGGATGGATCATCATAGAACACTGTCATCACCTCTTCATCGGGTCCCCATTCCCAATGAATTTTATATTCTTGAAATCCACGTGGATATAAACAGGTATGTTCCCGGATTTCCCGTGCTTTTCTTTTCCTTTCGTGTTTGGAATCAGTTTGTAATATTTCGGGCCCTGTGCATTCTGGCCTGTCCATTACATCTTCATCCCACCATTTAACAGTATGTCTGACATTGCCATCACTATATTCCTTGCTCATTAAATTACGCGCACGTCCCGGCCATTGATTATATATTGTCCCCGCCATATAGCTACTTTGTCCAAATGCACCAAAAGCCATAGAAGCCAAATCAGTATCGCTGACCCAAATATATCTGTGAATACAATTACTATATTGCATTACCAGTTTATTTATGGTTTCGTGGGATAAAATAACATCCCCAGTATCAGCCCAATATCCACCTGTTACATCTTCTTCTTGTTTTCCGCTGTTAAGATAATCTGTTAATCTCTGCCTGTCTTTTGGGGTATAATAACGCGAAATATTATTACATTCTGGGTAAATTTGATACCCACGTTCCGCAACTCTTAATACTTCAATCAAATAATCTTGAATTTCCCACAATTGTTTGGTCATCAATGCCTGATAATCACGCCTGACATCTGGTTGATCACCATCCGCCCTGCATAGCGTCGGCAGACATAATAAAATCGATAAAAATAAATATATTTTTTTCATTTACTATTTATTTTTGTTTGCTTTTATCCCATCTATCCAGTGAGTCAAAACTTCATGATAATATTCTGGTCGCGTGCCCAACATAATTGCATCTTTTTCTTGCCCAATTTGTACTTTGCCAACCTCACATGCAATACCAATAATTTGATTGGTTTCCAAATCTATCAAAGCAGCGCCAGAAGCACCGGATGCCCCAGGACAATTTGTGTATATCTGGGAATCAACATGCGTAACACGACACCCCTGTCTGACTTTCATATTATTATTATCTGCAAATATACACGATTGGTCTGTATCTGAACAATGGACACAGTCGGTTTGCCTGTCGCCAGAACACGCATAATAAAATCTTAATTGCAAATCGACATCAACCATTGCCTGCCATATTTTGTCTGCCCCTTCGATTTTGCCGTTTTTCTGAAGCCAATCACTGTACAACCGTTTTACTATTTGTAATTCTTCATTAGACAAAGGTTTCAAAGAATCATATCCTATGGCCATTAAATTTTGCGAACGTTTAGTAACTGCAGACACATCATACACAGCCCCTTTGTGTGCATTTTCATCAATAACCCATGCAAAATCATGTTCACTGGCTTCGTCATGCAGATAAGGTGCAACAAACCCTCTATGTTTTTGTCCATCAGATGTATAGTATTCTATAAATTTTTCTTCACTGGTATCTACAACATGTCGACATGTTAATATTACATCTGGAGAAACAAAAGTTCCTGTGCCTGTACTGCCATTATCGATAATTTTAACAACAGAATTATATGGAAATTGCGCTTTCTCTGCTTGGGTAACATATCGCCGAATATCCCCGCTGTATCCGACCATATCCGCCATGCACAGCATTGGCAGACATAATAAAATCGATAAAAATGCACAAAATCTTCTCATTCGACATTTTGTATTGGGTTACACTTCAAATCAAAATCTGTTATATTTGGTATTTGTGATGTAACCCCATTCCACTGAATATCCACATATCCCGCTATCCCAGTGTAATAAGTTCTGGTACCTGTATTTCCATTTTCATCAGTAATTTGTTCTGTTGTTTGTTGCATACGCGAATAATCAGGCATTAAACAACATGCAGTATAATGTTGCGTTGTTCCTGATTTTGTTACAGGCATAGAAATCATACAACGATTATCAGAATGAGAACATTTCACAGTAACTTCATTATTGTTAACAACATATTGTTGCGATATTAAATGTTGTATCTGCGCAGAACGTTTACAGCTCATTTTTGCATCAGAAACCATTTTTGCAAAATACGATTCATTAGACCAAGATTTTAAAAAATCTGCAACCTGTAGTGTTAAAAATTCAACTATTCTAAAATCACTGTCTTCACACCATTGTACATACGGCACATATTGATTACCATCTAACCCATCCAATACAATTCTTATATTACGTGCACGTGCATAGGCGAACATAGATTGACATATGGCCTGGGCCGCAGCCAAATCAATTCTTTGTGCCAAATAATCATTGTGCATATTTTCAGCATCTTTGAATATATCTCTGGGGACCTCATCCGCAAAGGCAGATGATTGAATATATCCACCACTTAATAAGACCAATAAAAATAATAACAATTTTTTTATCATTGTAACACCTCTTCACAACGACCTGCTTGGGACATTAAATTTTTGGTCAATGTAATCAAAGATATATTCAGCCCAGTTTCAACCAATCCTGTGGCAACGTTCGCCCCCGCCATGATATTAGCTGTGGTATTCAAATTTTTTGCTTTTTGTCTTTCTTCATCAGTCAAACCAATTCTGTTTTGCGCATCCATATATTTATCAGAATTCGCAGCCGCACTGGTTGCAGTTCCAACAACCCCGACCACAGTACCTGCAATAGACGTACCCATAACGCCCTTCATACGTTTTTCAATTTTTTCTACATCATTTGTATTTATCTGGGAACACCATGTTTTGACATTATCTAATTTTTTGATAACTGGATTTTCCGCCGGATTGAATCCCGCCGCTTTTAATTGCATAGAAGCGGTTTCCACAGATTTCACCATGTCATTGCATGCTTCGATATGTTGAATCAATTCAGATTGATTTGCGTTTACCCCAGATATAATCGCAGATGCCAAATTGGTTCCAATTGTCCCCGCCATCAAACCTGTTCTCCAATTACCTAACTTTTTAGATTTTTCTAATTTTTTCTGTAATTCTGCAATTTGCGCCATCGGGGAAATCACGTTATTATAAAAATCTTCCAAACTCATATTTTTAACAGTTTCCGAATCACATCCACCTGCTCTGCACATTCTGTCCACAAGAGCATCTATTTCTTTTTCTTCCTGGGATTTTTTAATACCAGCATATAATGCGCCACCAGCAGCGACCGTTCCTGCCGCAGTAACCGCTGTGTTCACCTTGGATATTTTTGAAACGTGGGATATTTCATCGGATATTCCCATACATACAATTTTGGTTGCTTCAAATAATTCTTCCGCCCCCTGTATTGTCATATCTTCTTCTGCAAAAGATACAGATGTTATCAAACACAACATCCCAGCGAACAGTTTTTTTATCATTACTTACTCCCTTTTATTTTTTTAATAACTCTTGTGGATTATATGCTTTGGTCCCCTTGCGAATTTCAAAATGTAATTGCGGTATATCAACACGTCCAGTTTGTCCTACACGGCCGATTTGTTGACCTACATTAACTTTTGCACCACGTTTCACAATCAACGAATCCATATGTGCATAAACCGTCATCCAACCATCGCTGTGTTGAATGATAATTAAATTACCCATACCTTTGACTTCGTTACCTGCATACGCAACCACACCATTTTCAGCAGATTTCACAGGTGTCCCCTTGGCCGCAGAAATATTTATACCATCATTAAACAGCCCTTTATTTTTGGCGCCATATTGCGATAATACTTTGCCTTTGACTGGCCATGAGAATTTAGTAGAAGAACGCGCAGATATTTTTGGTAACTGTTTCTTTGGATCTGACGATATACGTGTCTTGACAGGTTCCGCCTTGGCCACAGTTGTCTGTTTTTGCACTGTTTCAGGTGGTGTTATTTTCTTTGCAACAGTTTTACTTTCTTTTATCTCTGCCACAGAACGCGTTTGAACAGTATCTAATTTTGGAACTTTTAATTTCTGTCCAACTGATAAATTGAATGGGGTATTCAATTTATTCATAACCGCTAAATCATTGACAGGAATTTGATATTTTCTGGACAAAGAATACAGAGTATCGCCCTTGGCAACTGTTATTTCCTGTAACCCAACACGCTTTACATCTGTCGCGGTTGTTGCAACGTCTTGAGCTTTTTCCGTTTTGATTTGTTGCAATTTTTCCTGGGATATTACATTTGGTTCTGGTTTGGTTTCCCTGACCTGTAATTTTTGACCAATCGATAAAGTATAAGGTTGTGATAATTTATTTAACTTTGCCAGATCTTCAACACTTGTATTATTCTTTTTTGCAATGGAATACAATGTATCGCCCTTGGCAACCACAACAAATTCATTTGTCGCGGAATCTTTTTCTGTTGTACCAACATTATCTGTTGCACCGGCATACATAGGCACAACCAAATAATCATCTTCTGGTTGATGTATTGGGGTTTGGGTTACTTCTGCTTTTGCAGTATCATCTTCGTTTGTGGGAACCAGGACATAATCATCAACACTGGCATATAAAACATAATCATCATTTTTCCATGCACCATATAATTCAGGAGAAGCATAAACCTCGTAATCCGTCACAGCAGAATTATATATTTCTGGCTGGGTTTCTGGATCCGCCAACAAAGCAGGATACCGGTCAGAAATGAACGCACCGATACTGTCAGGTATAGAAGAAATACGTGGCTGTAAATCACATCCGCTTAACAGTGTGCACAACACAGTTGATACAAAAAGGGCTTTGTACATTCTCATCCCCTAAATTATATCATAAAAAGCGAATAAAAAAAACGACTTATGAATCTTTTCGCATAAAAAATATGCTGGCTTCAAACAACAACCACATTGGCACAGCCAATAAAATTTGTGATATAACATCAGGTGGGGTTAAAACCGCCGCAGCTATGAAAATACAAACAATTACATATTTGCGACATTTAATGGCCGTCATTCTTGATAATACACCCGCCCTGTTTAATAAAACCAAAATCAAAGGCAATTGGAATGCGATTCCAAAAACCTTTAACAAACTGATTACAAATATTAAATATCCGCGTATCGCAGGCATTAAAACCGTTGGCAAAGTCCCTGATTCATTTAATTCAATAAAAAATCTAAACACAAATGGGAACAAAATATAAAACGCAAAAGCCGCCCCAGTTACGAACAAAACTGGCGATAATAAAAATATAGGCAATAAAAATTCCTTTTCGTTTTTATGTAACCCTGGGGCAACATATGCCCAAATATGCCACATCAACACAGGAATTGTTATAATCATCGCAACCAATGTCGCCAAAGAAAATTGTATCATCAACCCGTCGGATAATCCTGTATATAACAATGTTGCATCATTCCAAACTTTTAACAAAGGGCTGGCCAAGAAAGCTTCGACATATGGTGCAACCAGCCACCCAAAACCAAAGGCAAAAACAAACACCAACAGGGTCCATAAAATCCTGCGTCTTAATTCAGCAAAATGTTGCATCAAAGTCATCTTCATTTATTTTTGCTTTTTTTTCTTTACGGCTGTTTTCTTTGCTTTTTTTTGTTTTTCAAACAAATCATTTGTGGCATTTTCTATTAAATCATCAATTGGTTTTTCCAATTCTATACGCTTTTGAACCTGTTCTGAAAAATCAGATATTTTCCAAATCAATTCCCTGATATATTTAACAATACGTGCAAAAAATTTAACAACATCTGGCCAATTTTTCACAGGCACAACACAAATTGCGACTAATAAAATTACTAAAAATTCAGTCCAACTGATTCCAAACATAATTAACCTTAATCATAAAAATCATCACCACCACTGGCAGAAACAGTTTTATGACGAGATAATTGAAAATAATTTTTTCCAAAATCTGTTTTTGTTTTTAAATTATTAAACACCACATCCGTTTTATTAGATGTAGCATCAACCACAGACCAAGAATTTAACTTCACAGGACTTTTATCAAAAACAACATTCATATGGCCCAGGCCTTCCTGGTTTTTCAAATGCATTTTCAAAGCAAAAGTTTTGCCATTATCGGTTGTTTCTGAAACTTTGATATCGGCAGTTTGCAAATTTATATTTTTACGAACCAAAATACCCGCAGGCGTACTGGTCAAAGGCACAGTTGTAATTTGATCCAAAGATTTATCAAAGAAATATAAATCTTTGCCGTCAGCAATTAATTGAATTGGTGCGTCTTTATAATCTAATCTAACCCGACCCGGACGCAACATAGAGAAAGTTCCCTGTTCCCTTTTGCCATTTGCAATTTGTGTAAAACCGCCCTGAAGACCAGTTATAGAATTCAAATACTGTTCCGCGGTTTGCACCAAACTTTTATCAACTTTGGCATGTGATGAAAAACAAATAAATAATCCAAATAAAATTACAAATATTTTTTTCATGTCTACATATCCTTGAATGCTTCTACGACTTTGCCGTATACATTATCAAAAGTGTCCTCTATGACGGCGCCGGCCGCATACAGATGTCCACCACCACCGAAAGATTCCGCAACCTGGTTTATAGGTACGGTTTTACTGCGTATAGAAATACCAATTTGATTGTCCTGGTGTTCTTTTAATAAAACAACAAATTCGACCCCGTGAATTTGTGCCAATAAACTTAAAACCAATTCCCCACGACCGTCCAATCTTTTATAGTCAGGCTTTCTGATACTGGCAACCACTAAACGATTTTTCATAAAAAATTCGGCCTTGGACACAGTGGCAGATTCCACTAACACTGTTTTTTTATCTTTGTTATTCAATAAATTCATCAAATTGGTTACATTAACACCCGCATCAACCAACTGGGCAGAATCTATAAACACATCACTGTTTTTTACAAATTTAAAATGTCCTGTATCGGTAATAATCGCAATCATCAACAAATCTTTGATATCGCTGTCCATTTCTAAATTACCAGCACGCACTATGTCGTAAACAATCTGGGCAGCAGCCGCTTTGGATGTATTATCAAAACATAAATTGCCAACCAAATCATCATTGATATGATGATCTATTTCGACAACAAAATCTGAATTGTTAACAAATTTTTCAGCCCCACCCAAATGAGATCTTGTTCCATAATCGACCAAAATATATAAATCATATTTTGAATTTTCTGGAATCTGTTCGTAATAAATAGCCTGTTTACGCAAAGGCACATTATCAAAATCACGCGGTATATTACCGTCATAAATAACCACAGGCTTTTTACCAAAATTTAATTCTATGATTTTCATCAATGCCAACGCAGAACATATTGCATCCCCATCTGGATTTTTATGTCCAGATATAGCAATGGTCTTGGCATTTTTTATTTTTTCTATAAAAACATCTACATTTTCGATCATATTGCAATATCTTCCACTATGAATTGAACGCCTGTACGGCCGTTATATTCGTTTTCTTTTAATTTACCTAACATCATTATTTTAGTATTTGTATTCATGTCGTCCAGTAAAAAATTTCCTACCGGAGTTCCCACTAAATTAAACCCAACAAAAGATAATTGACCACCATTGCTGGTTTTTATCACCCCACGTAAATGTGGTGAACCTTCACCTGTAGGGGTTGCAAACTTTAACACACCACCAGTTAACACCAATGTTGGTTCAGGATTGCATTGTCCAAACGGTGCCAACACAGCCATTTCTTTGACCAAATTCATATTCGCCCCAGATGCATCTAATTGGGCATCTACAAATATTTCAGGTATTAAACGTTCACCTTTTAATTGTTCACGAACGGCCTTTTCCAAGAAATCACAAAATTCTTGTTCGTTGTCCGCATTCAGAGTAAATCCAGCAGCAGTTGCATGTCCGCCACCTTCGGATAAAATGCCGGCCGCAATAGCATCATGAATTATTTTTCCCAAATCTATATCAGGAATCGAACGCCCAGAACCATTTATTACCCCGTCTGTTTTTGTTGCAACACATGTTGGAAGATTATATTTATCTTTCAACCTGCCAGCGATAATTCCCATAACACCACCATGCCAATTATCGCCACATATGAATAAACTGCATTTGCCATTTTTGCAACATTGTTCTGCCATGTCGGTTGCATCAACCATTATCGCATTTTGTTTATCAATTCTTTCTTGATTCATTTTGTGCAATTGGTTTGCCAAATCTGTTGCAACAAAAGGATCTTTTGTTAACAGCAATTCCAATGCAGGTGCCGCAGAATTTAAACGGCCTGGGGCATTTAATCTTGGTCCCAACGCAAAACCAACAGCATACACAGATGGCTTTTTAATTTTCGCCAGATCCATCAAAGTTCTTAATCCCAGATTTTGTCGTAACCCCAAAACTTGTAAACCAGTAGAAACAAACGCACGGTTCAAATCAATCAAAGGCATAGTATCGCAAATTGTTCCCAACGCGACCAAATCCATGTAATTTAACAAGTTGATTTCATTCTTTTCTTCTTTAAAAAATCCCCTGTGGTCCCTTAATTCGCGGTTTAATGCAACCAATGTCAAAAAAGCAACCCCGCACCCCGCCAAGAAATCCAGATTTGATGTATCATCTTTGCGTTTTGGATTAACAACAGCATCTGCATCTGGCAAAACATTATCAGGCGAATGGTGGTCTGTGACAACAACCCTTAGCCCCAGTTCTTTTGCTTTTTTTACTTCGTTAATTCCACTGATTCCGCAATCAACAGTTATCAATAACTTAACACCACTTTGCGCAATCTGTTCCACCGCAGAAACATTTAAACCGTATCCTTCGCCTTCACGGGTTGGCAAATGCCAAGAAACATCCACCCCTGCTTCTGTTAAATATTTTACAAACAAAGCAGTAGATGTAATTCCATCAACATCATAATCACCATAAATTGCGATCTTGTCGCCAGCACACACAGCATCCGCTATGACACGGGTGGCAACATCCATATCTTTTAAAACAAATGGATCTGGCATATATTCTTTGACGGACGGATGCAAAAATTTTTCAATCTCAACATCATCAGTGATACCACGTGATTTAAGAATATCTCTTACAAATGCATCTGCATCATTTAAATTTTTATTCAGATTATCATCATCTGACACGGTCCATACTTTACCCAGTATGGACTTCTCTACTATCTTTCGCACGCTATACTCTTTTTTTTATTATCAGTGATATTATAATCTAAATTTATTCAAATAGCAATGGCATGATTCCATTAAGGATTGCCCCAGCTGTTGGAACGGCATTTTGTGCAGCGGTTCTGCCACTGCCTTTGTGTTCTGCTTGGGCTTCATCCAACATAATTAAAATGACATATTGTGGCACAGATATCGGGAAAACCCCTGTAAATATGGTCATATTACGGCTTTTATCCGCACTTCCGTCTGCTGCACGTTTTTCAGCACTACCTGTTTTACCACCTATTTCCATACCTTCAACGCGCGCCAATTTACCGGTTGTTTCTTCCGCAATACGATACATTATTTGACGTAATTTAGCAGATATTTCCCCATCCAACACACGTTCGCCACGAATCGCGCCAATTCCCCTTTTTAACAAAGTTGGGTATATATAAAATCCACCGTTCGTCATTGCGTTAACACCCAACAACAAATGCATAGGTGTAACATTTACACCGTGTCCAAATGCCGCAGTTGCACGTTCTACTTTACCCCATGTTTTGTGTGTCAGGGCGGTTTCTGTTTTACCAAATTCTAAATCCAGAGGACCATCAAAATGCAATCTTTGGAAAAATTCTTGTTGCGCAGTTGGCGGAAATTCCAATGCCATACGCGCACTGCCAACATTGCAAGAATACAACATTATATCAGGTGCTTGTAATTTTCTGATTCCGCGTTTTTTAATAACACTGCGTTTAAAAGAAGCGACGTCATCAATAGGTTTCTTCATTGCAGGTCTGTTAAATTTATCATAAATCATCAAAGGTTTATCAACTTCATACCATTTGTCCTGCAAATTGTTTTCATAGGCTATGGCTGTATTAAATATTTTGAAAACAGACCCCATTTCATACGGAACACGCAACAATTTAAATTTACGTTTTTCATCATTTCCTGTTTTAATTTCATTTGGATTAAAATCAGGCAACTGAACCATCGCCAACATTTCGCCAGTTGTTGAATTCATCAACATTCCCATCGCGCCTTTGGCATGATATTTATTCATAGCGATAGTTAATTGTTCATGGAAAATATTTTGTATTCTGGAATCAATAGATATTTTCAGTGGATCTTTGTTTTCGCGTAAATATTTATCATATGTCCGTTCGATTCCTTCCAATCCACGATCTTTACCGGCAAAGCCCACAACATGTGAAAAAACATTTCTTTGTGGATAATAACGTTTTGTGATTAATTCGGGATCAAAACAATTATATATTCTGTTAACATTGTTGATGAAATTTAATTGCTCTTTTAATTTTTCCCCAATCAAATTCTTTTTCAGATATATACCCTCTTTCCCTGAACGAATTAACTTCAATGCGGTTTCTATACTGAATTCTTCTGGGGATATTTCATGAATGACACGCGCAACATCATCTATGTGTTCTTCTTTAACTTTTGGCGGATATAATTTTATATGACCTATTTGTGTGTTTGTCGCCAAAATAACACCATTTCTGTCCACAATATCT
>Ga0265300_10004194_pt1 | contig 11551 bp, 6 predicted proteins | sample AusTroGonzalo_MG_FD_193482 | JGI IMG/M metagenome (GOLD analysis project Ga0265300, IMG submission 193482) | Bovine rumen microbial communities from tropical cattle in Woodstock, Queensland, Australia - Gonzalo_03 | ecosystem: Host-associated > Mammals > Digestive system > Stomach > Rumen ... | reverse complement strand
CGCTGTTGTAATGATAGAGGCTGTTTCTGTTCAACGAAAGTGCAGCAATTGCCACCTCGTTTCTGATTCCGATAATCAGTTCGTAATCTGTATCCATTCCCGACTTCCACCACTCGATTTCCGCCATTTCTGCACCTTCCAAAGTCATCAGACACTTACCCTTTGGCACCTGCTCGAGATAATAGCGGTTAAAACATTGGATGGCTGAGTCGGCATATATAATGGCTTGTTCATAATCACCATTCACGTTGGCATTGAAGATACTGTCTGCATACACTTCTGCTGAAGGAAGATGAACTTCAGCCTTCATCACCATACATTGCATGAGCAAGCCCAGACAAACCATCAGTTTCATCACGCCTTTCGGCAAGCGAAAGAAGAATCGGCTTCCTTTCCCCACTTCACTCTCCACACCAAACTCACACACATTGAACACAGCATTGGTCTTCTTGTACTTACCGATAATACCTTTGCAGTTCATCAATCCAAAGCCGAATCCCTTGTTCTGTTTGATGTCAGATGCATTGGCACCATCTGTTCCTATCTTGCTCGAATCATACACCTTCGAGTTGTTCAAGGTATCTACATCTTCTGCCGACATACCATGTCCTGTATCTGCCACCGACACTTCCACATAGGTTTCGGTTTCCGTGGCATACAGATTCACCTTACCACCAGCAGGCGTATATTTTCGGGCATTGTCCAATAAAGTGTTCATCATGAAGAGCGTCAAAGACTTGTCTGCCTTCACCACTGCTTCCGTGTCTTCAACAGCCAAAGAGACACCCTTGATGTCGAAGCTCTTCGAACCATGACGCAACATCTCAAACAACGGTTTCAAGGCGAAATTCTCGATGTTCAACGTCACCATACCTTGTCGTATCTTCACCCAATGACCTAACACATCGTTGTACTCATTGATTTTGTCAATCAGTTCACTCAAATACTGGAAGCGTTCACGAATGGTCTCTGGAGTAGCATTCTTATCCGTCTTCAGCTTGTTAATCTCATGCAATGCACGGTCGAGGAATGGTGTGATACCATTCACGATAGACATAGACGTCAGTTTCTCAATATACTGACGCTTGTTTTCTTCCAGACGTTTCTCAAACACATAGGTCTCACTCTCCAGTCTTTGTTCCTCCTCCGAGAAATGGATGTATTGCAATCCTTTTTGGCGCATCCATTCGTAGAAAACCAGCAACACATGGAACAATTCTTTATCCAATCCCTTCATTGTCTGGTAGTCCACCTTGGTCCAATCCTTTCCCTTCACCTGTGGGAAAAGACGTTCCACATCAGCATCGGATATTTTGTGGAGCGCTTCCGTCAGGTCCTCCTCGTCCTCAATATCATCCGACAAAGCAGAAGACAAGTGCTTGCACACTTCTATCACCTTACTCAGCATCCTCACCTTCTTCCGATATTCCTCACGACTCCGTTTGTTATAAAGAAACAATAGCCATACCAGCACCACAATCGCAATACCAAATACCCACAGCAAGAGGTTAAGCGTATGCTCCTCTTGCTTTAGATTATCTTCCTCTTGCAACACACGCAAGTCTTGTCGTGTTGCATCCAAAATATCGAAATAGACATTGTGGTTATAGTCGGATTCTGCTTTCAAGCCTCTTGCACCATACACAACACTCAACTGTTCTCGCACCATCGCCATCCATTCAGGTACAGCCACCACCTGTGGATTCACAATCCAACGCATCTCTGTCGAAATGGTGTCGTTCGTGTTGGTATAAGCATACAACACATCATGATCAGCTTCTTGAGCCCGCTTTGCAGTTCTCGCCATCTTTTGATGATGCTGATTGATGAGTTCCAGCGCATCCTCCATCTGCACAAACGCCAAGCTATCCTCACCAGCCTTCAAATAATAATCGGAAAGTGTAACCAAAACGGTTGTCTGAACAAAATCATTCCCATACAACTTTGCCAATCGCAAAGCTCTGTTTGCCAGTTTCAGTTCCAGAGGCGCAAAACCAAACTCCCCTATCAGTTCCTCAATGAAAATCCAACGTGAAGGTTTCAGTTCTCCACCCGACATGATGGACTTTGCCAATCCATTCAGCGCCAATATCTCATAATACACATTCCCATTCTGACGACTCATCGACAGCAGACGAATCAAGTTGCGCTGCATTTCATCCCCCGCATCCACCATCTTCTTGTCCGCCACATTGTAGATAGAGGTCAAAAACAGATAGATTGATTGTCTGACAGAATCCGTCGCAAACAAATCCTGATGCTGCTCCAACCATTCAGATTCTTCCAGCACTCCATCATCCTGACGCATCTTGATGAAGTAATTCATGGACACCATGTGGTAATCAGTCTGTACGGCACTCCACAATGCTTGCTGGTGTTCTGTCATATCCTCTTTTTCTTCCTCCACATTCGCCAAACGCTCTTGCGCATCACTTCGATAGTCGTAAAACTCCTTACTCATCGAAAGCATCAGACAAACAGACATCATGTCCACATCTGCCACTCCACACAGCAAGTCATTGTTCGACGTTTCCAGCACCTGCCTGTAGCACACCTGAGCAGAATCATACTCCATCTGCATGCCATAGATATCTCCCCTATTCAGCATTGCCTCATGAAGTCCGTCTCGATACGGAGAATCAGCATACTTTCCCAATACTTCATCCACATAACCAGTAGCTTCCTCAAGCGAGCGATACTTCGCTTGAGAAGCCAGCACATTGAGCGAGTCAATCTCACGCTGCTGTGCATCCATTCCTTCTCCACACGACACCAAGCAAAGGAGCACTGCCTGTGTCATGATGAAGAATAATATGCGGATTTGAGTCCCCATGAGTCTTATAATATGTGCAAAGGTAAAACAAATATTTCGTTTTCTTCTTTTTTTCAGCATTTTATTCATAACTTTGTAACAAAAAATAACAAAACATACTTCTATGACTTATCAGGAGACGATCAACTATCTGTTCACATCCGCCCCTTTATTCCAAAATGTTGGGGGTGACGCCTATAAAGAAGGACTCTACAACACCTATCAGCTGGATGAGCATTTCGGACATCCACACCAACGCTATAAAACCATCCATGTAGCAGGCACCAACGGAAAAGGCTCTTGTTCACACACTTTGGCATCTATCTTACAAGCATCCGGACTGAAAGTGGGACTCTTCACCTCGCCCCACTTGGTCGATTTCCGTGAGAGAATCCGAGTGAATGGACAAATGGTGAGCGAAGAATATGTCATCGATTTTGTGGAACAGCATCGCTCTTTCTTCGAGCCGCTACATCCCTCATTCTTCGAACTGACCACAGCAATGGCATTCAAGTACTTTGCCGAACAGGATGTAGATGTGGCGGTTATCGAAGTAGGATTGGGGGGAAGACTTGATTGCACCAATATTATTTCGCCTGAAGTCTGTGTCATCACCAACATCAGTTTCGACCATGTGGCTTTCCTGGGCAACACGTTGGCAAAAATTGCTGGAGAAAAGGCGGGCATCATCAAGAGAAACACACCCGTTGTGATTGGTGAAACAGTGAAAGAAACCAAAACTGTATTCGAAGCAAAAGCAACGGAAATGAATGCGCCTATTTACTTTGCCGAAAAAGAAAAAGAGGTTCTCAAGCACAGATTCAACGCCAAAGGAGGAATCACCTATCAAACAGCTAAATACGGAAAAGTGATTGGAGAGCTTGGAGGCTACTGTCAGCAGAAGAATGCATCCACAATCCTATGCGCCATCAGTCGACTGAAAGAAAGAGGATTCTGCATCAGCGACGAAAACATCAGAGAAGGGTTTGCCCACGTGTGTGAAATGACAGGATTGATGGGAAGATGGCAAACATTGAACGCTGCCCCTAAGGTCGTTTGCGACACAGGACACAATGTAGGAGGCTTCCGATGGATTACCAAACAATTAAATAAGGTACACGCGCCCATGCGTATAGTATTTGGAATGGTGAATGACAAAGACATCAGTGGTGTGCTCTCCATGATGCCCAAGCGTGCCACCTATTATTTCTGTCAAGCCAGCGTGAAACGTGCCCTTCCCCATGAAGACATCCAACAAAAAGCAAAGGCATATGGACTGGAAGGCAATAGCTATCCAACCGTTGCCCAAGCCTATAAAGCAGCACTCGCTGATGCCCTAGCAGAGGATTTTATCTATGTGGGTGGAAGCAGTTTTGTGGTGGCTGACCTCCTTTCGGGGAAGAAATAGCGACAAAGAGAGGGGTGAAAGCCCCTTTTTCTGTCAAAAAAACTAAAAACTGAAAAATAATTGGCAGAAAGTTCGTTTAGTAAAAATATTTTCATTTAATTTGCAAAGAGAAATCTAAAACCAATCTATTAATCATCACTTAAAAATATAAATTCTATGAGCACTATTCAGCCAAAATTGAGTGGTCTTAAAGCCGAGAACTTCCAGAAGGTAGTGAAAGGCAAGAAAACAGACCTGTACACCCTTGTGAACAAGGATGGTTACGAAGTATCAATCACCAACTACGGTGGCGCCATTGTTGCCATCATGGTACCCGACAAAGACGGCAAGGTTGCCAACGTCATTCAGGGACATGATAACATCGATGACGTCATCAATTCTCCAGAGGCATACCTCTCCACATTAATTGGTCGATTTGGCAACCGCATCGCAAAGGGCAAGTTCACCTTGAATGGGAAAGAGTACCAGCTTGCTGTCAACAATGGTCCTAACGCTCTGCATGGTGGTCCTACAGGACTTCACGCACAAGTGTTTGAAGCTTTCCAAACTGGTGACCAAACCCTGACACTCAACTGCATCCTTCCTTATGGCCACGAAGGTTTTACGGGTGAAGTGAAAATTTCTGTAGAATTCACATGGACAGACGAGAACGAACTTGTTATCGAATATCTCGCCAGCACCAACAAAAAGACCATCATCAACCTGACTCACCATGCTTACTTCTCACTGCAGGGTATCGCTAATCCAACGCCTGGCATCGAAGACCAAATCATGGAACTGAATGGTGATTTCTTCATTCCTATCGATGACACCTGCATCCCTACAGGAGAGATTTTGAAAGTGGCAGGCACACCATTCGACTTCCGTACACCCAAGGCTGTGGGCAAGGACATTGATGCTGCTGACGATCAGATTAAGAACGGAAACGGTTACGACCATTGCTTCGTGCTCAACAAGAAGGAAGTGGGCGAACTCTCATTCGCAGTACGTCTCACCGATCCAAAATCAGGACGTACACTCGAGACCTACACCACAGAACCTGGTATGCAGGTTTATACCGACAACTGGGGATCTGGCAACCCTATCCAGTTGGGATGCACGGCACCACGCCGCTCTGCTATCTGCTTCGAATGCCAGCACTTCCCAGATTCGCCTAACCGCCCATACTTCCCATCCACCATACTCAAACCAGGAGAGAAGTACACTCAGAAAACTATTTACAAGTTTGGAGTTCAATAAAACGACTGCCCTATGAAATTAAGAATAGACGACGTACGCACACGCTTCATCAAGCACCTCGGTGGAGAACCAGGTTCGGTTTATGCATCCCCTGGCCGTATCAACCTTATCGGCGAGCACACCGACTATAACGGCGGTTTCGTGTTCCCAGGAGCAGTGGAACAAGGCATGATTGCAGAACTTCGTCCCAACGGCACACGTACTATTCGCGCTTACTCCATCGATTTGAAGGACTATGCAGAGTTCTCTATTGATGATGAGAAAGGACCACGTGCCAGCCACTTCCGCTACCTCTTTGGAGTAGCTCGTGAAATGATGGCACTCGGAGTACCTGTTCAGGGTTTCGACACCGCTTTTGCAGGTGATGTTCCCAACGGTGCAGGCATGTCCTCTTCGGCAGCCCTCGAAAGTTGCTACGCTTTTGCCCTCAACGATCTCTTTGGCGACAACAAGATCGACAAGATGGCACTCGCCAAGGTGGGTCAGGCAACTGAGCATAAATACATTGGCGTTAACTGTGGCATCATGGACCAGTTCGCTTCCGTATTCGGCAAAAAGGGCAACCTCATGCGTCTCGACTGTCGCTCTGGTGAGTATCAATATTTCCCATGGAATCCTAAGGGATACAAGCTCGTACTGATCAATTCTTGCGTGAAGCACGAACTCGTCGGTTCGCCTTATAACGACCGTCGTCAGTCTTGTGAGAATTGCGTGAAGGCCATCAAAGAGCTTCACCCAGAAAAGGAAATCACCACCCTTCGCGAAGCCACATGGGAAGAATTGAAGGAAATCGAAGGCAAGGTGTCAGCAGAAGACCTCAAGCGTGCCACTTTCGTACTCGGTGAGAAAGACCGCGTGCTAGCAGTTTGTGATGCGCTCGAAAAGGGTGATTACGAAGAAGTTGGACAGAAAATGTATGAAACTCACCACGGACTTTCTAAAGAATACGAAGTTTCTTGCGAGGAACTCGACTTCCTCAATGAAATTGCCAAAGATTGTTCTGTCACAGGTTCACGTATCATGGGCGGTGGCTTCGGTGGTTGCACCATCAACCTCGTAGCAGAGGAACTCTACGATCACTTCGTGACGACTGCTGTTTCCAAATTCCAAGAGAAATACGGAAAGAAACCTATCGTCATCAATGTTGTTATTGGAGACGGAGCACGTAAGCTCTGTTAATGCACTAACAACAGAACGAACAATGACGATGATAAGAATAAGGGACGGCCAAATGGTCGTCCCCTATTTATGATCAACAAATATGAACTTATGCTTGTTGGTGGTTGATGCAGATACCTTGAAGATACCATTGATAGAGGCGATGAATGCCTTCATCAATTTCGATGGTATGATGCCAACCTAAACGATGAAGCTTCTCCACATCTGTGAGTTTCCTTAAAGTGCCATCAGGTTTGGTTGAATCCCAACGAAGTTCACCCTTGAAGCCAATCTCCTGAATGATGCGTTCTGCCACTTCCTTGATGGACAGTTCCTTTCCTGTGCCGACATTGATGTGGCAATTGCGAATTTCTTTGATACCATCTCGGTTGATGACGAAATCACTCTTTTCCACCACATCTTTGAAATCCACATTGAGGAGACAATAGACTGACGCATCTGCCATTTCCTCACTCCACAGGAATTCACGCAAAGGTGCTCCCGTACCCCACAAAGTGACAGCTTCTGGCGTGATGCCATAATGACGAAGCACTTGAAGAATCGTGTACTCATCACTCATTGCAGTTGCTAAGACTGTTTGAGTAGCTCGTGATGCAGCCTCTTCTTGTGCACCCTGACCATCCACCATCTTAGGGACTTTCATTGATACGGGACGAAGACCCAGGTCTTTACGGACAGCTTTCCAATCCCCCTCGTTCAGACACTTTGCCAGATGGATCTTACGAATCATAGCTGGAAGCACATGAGAATTCTCCAAATGGAAATTGTCGTTAGGACCATAAAGATTGGTTGGCATCACGCCAATGTAGTTAGTGCCATACTGAAGGTTGAACGATTCGCACATCTTCAATCCTGCAATTTTGGCAATAGCATATGGTTCGTTGGTATATTCCAGAGTCGACGTGAGCAAGCAATCTTCTGGCATTGGCTGTGGTGCATCACCTGGATAGATGCAAGTGGAACCTAAAAAGAGCAGTTTCTTCACCCCATGCTTCCATGCCTCACCAATGACGTTCTGTTGAATTTGAAGATTCTGATAGATGAAATCAGCCCGATATTGCAGATTAGCCATGATACCGCCCACATGGGCTGCAGCCAACACGACAGCATCGGGTTGTTCATCATCAAAGAACTTCTTGACGGCAACAGGGTCAAGCAAATCCAATTCCGAATGAGACTTGCCTACAAGATTATTGTAGCCACGTGTTTGGAGGTTTTTCCAGATAGCAGAACCCACCAAGCCATGATGACCTGCCACAAATATTTTACTATTCTTGTCTAACATATCCAATAGATTATTTCACCAGTCTTTTCTCCGAACAATCAAGAACCGTGGACTTATATATTCACTTCACTTAATGTCACCAACTTGTTCACGATGGCATATATCGTGAGGCCCGCAGCCGAGTGAATCTGCAACTTCCTTGCGATGTTGCGACGATGCGTGGTGACAGTATTGACGGAGAGACAAAGTGTATCGGCTATTTCTTTGTTCGACAAGCCCTTTGCCACACATACAACAATCTCCTTTTCGCGGTCAGAGAGTTGTTCATCGCTCGATATGATCGATGCATCTGGCTCGTCATCCTTTCTAAACTGACGGGTCTTTGCCTGATGTTCCATACGACGCACAGCTGGCACAAAAATATTGTCCTCCACCAGACAGTGAATACTCAAATCCTCCTCAGCCTGATAGATGGAGATGATGACAGCATTCAGCTTCTCGTTGATTTCTGTCTGTGGATAATACTGCATGAAGAGTTTTTTCAGCTCTTTCAGCTTGCTCTCTATATCTTCGTGGTGACGAGACAGCAACTGACTGTTCTCGATGGAGACCAATTCCCCTTCCGTCAACTTCTGCACATACGTATAGACTGTTGATTCCTCATACTCCATGTGCTTGCGTACCTCTTCCACATACTCATCAAAGAACTTCAACACCAAAAAAGCAATTTCGTTCTGCACCGAGCAGTCGATAGCATTCAAAAGGTGGAAACGGATGTTGGGGAAGAGGTAATTCAGGAAATAGGCGTGCGTCCTCTTCAGGTAGTCAAGCACAGATGCCACGCTGACATGCTCCACCCGTTGGGGACGATTCTCTGCCCCATTCTTCACATAGTTGATGATAGTGAGAAAGGTGTCCGCGTCGACGCCACAATGGTTACATACATCGGTGATGGTCTTCTCACCAAATCCCAATGAGATGCCAAAACGGCTCATGATTTGAAGCAATCGGTAGTCGTTGGCAATCACATAGCTCAATTTGTCTGTCAATTTATACTGTTCTGCCATTTCTTCTTCAAATGTCGTACAAAGGTAAGAAAAAAAACTGAATGGAAAGGGCACAAATTCTTACTTTTCACAAGAAAAAGCGAGAATTACCAAGAAATGAGTATTGTTTCTTGTCGGAAAACACCGTAACTTTGCACCCGATTTAGCATCAAGTCATTGGATTATCCATTGTTGAGTTACCTCAATCAAGAAGCAGAATGAAACTTTCAGCATTAAAGACAGGTGAGAAAGGCGTGATTGTCCGCGTGAAGGGTCATGGTGGTTTTCGTAAACGCATCGTGGAAATGGGCTTCATCAAAGGCAAGAGCGTGGAGGTGTTGCTCAATGCCCCTTTGCACGACCCTGTCAAATACAAGGTGATGGATTACGAAGTGAGCCTTCGCCGTGCCGAAGCAGAATTGGTTGAAGTGGTCAGCGAAGAAGAGGCAAAGGAATGGGAGTCGCTCCATCCCAAGCAGAAAGGCATTCTTGCCGATGAATGTGAAGATGTGATGCATCGTCTGGCAAAGGTAAAAGAGCATGAGTTGAACGTCGTGTTTGTGGGTAATCCGAATTGTGGCAAGACATCCCTCTTCAATATCGCCAGTAGAGCACATGAGCGTGTGGGCAACTATTCAGGCGTCACCGTGGATGCCAAAGTCGGACATTTCGATTTTGAGGGTTATCATTTTAACCTTGTCGATTTACCAGGCACCTATTCACTCTCTGCCTACACCCCCGAGGAACTCTATGTACGAAAACACATCATCGAACAGCATCCCGACATCATCATCAACGTGATTGATGCCAGCAACTTGGAACGTAATCTCTATCTGACCACGCAGCTAATCGACATGGATGTGCCGATGATTATTGCACTCAATATGTTCGACGAACTTCGTGACAGTGGCAACCAACTGGACATGCTGCAACTGGGCACATTGTTGGGTACTCCTATCGTGCCCACCGTCGGAAAGACTGGCGAGGGAGTTCGTGAACTGTTTCATCAAATCATCGAAATCACGGAAGGCAGACAGAAAACTGCCAGACATATACACGTCAATCACGGAGTGTTGCTGGAAGAAAAAATTGACCGCATTGAGGCATTCATCCGCATGAATCCAGAACCTCACCACAACTATTCAGCTCGTTTCCTTTCCATCAAGCTTTTGGAAAATGACCAACAAGTGGAGGGAATTGTCAGAAAGTTGGAGAATGCCAACAACATTTTGGCTGAAAGGGACTTGTGCCAGAAAGAGATTCAGAACGAGATAGAGGAAGACAGCGAGTCAGCCATCACAGATGCCAAGTACGGTTTTGTACAGGGCGCCATGAAAGAGACCTTCAAGAAAGTGCAACGTTACAAACGATTGATGACCAAACGCATCGATGCCGTTGTCACTCATCAGATATGGGGGTATCCTATCTTCCTGTTGCTCATGTACCTGATGTTTTTCTGCACCTTCAACATCGGGCAGTATCCGATGGATTGGATTGATGCTGCCGTCGGGTGGCTTGGTGAAATCGTGAGTGAATGGATGCCCGATGGCGCCCTTAAAGACCTGATTGTCGATGGTATCATCAGCGGTGTGGGCGGTGTCATCGTGTTCTTACCCAACATCATGATTCTCTATGCATTTATCTCATGGATGGAGGACAGTGGCTATATGGCTCGTGCGGCTTTCATCATGGATAAAATTATGCACCGAATGGGACTGCACGGAAAGTCGTTCATTCCCATGATTATGGGCTTCGGTTGCAACATTCCTGCCATCATGGCAACCCGCACCATCGAAGACCGCAAATCGCGCCTCATCACCATGCTCATCATCCCCCTCATGTCGTGTTCGGCTCGTCTGCCTGTCTATATCATCATCATTGGTGCTTTCTTTCCCAAGAATGCCGCACTCATCCTCTTCTGTATGTATCTGATTGGCATTGTGCTCAGCGTCTTTATGGCAAAGGTGTTCAGCCGTTTTGTCATCAAGGGCGAAAGCAGTCCGTTTGTGATGGAACTGCCTCCCTATCGCATGCCTTCCATGAAGAGCGTGGGACGTCATACCTGGGAGAAAGGCAAGCAGTATTTGAAGAAAATGGGTACGACGATTCTGGTGGCAAGCATCGCCGTTTGGGCACTCAGCTATTTCCCTCATCACGAAGAGATGAGTGAGGAAATGCAGATGGAGACGAGTTACATCGGTCAGATTGGTAAATTCGTCGAGCCAGTCATCCGTTCATGCGGATTGCAATGGAAAGAAGGTGTGGCACTCATTGCTGGTGTTGGAGCCAAAGAAATTGTGGCAAGCACGATGGCTGTACTCTATCATGGTGATGTTGCCACCAGTGGGATGACGCCACTTGCAGCACTCTGCTTCATGCTCTTCGTGTTGCTCTATTTCCCCTGCATCCCTACTTGCATCGGCATCAAGCACGAATCGGGCAAGTGGAAATGGGCAGCTTTCACGGCACTCTACACCACCCTGTTGGCTTGGGTGGTCTCCACATTAGTTTATCAGATTGGCAGTTTGTTCTAAACAAGTCATCATGATTGGATTTCAAGACATAATCGTATATCTCATCTTAGTAGGTGTGGCAGCCATTATTGCCCGCTACATCTATCGACAAGTGAAAGGCAAAGACAG
>Ga0265300_10004192_pt1 | contig 11555 bp, 15 predicted proteins | sample AusTroGonzalo_MG_FD_193482 | JGI IMG/M metagenome (GOLD analysis project Ga0265300, IMG submission 193482) | Bovine rumen microbial communities from tropical cattle in Woodstock, Queensland, Australia - Gonzalo_03 | ecosystem: Host-associated > Mammals > Digestive system > Stomach > Rumen ... | reverse complement strand
TCTACGCGGAGCGCCTCGGCGCTCCTGGCGTCGGATTTTCACTTAACGCAAAACGGAAATCGCCACTTCACCCTTTGCTTTCAGGGGCGCGACGATTTTCATGCCTCAAAAAATGGGGAACCTCCAAAGATGTCAACTACCCCCCCGCCCTCGCCAAAACCCTGTCAGAAAGTCGTGCACGGGCTTCCTTGCTTTATGTAAGCGCGAGAATGGGCTTGCGCAAAATGACGAAAGGAACACGACCATGAACAAGACTCTGAAAAAACTGACGATGGCTCTCGCTCTTTGCGGCGCTCTCTCTGGAACTGCAATGGCTGCTCCCAGGGGCGGCGCTCCTGCAAAAGGCAAAGCACCCGCCGCAATGACGGCAAAGGCGCCGGCGCCCGCCAAGCATGTCGCCAAGGCTCCCGCCCACAGGCACGTAGAACCTGCAAAACCCGCACACAGGCACGATGTTGCGCGGCATACGCCTCCACCGCCCCCGCCGCCTAAGCACCACACGCCAAGGCATCACCACGACCACCGCTGCAACCATCACAACGGCAACTGCTACGAGTTTGGTGCTTCCTTGATCGGCGGCCTCGTCGGCAGTCTCCTAAGCGCAGTGCTATAATCGCGCGGAGACGCGGAGAATCGGATGCCGAGGCTGAGCGAGCGGCGAATCGAAAGTGAGCCGTGTAGAAATGTAGAAGATGTAGATATTCAACCAAAATCCGCCGCGCCAAAAGCGACAAGCACCGCCGCCCAGAAGCCCGCGCCTAACAACAACCTCTTCATCTCGGATCCTTTCCTTCGGCTTTGCTGCGCGGCAAAACCGCTGCAAAAATGATAAAACAGGTCAGACCTGTTTTATCATTTCATCTCTGATTCTTTCCCTTGGCCTTGCGCCTGTTGCGCAACTAGAAAACGCCATCACAATTCCCGGAACCGCCATGCATCGGTGGTTTCATCCCCGCTTTCTCACATTGTTGTTTCATTGTCCTCCGTAGCTTTAGCGAAGGAGGATGCATTGCCACCAATCTCCTATTCTTCACCAGCACCATAAGACATCATTTCCGTTACACATCATGTCACACCGAATCCACCGCCATCTAGTGATAATAACATTTGTCTCGTATCATTATTCCTTTTACTTTTAGCACGACGTATTACCCGATTGTTCTTGTCAGCACATTTACGGCAACCCGAACCTTTAGATGTCCTGCTGCTTGGTGACGCACAATAGACATAACCACACCTTGAACATGTCCACCAAACTCTTCCATTATGTCCAGGCACAATGCTGTCAGGTGTCTTACCATCGTTTCGTTCGCAATTCCACTCTTTTGCCAGTTCAGGATATAATGTCGCAAGATCGTTCTTTCCCTTCACAACAACTCTATTTGCGCAACATGGGCACCCACAGCCATGCGTCCGGTTTGATACCATAGAATCCCATTCATGGCCACAAGTTTTGCAACGCCACCAAACCTTGGCATTGCTGTTGGGCGAAAGATCGCTGGGCCTTAAATCACCATTTTTTTCATAATTCCACTCTTCCAACAAATGCGGATCCTGAATTCCTCCAGATTTTAGAGCGCAATTCAAACGTCTCTTTGCCGCCTGCTTTTTCCTGCCACACATTGGACAGGCTGTTCCGCTGGTTCTGCGTGAAATGGCCGCTTCATACTCCATGCCACATTGGGGGCATATCCACCATGCCTTGAAATCACTCCCACCCGTAAACATTCTGGGAGTGAATCCTTCGTTTTTATCAGGGTGCCATTCCCTGGCTAAGGTTGGATACGCTTCCATCAAGGAATTCTCGACACGAGAACATGTTTTGAGTATCTTGTATCGATCCCGGTCAAGATCAATGCTTATCGGACTGTGTATCTGAAATAGATTTCTTCTTGTCAGCATGTTGGAACGGGGATCAAGACTATCAATAACATAATGCAGCAACCGAGCAAAATTATCCTTCCCCTCAATATCCTTAATGAAAAAAAATCTCATCTGCAATATCACGCGACTCATCACTTTCCGGCATACGTTCCTTGATTCGCACCAACCTAATCCCGTGCTTGCGGCAAAGCGCGCACTTGCGTTTTTCGCGAGAAAAGCTCTCGTCCCTGTGCCATGCAGCACCGTCGTATTCCAATGCAAGATTCTTTGTAGGGACAAAAATATCAAGTTCAAATTTTCCGAGCCAGTCAGTCGTAAATCGGCTTACTGCATCGGGAAATATCTGCTTTAGATAATAGAAAAACGCCTGTTCGCGAAACGACGTTTGCCTCCCTTCATTGCAAATGGGACAGTTAGTGCCATTAACACCAGACCGGTGGGATAGCGACGCCTGATAACTATGCCCGGCAGGGCACACCCACCACACCTTTCGAGGCTGCCCATGTATCACATCACATGGCCGCAAGCTTCCATTTTTTGTGGGATGCCATTCCTTTGCAAGCTCAGGATGAGTTGTTTCAAGGTCATTTTTCCCTCGGACAAGTTTCTTGTGTGAGCAACATGGACACCCTCTACCATTGCTTCTGTTACAAATTTTCGCTTCCCATTCAAACCCACACCTATGACATTTCCAATGGGCCTTCCTGTTGGAGTGACCTGTTATTGAACCTGGATCAATAGTGTTTTTTGATAATCCCAGTCTTCAAGCAAATGCGGCTCTGTTTCGGCCAACGACTTTCGTTTGCTTACGAACGTGGCAATCCTCTTGACCTTTCGCGTTTCCGAAGCGCACTTGTCACAACCTGTTCCCTTTAAGGCTCTGTCACGTATTCTAGTCGCCCACTTGTGTCCACATTTTGAGCAAACCCATCTAACGCGTTTTATCGAGATTGCGGTAACTTCATCAGGACACAACGGCGCGTTCGCCTTGTAGTCCCATTCCCCTGCAAGCTGCGGATGTGTAGTCTGTAAGTCATTGTCACCTTTCAGTGCCAATCTCTTTAAACAGTAAGGGCAAGAACGCCCCATAGTCCGTTTATCTATTGTCGCCTGCCACACATGCCCATGCGCACATTTCCACCATGCCTTCTTATTAGATCGTAATCGCAATTTATACGGATCAAGCCCAAGAGCAGAATTCCTCTCGGAATCCCACTCCCTCATCAGATCCGACATATCAGACACATACTTCATCTAAAGTCGGTCCATTCCGGTATAGCTGCCAACCTCATCATTTCCACAAACCCTGTGCAAATCTCCTTTTCGCCGCGCCAGGGTTTCCAAGGATTTCCTACTTCTCCTGGCAACGGGTCGGCTAATATATGCAGCCAGCGCCATTCGCCGTCGAACCGCACCAGATGCACTTGTTCCCTCTGGGGTCGTGCCTGTGCACCTTGTCAGGAGCATATATGCAGCTACGTCCGTAGATTGAACTGCCACAATGCCCACATTTGCTTTCCATTATAAAACTCCTTTCACTGTTGATATTCTTCCAAATTCCCCGCATCTCCTCTGCGCAGCCAGTCAACCGCACACACTAAACCAACGCAATCAACCCGCGCAGCTTACAATATCTCTTCATCAAAACACATCACTATGCGTTCCTGTGCGGGTCATGGATAAGACAAGCGTTGACTCATCAAACTTCATGCATCAAGACTCCGGACAAGGCTCTCGCGAGTCGAATATGCTGGCACGGAGGGATCGTCGGCTATTCGCTCCGCCTCTCGCATCGCCGCAAGCGTGGAATGGTTTGTAATTCCACGCGATATGGCAAAAGGAATTGCCTGCATCCTTATTGCTTGACGCAAAAAGATATTAAATGCCGTGGAAATAGACATCCCAAGATCTTCAAACAGCTTTTCAGCCTCATTCTTGATGCCAGAATCGATTCGAATTGTAAGATTTGTCGCAACCATAATGCCCCCTAATTTGTTGATGGCGCAATTATATCATATATCTCACGTGCAAATCAAGTGCATATGCAGTGCGAAATGCGTCATATCATACCAATGATATCACACACGCGAGACAAAATCGCCGCAAGAACTGCTTCGACCCACAACTGCCGCGCACACATGAATCATTTTGCCTTTGCGACTTTGACCTTGAGCTTGCGACGCCCCCAGGCCCGAGCCTCTTCATGGGACGGAAACCATATGTCGATGTGGGAGCCCTTGATCGATCCGCCGATGTCCTGGACTATTCCCGCACCATATCCTGGAATCCCGATTATCGTTCCAAAGGGATAGACTGCCGGATCGGCGGCAATCGTCCCCTTCGCCGCGACCGCACCCGAAGCCGTGACACCGACTTTCTTAGGAGTACCCTTCAGATTGCCGTAGTTATAGACTGGCTCGCCGAAGAAGAACCACTTCTTGCGCCAACCGCAGCACTTCCCACAGTTGCAGTATCCAGTGACCAAGAGCTCATGTTCCTCGCCAACGACTTCGCAATCTTCGATCACTCTTTCCGGCGCCGCCGCACTCTCATGCGAACTGAACGCATCCACCAGCGATACGACCACGGCAAGGACCAGAAACAGGCAAAGCCACAGCATGGGAGAACAACCCCTCCCAATCGGCTTTCGCGATCGTGTTATCCTAAAGCGCACATCCATGTTTGAATTGAAAAATTTCTCGCGCAGAGACGCAGAGGCGCAGAGGCGCATAGAAGCGGAGATTCTGTTATTCTACTTTCTTCTTTCGATGCTCAGCGCATGCTTCGGACAGCGCGCAACGCAGCGTTGGCAAAGAAGGCAGTCCGCATTGCGGAAAACGCCGCCCTTCGCATCTTTTGGCGGTGAAAAGCCGAACGGACACGCCTTCGCGCAAAGTCCGCATCCAATGCAGCTCTCGGCGACGCGAATCCCGCTTTTGCCGGGGTTGATCATCTTGTATATCTTGCCCATCGGACAGACCGCGCACCAGAAATAACGGTTGAAGACAAGCCATCCGACAAGCCCGACGGCCGTCGTCACGACAATCATCACATAGAAGAGCAGCCCCCATTCGCGAATCGACGCCGGACGCATGATGAAGTAGAGCACACCTACAAGCGCAACCATGACGAAAAGCGACGTCTTCTTAGAGAGAAGCGCAGCGGGAATCCTCCGCCCCGTGTCCGGCAGGAACGAATAGAACGCGCCCCTCGGACAGAAATTGCCGCATCCATGCCGCCCGCCATGGCGAAATGCCCCGACAAGGCCAACCGCCACGTTCAAGAAGAGGCAGTATGCGAGATACGGATAGCGCCAGCCGAGAGCCAGCACAATTACGAACAGTATCGCTTCTACGGCACGCTTAGCGCCAATCTTGCCATGCTCTTTCATGTGGCATATTATCCAGCTTAGGGCAGGACGTCCTCAAGCACGTGGAAAGTCGACGAAGTGCGCATCGACCGCACCGACGGGCCGAACTTCTTCATGTGAGGCGTTGCGAGATGCGCCTTGAGCTCCCCAACGGAAAGCCACTTCTCAAGCATCCAGAGAGTGCGGTCGCCGAAGCGCTGCGGCTTGTCCCAGTCAGTCTCGGCATCTCCAAGGAGGCGGTATTCGCAGCAGCCAGGCTCGGCGCGGACGGCCGCCAGCACGCCCTTGGTCTTCGCGAGATACTCGGCCCTGTCGGCGTCGGGCTTAAGGTCGAAGCGGCAGAGCACCCAGACCGGCTTCCAGTTCTCCCAGTCGAAGGAAGCGACGCGGCCCTCCGCCATGCCGAGCGCGCGCAGAACGCCGCGGGCCATCAGGCGGTCGCCTTCAGGGAGCATGTGCACCCCGTCGCGCGTCAGCTTCACGGAGGGGTTCTCCGCATGCGCCTTCCACATGTCGGAGTTGAGGTCAGCGACAGGATACCCGCGGCGCTTCGCCTCGTCACGTAGCCATTCGTTGTAGGGCGCTATCATCACGTTGTGCTTGAACTTCTCCATCCCGGGCTTCTCAAACATGGTCGCCGTCAGCACAACCACCTTGCAGCCATCCGCGTCGCACTTGTCGAATATCGTGGAGACGTTCTTCTTGTAGTCCTCGAGCGACACGCCCCTGTTCTTGTCCATGTGCCAGACGTCGTTGACACCGCACGAGAATGTCATCACGTTCGGCTTCTTGGAAAGCACGTCCCTTTCAAGCCGCGCCAGCATGTCGTTTGACTTGTGCCCGCTGATACCGGCCTTCACAGGATTCACATACACGCCCTCGAGGGCGAGCGAGCGCAGGACGAGGTTGACGTAGCCGTCGGGATTTCTCTGGCCCTGATTCGTAATCGAGTCGCCAAGGAACGCAAGCGTGTCGCCGTCCTTGACGATGAGCTCCCCAAACGCCGTCGACGCAGCCACCATGACCGCGGCAATTGCAGCAAACTTCATATCAGTACCTTTCGTTTCGAGTTTATGACTTTGGCCTAACTGCGAGTATTATACCAAATCGTTACCGCTCAAGGAAACGCAACTCGGCTTCAAGCATCTCCAGGCGTGGCATGGCAAAGCCGGCCTCGCGGGCGATTCCAATGGGACGCGTGTAAAGGTATTCGATTTCCATCGGCCGGCGATTGTCGAAGTCGAGCTTCATCGACGGCGAATACGGGGTCATCGCGTCAGTTATCTCGATCATGCTGTCCGCAAAGCTCTCGTCGATTCGCTCCACTCCAAGATGCCGCGCGGCGCCTACCACTTCGAGCATCTGCTCGCGGATGAGGCGACGGGTGTGCGGGTTCGAGAGTAGCTTGTCAGTCTGCGTCCCGAGCGCGACAGTCATGCCGTTGAACGGCATGTTCCACACGGCCTTCTTCCATCTCGCCTCGTTGTATTCCACTAAGCCCGCCTTGATGCCGGCGGCGTTGAAGTCATCCGCCACGCGTTTCAGGATCTCGGCGTCCCGACATGAGTAGTTGCCGAAGTTGATGTGTCCGTAGCATTGGTGGTCGATCCTGCCAGGGCCCGCCTTCGCCGAGCAGATGAACGCGAGCCCCGCGGCGAGCTGCAGGCGAGGGAACTTCTTCTGAACGTCCTCTTCGACGCCGATTCCGTTCTGGATCAGGATGACTAGCGTATCGTCCCGCACAACCGGCGGGAGAAGGCTTTCGAGAAGATGGTTGTTGACGGTCTTCAGGCAGACGAGCACCACGTCGCATTTAGGCATGTCGCGCACGTCGCCATAGACAGAGGGCCTCTCGAGGTGGAAAGACCCCGCGCACGAATCGATCTGCAAGCCGTGCTCCTTGACGAACGCATAGTCGCGGTGCAATAGGAAATGAACGTCGCGCCCGCTTTGCGCCAGACGCGAGCCGTAGTATCCGCCGATGCCGCCAGTTCCAATTACCGCGTAGTTCATGTTTGTCTTCTGCTTATGTTCCTCTGCCGCGTATTATACCAAATTTCGCAATGGCGACGAGAGGTCTGTCCCCATATGATTACGGATTGATGGTTCCTTCCACCGCCCAGATCCCGCGGCGAAACTTGCGAGCGTCCTTCTCCGCCTCGGCGTAGGCGGGAGTGCGGGTGTTAAGCGAAGAACGATGCCTGGCGAAGCCGTTCTTCACCATCGTCAGGTTCACCTCGACATTCCCCTTTTCGTGCTTCAAGTAAACAATCCCGAGGAGTCTCCCATTCCGGTCCTTCTCCGCCCAATGCACCTCGACCTCCTTGCCATCAACGAGGTCGCTGAGGAACTGCATCGCCTCCTTGCCGAAGGGTTGTTCTCTCTTCGGGGCGTCGATCTTGGCAAGTCCTACCTTATGCTTGCCCGCCGCATCCACTACCCAGATGGTGTCGCCGTCGATGACGCTCGTCACTCTGCCGACGATCTTCTTGAAGGCCTCGATCTTGGTGCGCGGCGAAATGCGTGTCACGCCGATAGACGCGCCCTTCTCCGCCGCATTCTGCCGCGCCTCCGAGACGGCGGACGGCAATCCGCCGCGGAACGAGCGGTGAATCGTCCTCCCCGCAGCGCTCGCGGCAGCCACCGCGGCAAATATCACAAGCAACCTCGTCTTCACAAGTCCCATGCTTTCCTCCCCGCCGCGCATTATACCATATTGCCGCAAGAATGGAGTTTATTCCATCCATATTCTGAATGCAGGATATCTCACGCAGAGGCGCAGAGACGCGGAGATTCGGGTGATGAGGCTGAATGAGCAGTGAATCGAGATCGAGCCGCGTATAAGTGTAGAAGATGTAGACAACCACTCAAACCACACCAATGGGGTCCGCCCCTCAGACACCTATTTTCATTTCATAATCTCCATATCGTTGCAGTCTCCAGTCATACAGGCATTATATTGTTCTAGGATGTGTACGCAGCCCGTTTAGGTACATCAGAATCCGATCTTTCTGCATGCAGTCCCCTTAGAGGCCGACTCAGTCTCAAGAGCATCGAGCCTACTATCATTGCCCTGCTTGTCGGAGAGGTAGTAGAGTTTTTGCCACACCGTCCTAAAGTCGCCAGGCGTGAGGCTCGGAATGGCCTCGAGACGCTGACATTGCTCCGGGGTCATGGGTTCCTTAAAAAAGCGGGCGAAGAAAGTCCGTTTTCCATCCCCATCCAGATAGTCCATCCTCAGCTTGAACGTAAAGCGGCGGGCAACAGCCGGATCAAGACACGACTCGAAGTTCGTAGCGCCCACCATAACACCTCCGAAGCGCTCCATTTGCTGGAGGAGTTCGTTGACCTGCGTCACCTCCCAGTTGTAGCTCGCGTTGGCCCTGTTCGAGAGAAGGGAGTCCACCTCGTCCAAGAACAAGATGCTCCCAGACTCGCTTGCCCTATGGAATATCTGCGCAATCCGCTGTTCCGTTTGGCCCACCATCGGGCTCAAGACGTCGCTGGCGGTGATTGTCATGACTTCAGATCCGACTTCGTGGCCCAGGTACTCGACAAACGCCGACTTTCCACACCCCGGCGGACCGCTCAGGAGAATGTTCATCCGCAGGACGTCTTCGCCCCTCGCGCGCGCGGCATTGAATAGCGCCACCGCCGACACAATCCTCGACAGGGGAATATCTCCATGTACATTCAAGCCTTCCAGGGAGTACTCGGCTAACCGGTCCGTCTGTGTGGCGTGATCGTCGGAGCAGGCTCGCCCCATCGGACGGCTGTCGCCGTAGCTGGCAGCGCCTGACGATGCGACGCGCGGCGGCGGCTCGGCATCGTCCAAGGACCTAAATGGCCCACCATCCCCGTCCTCCTCGGTGTCATCGTCTGTCTCCGTCGGTAGTCGGACGCAATCCTCGTATGCTTCGCGCGGACTGCGTCCCTGTATGACGTCAATGAGTCCGGGCGTGAAACGCTCCAGCAGCACGGTCGGGGCACAGAGCAGCCTGTCGACCTCTATCTCAGGATCTCCCTTCATTGACGCCGACGGCACGCAGAGGCAGAACCTCACTTCTCCGTCATCGTGGATGTCCTCCGTGAGCTTGCCCCAGCGAATCCGATGGTTGACGAACATACAGTACTCCGCAACGGCTTGCCGACGTGCGGGCCTCACATGGGTCGGCAAGTTGAAGAACGACTGCACGCATTCGTCATCCACCACGATCTTCCACTGATACACGTCTATGATGTCTCCTTTCGCAAAGGCCAAACCGCGAAAAACAACGCCGTCGGGCCCTTCCTCTTCAGAGAACTGCAGGTCGATCTTCTGGAAATACCCCCGGATAACGGCGGCGGCGGCAATTCCCCTGCGTCCACCCTTCATTCGACCCTCCAGAGGTTTTCGGCTCCCGCACCGGCTCCCGGTTCGACATGGTGCGACCTCGGCCGCAAGGCCTTTAAGACCCATATCTGTACGCATTGCTGTCCCCAAAGATTCTTTGCGACTTGCTTCTCATGCGTACCTGGCGGCACGGACATACACAATGTTGCCAGAGTCGGTCAACACCCTGTATACCGGTCTTGTGTCATATTGCCCCTGCGCGTCTTCGCGAATTTTAGTATAATTGTCTGCGGTCGCCGCCAAAGCGTCCGCGCCAGGTGACGTCTCGGCCAACTTGGCAACAGAGTCTAGCACGTGGGAAGCTGTGCTCCGCAAAAGACCAGCCGCCGGATTTCTGCGGGAGTCATATGCGGTGAGTATCATTGCAAGGAGTCTTAACATGTTGATATCCTTTTCTGTTTTGACAATGTTCTATTATGACGACGACGGCCTTAGGCAGCACGCCCATAGCCGAACTGCACACCAAGCGCGGCGATAGCCGCCGCCTCGCGACGCTTATGCGAAAAATGCATAAATCGCCAACTTCCTTCGCGTATAGCACGAGCGCGCAGCCTTACATTGCGCCGTGCAGAATGAATACGGCGCGCTTCCCTCTTGGCATCAAGTAACAAGCGGTTGTCACAGTCGTCGTCCCTGTTGCACGAGGCAAGCTCCCGAATGGCCGCAAGTGCTCTCTTGGAAGACTTCACCTCCGGGTGTCTGGCGCGTCTCACGCCATCCACCTTCGCACAAAGGTCAGAATCGACGACGTTCCTCTTGACGCTTATCGGCGAGACCCTGACTTCCGGTACAGACCGAGCCACCACAGGGACGGCCGTGCCCCCTTTTCTGTCGATCATGACCGCACGCTTCAGCCCCATGATTATAAGGTACATCTTGTCGTCAAGACGCAGGACTGCAAACCTACGAACCCTGCCAGACTTTACAATGTCTGGGTGGATTGCGGCATAATCCCTAAACCTGTCATTAGATATACACAGTGAATCCGGCAGCACCTCGGCAAGCTGAAGTATGGCATCGTCCGACTCCGACCTCTCCCCGCCACGATCTTCGTCAAGAAGCACGAAATCCTTGCGCCTGGCAAAGGTCTTGAACATGGCTGAATCCTGGGCGGAGTCTTGCCAGTCGCGCACATAGGCGTATGAACGGCGTTCCATGAAGAAGACGGCCCGATACCCCTGGGAAGCCAGGTTTTCAGATACCATCTCAAGGGTTCGCGCCGCACACCTAAAGCCCGTGCTTGAGAGAAGGTTTGCCGTGTCGAACAGGAAAAATGTTCCTGCTCGCAACACCTTGCGATCTTGCTTGCGATTTCTGCGAGTATGAAAGAAATTGTTTTTCATAGTTTTATTTTCCTTGGTAGTTTGATGTTGTTTACCCCGAGATTGTACCTCGGCCCGCTACCCGTCAAACGGTCTGCAGTTATCCCTGCAGACCCACCAGGAAATGACCGCCTAAGCGCAAGGCGGTCGGACCAGCATAACCAGCTAACCCGCCAAATGGTCTGCATGCGCTTATTCTGCAGACCCACCAGGAAATGACCGCCTAAGCGCCGACGGTCGAACCAGCCGAGCCAGCATAACCAGCCGCCCGCAAAATGGCCTGCATGCGCTTATCCTACAGACCGCCCGTCCTAGCGCCGACCTGTCGGTCAGCATTTGCCCGCATGAATGGATCAAATCCGTCAGTCTGCCCTAAGTAGCATCCAACACTTCGATTCATTCGCGAAGTATTTTATCAAAAGATGCCATCACCTGTCAATGGGGTGGAAATGGTAACAGCGAAAGTTGTACAATTAAGTGAGTCAAATCGGAAAGGCAAGGTCTCAAGGTGGAGAACGGAGGCAAAAAGGACGAAAGACAGGGAACGGAAGAGGAAGGAGAAAAGGAGGAAGGCACGCCCCCTAGG
>Ga0265300_10004191_pt1 | contig 11557 bp, 9 predicted proteins | sample AusTroGonzalo_MG_FD_193482 | JGI IMG/M metagenome (GOLD analysis project Ga0265300, IMG submission 193482) | Bovine rumen microbial communities from tropical cattle in Woodstock, Queensland, Australia - Gonzalo_03 | ecosystem: Host-associated > Mammals > Digestive system > Stomach > Rumen ... | reverse complement strand
GCGGAAATAGTCGGCAGCCATCTCCTTGTTATAGAACCACCATGTCTCGTCTCTGCGATACCGATGATGGCGCACATTGAAGTTGAGCATCCAGCGGGTATAGGCGCGAATCTCGTAATAGCCGGAGTAGAGTGAGTCTGTCAGCACAAACTGTCCGCTGGTGAATCCCTTGGCGTTGATGACAATGTTTTGGCGTTCTACCAAAAGACCATCTGGCGACAGCAACTCCACATAGAGCACGCGACTCAGATTGGTGGGCTTTAAATCATCGGCCCTGACCACGTAGGCTTTATACCAAAGGGTGTCGCCTACAAAATAGCACTGGTTGTCTGTGTGGATATAGACCTTTTCCTGTACTTTTGATGTTGACGACTGCTCCAGGATCTGCCTGATATCATCGATGTTGCCTGCCTTTACAACGCAGGTAAAGACAGACAGCAAGAAGAGAATGCTGCGAAATTTTGTCATGACTTCAAAGTTTTTGCTGATAATATGACGAAAAAAGGCTGGTTTCGTTTAACCAGCCTTTGTTTTATTTCTTCAGTTTGAATGAATTTTCTATGCTATTCATCTCTTCGGCGAAGCCCTTGTCCACCTTCAACCGCTTTTCAATAGCAGCGCAACTGTGGATAACTGTCGAGTGGTCGCGCTGACCAATGAGGAGACCAATGCGAGAAGCGGGCATCTTGGTGTGCTTCTGAGCCAGATACATAGCCATCTGACGAACCTGCACAAACTCGCGCTTGCGACTCTTGCTAACCACCTGTTGCTGGGTGACGCCAAAGTGCTGACACAATTGTTCCATGATGTCATCAATGGTCAGCGGATGGTTGTCTACCTTGACAGAGCGCTTGATGATGCGTTCTGCCAAATGCATGTCGATATTTGAGTTATAGACAATGCTATAGGCCATGAGCGAATTCAATACACCTTCCAGGTCGCGTACCGAACCATTGGCTGTCTGGGCAATATAGGCGATGACGTCGGCAGGAATCTTCAGACCGTCGCGACGGCATTTCGAGTTCAGGATATCGACACACAACTGTGCGTTGGGCTTTTCGAGCTCTGCAATAAGTCCACAAGAGAAGCGTGTGAGCAGACGATCTTTCACACCTGTAAGATCTACAGGAGGACGGTCGCTGGCCAGAATAATCTGTTTGCCAAGGCGGAACAGGTGATCGAAGATGTGGAAGAACGTGTCAAGCGTTTTGGGTGAGCTGACCCACTCCTGGATATCGTCAACAATCAGCACATCAATGCTCTGATAGAAGTTGATGAAATCGTTGGTGGTGTTCTGACGCACAGAATCGGTGAACTGTACCTGGAACAGACGGGCAGAAACATAGAGTACGCGCTTCTGTGGGTACATCTTCTTGCACTGCACGCCAATAGCGTTAATCAAGTGTGTCTTACCACAGCCAGAAGGTCCAAAGATAAAGAAAGGATTGAAAGTTGACTTGCCTGGGTGCTCGGCAATAGAGAGACCTACAGTGCGGGGCAACTTATTAGAGTGACCTTCGATATAGTTGTCGAATGTCTTCTTCGGATCCAAGCGGGGATTCAAGTCCTGAGGCGTCGCTGCATCGAGTACGGTGGGCGATTTGTTACCACGGACGGTGGCTGCGGGGGCCTCTACGTCCATAGGTTGCTCACTCTCCACGTCCTGCGTCAGCTTATGTTCCTTGTCAGTAACCAGACGATATGTCAGTCGGACGTTGGTCTTGAAACTATTTGTAAGAGCCCAAGCCATCAGACGTACGTAGTACTGCTCCAAGTACTCATATACGTATGGACTTGGAACCTGCACCAGCACCGTCTTCTGTTCTTCGTTGTACGACTCGAAGACGATGGGCTCAAACCACGTTTTAAAGGTCTGCTCAGAAACATTCTGCTTGATTAGATGAAGGCAGTTGTCCCAAAGCGCCTTATGACTGTTCTGCATCTCGGGCGATATTTTTTTAGTTATTAAATCTTTCTTAATGATACAAGATTAAGTCTTGCATTGTTTGCAGGTGCAAAGTTCGGAAAAAAAATCGAAACCTGCAAATGTCCCCAAAAATAGGCTTGTGTGTACAATTAACGTAACTTGCTATTTTTTAGGGTATTTACGTTGTTTCACAGATTTTGGTTAATATTTGTATTTGCATTTCTTATATATCTGATTTTCAGTCTGTTATTAAATAAGAAATGAGCCTTTTAAGCTCATTTCTTATTTAGATAAAATTAAAATTACTTGTCTTTCTTTCCGAAAACAGAGAAGTGGACATAACGCTTCGGGTGCTGTCTCATGTCGATGAGCAGTGAATCGGCACTTTGCATAGTGGCATTCATGTTGTTATACAGGTCGGCATCCCTCATCAGCAGTCCCAGTGTGCCGTCATTGCTGTTCAGTTTGGCTGTGGTCTGTTCTACGTTAGCCATTGCACGGTCTACCTTCTGCATGGTGGCTACAATGTCAATGTTGTTGAGTTTTTGTGTGACGCCCTCGGCATTGGTCAGGATGCCGTTGGTCTTTGCCATCATGCTTGGCATCTGCTTGTTGAGCTGTATAGACAATGTGTTGAGCTCGCGTGATGTGGCACTGAGGTTGGCTGTGATGTCGTCAACGTTGTGTAGCGAGTTCTTGATAGCAGGATCCTGCATCAGGGTGTTGAGTGAGGCTAGAATAGAGTCGAGTTTGGGCAGCATAACCTCTATCTGGGGAATCATCTCGGCAGCGCGTCCCATTAGTCCGCTAGCCGTACCACCCTCAATAGTGTCGCCTTTGGCCATCAGGTCAATGGGGTTGGGACCGAACTTCAGTTCCAATTTCACGTTGCCCAGCAGATCGCTTGAGATTTCTGCGCGTGTGCCTTTGGGCAGGTTGAGTTGGTTGTCTAGCCCGATGACGGCGATGATGTTGTCAGGGCGCGAATAGTCGTATTCGATGCTCTCTACAACTCCTACCTTATAACCGTTGGCATAGACAGGGCTCGATGCTGATAGTCCACTAACATCGCTGAAGCGTGCGTAATAGTTATCATCGGTAGAGAAGAGTGTTAACCCTTTCAGAAACTGCATGCCGAAAAACAGAATCACGATGCCGGCAATGGCTACCAATGCAATTTTTACCTCTTTCGTAAAGTACTTCATATGCTTATGTGTTTAATTTCATGTTTTATTTTTTCTTTAACTCTTGTATAGCTGCCTGGGTATCAATGCGCTCGCCGTTCTTGAAAGCCACGATAAAGGCTTGGGGGAATTTCTTGGCGACCTCTTGACGCAACTGACGAATCTCAGCATAGTTGCTGGTGGCTCCTACGGTGTATTTCCATGTCTTGCCGTCCTGATAGCAGTCTACATCTTTAAGACCCTTCATGCGGCTGTCGTTAGTCTTGATCTTTTGGGCGAGGGCCATGAACTGTACCTTGAATACTGGGAGTTGCTGCTGGTCCTGTGTGGGTGCCTGCTGGGGTTGAGCAGGAGTCTGTTGAGGTTGTGTAGACGTCTGTGAAACTGGTTCACGCTCAACGTTACGTTCAACGGGCTGCGCCTGAGGTGCTGACTCTGCCTTTACAGTGTCTTTGGACTGCTCCTTCTGAACAGTAGGCTCTGGCTTAGCAGGCTCCTCTACTACTGGTGTTGGGGCTGGTTCGGGTTTGATGACGGCAGGCAGTGGCGCCTTTTGCCCTGTCTTGCCAGCCTTGTATTCTACGAAAGCCTGATAAATGCCCAGTCCCATTGCTTCTTGGTTGCTGGGATTATTCAAATAGGCTTCTTCTGATGCGGTGGTGATATAGCCCAACTCGATGAGACAGGCAGGCATCGATGTCTCTCTCAAGACAAGGAAGGCGTCCTGTTTCACACCCTTGTTAGGACGATTGGCCGTGCGACATACGTTTTTCTGAATGCCCTTGGCCAGTTCTACGCTTTGGAGCATGTTCTTGTCATTAATCATCTCGAAGATGATATAACTCTCAGGCGAGCGCGGGTCGAAGCCCTCGTAGTGCTGCTGGAAGTCCTTCTCCAGGAGTACTACTTCGTTCTCCCTCATAGCAGCACTCATCTTCTCATCGCTGCGCCGCATACCCATCGTATAGGTTTCAAGTCCGGTGATAGGTTTCTTGCTGGCCACAGAGTTGGTGTGGATGCTAATAAACACATCGGCTTTGTTCCTGTTGGCGATGGCGGCACGCTCCTTCAGGGGAATGAAGACATCGGTTTTACGCGTATAGATGACCTTGACGTCTGGGCAGTTACGTTCCACATATCGTCCGAAGGCCAATGCTACTTTTAAGTTAATGTTCTTCTCGTATGAGTATTTTCCTGGTGCACCAGCATCCTTACCGCCATGTCCGGCGTCGATGACCAGCGTAAACTTCTTAGGCGTAGCACATATTGCTGCCACGCTTACCAGTATCATAATCAGGAAAAGGATGACTCTTCTTGTCATATATTCTAATACAAATTGCAAAAGTACGTTATTTCCTTGAAAAAACCTCTTTTTGCCTCAGAGTTTTATCATTTATTAAGTGTACAGTCACGCTGGCCCCAGCGCAACGTACCCCCAATGGGGGATTTATTTTTGTGACAACGACTTCGATGTCTTCCACCTTGGGGAAGGTGTCGATGATGTTTTTGCCGATTCTGCCAGCTACATGTTCCAATAAGTTTGATGGCACGTTCATCTCTTTCTTGATAATGTCCAGCAAATGGGCGTAGTTTAGCGTGTCATCAACGTTATCAGATATCATGGCTTGCGCAATATTATAATGTGCGCGAAGAGAGACACTATACTCGCCTCCTACATGTCGCTCCTGCTCCAAAACTCCATGGAAGGCATACAGGCGTATGTCTTTCAATTCTATCGTACTTGACTCTAGTTTCATCACGTGTGCTTATTCGTCAATTTCAGTATTGCTGGGCAGATACTTCTTCAGGGCTTTCTCAACGCCGTTCTTCCATGTGTTGATGTTCTCGGATTGCAGCTGCAGAGAAGCTACCAGTTTGATGACGTGCTCCAGAGGCATGCGGTAGCGTAATACACCGCTGATGAGTTTTGCGTAGTTCCAGTATTCCTGGTTAAACTTCTCTGACAATCCCTCAACGGTTATTTTATAACCGCGTGTGTTCTCAAACTGAAAGTCGTAGCGTGAGGTGCCGTCGGCGTTGGCTTGCTTGATAATCTTGCCTTTTGTCACCGACTTGGGCAGTACAATGCCTTCGTCGTCATCCTGCAGGCCCGTGAATATCTCATAGGGATAGCCGTCCAGCAGTCCCACTAGTGCCACCCACTTTTCTTTATTGTTCTGAAATCGCACCACATCGCATTCCAATGTCTGTGGTCGCACCTCTGTCACTTCGGGGTTCAAATTCAGAGGGCATACTGGTGTTAGCTGATGCAGATGGCTAGCCAAGCGTTCCAATTGCTCACGACTGATAGGATTCTTGCTTTTCTTGTCCATCTTCAGCAGTTCGTCCAGCAGATGTTTCTCGCCGCCATAGGCAGCCAGTAGCTGTTGTATGACGGTCTCGTTGACCGTTGTTTTTTGCGTGTCCATAGCTTTCTTATCTATATCTGCTTGCAAAGATACTAAATAAATCATAATTCACCATACATAATTCATAATTATTTCGTACCTTTGCTCCAACAAAACCAAAATCAAAAGCGATATGAAGAATCTGATGACTCGTCGTACTATCCGACAATATGCCGACCGCGATGTTGACGAACAGTTACTTAATCGTCTGATGGAACAGGCCGCGCGCACCCAGACAATGGGTAATCTACAACTTTATAGTGTTGTTGTCACCCGTTCTCAAGAGATGAAACAGAAATTGGCTCCCGTCCATTTCAATCAACCGATGGTTATTCAGGCTCCTGTGGTACTGACCATCTGTGCCGACTTCAACCGTACATCGATGTGGGCGCGCTGTCGCAATGCAGAGCCGGGTTATGACAATTTTTTGTCGTTTATTAATGCCGCTACTGATGCGCTACTCTATACACAGACTCTTTGTAACCTGATGGATGAGGAAGGTCTTGGCTATTGCTATCTGGGTACCACCGTCTATCAGCCCCAACAGATTATTGACATTCTGCGTCTGCCCAAACTCGTGATGCCTGTGGCTACACTCACAGTGGGATGGCCAGCTGAGACGCCAGAACTCTCAGATCGTCTGTCTCTGAAGAGCTTCGTGCATCAAGAGGTTTATAACGATTATTTAGGCGTTGATATCGATGAGTATTATCGGGAGAAAGAGTCGCTGCCAGAGAATTGCCACTTTGTGAAAGAAAACCACAAGGAGACCCTTGCTCAGGTCTTTACTGATATCCGATATACCCGCAAAGATAACGAGGCGATGTCAGAGACGCTTATCCAAACGCTGCGTCGCCAGGGTTTCCTGCCTTTTAGACTGCGATAGTGATAGTCTTATATGACAAGAATGGGGGTTCAGCCCCCATTCTTGTCTTATTTCTTCTCTTGTTGAGCTGACCACTTCTGCAGTCGCTGGTATTCTTTCTTGGTTAGTCGCATGAAAGAGCCATGTTGCGGACCTGTAACCCCCTCAATGTCTACAGGGTCGTGGAAGTTGCGTAAATTCTCATCTGCCTTGCAGATGCGATAGTGCTTGGGGTTGTCTGAGTATTGGATATATGCCACACGCCAAGTCTTGTCACCTATAAGCTGGAAGGCACTTGAACCCTCGCACTTCTTCTTGCCCTCAAACGATACGTAGTCGTTCTCCACAGGCTCACCCCATCCGCTGGTGAGGTTTTTTGAGGTAGCGGTATAGATGCCAGGCTTTCCTCCTTCCTTCTTGATGAGCATGTGATAGAGACCATCATCCAAGAGGTTGATGTCGGCATCGATGGTGGCATAGCCCCAATCGAACAAGAGCTTGGGCTGTGTCAGTCGCGTGAAGGTCTTGTCGGCATATGAATAGTACATGCGGTCGTATTCCTCCTCAGGACGATTGAGCATAGAATAGTAAATCATATAGCCGCCCTTGTCACCATTCTCCCATACGTAGTTAGGATCCCAGAATATCTGAGGTGCCCATACGCGGTTGATGGTACTCCAGTCTTTGTAAACGCTCTCTGCCTCAGGGTTACAGAATATTTTGGTACCCTGACGATAGTCAAAGGTCTTACTCTCCCAGTTAATCAGGTCCTTACTCGTCATGAGGTCGATGCCATAGTTGTCCCATTTGTGACTCTTGGCTACACACATGTCTGTAGTCACCATGACAAAGCCTTTACCATCCCATGAACGACAGACGAAGGCATCTCTCTGTCCGCCCTCAATGCGTGCGTGAACCTTGGGATCAATGACGGCACGTCCGCCGATGATGTCCTCGTAGTGATAACCATCGCGACTAAGTGCATAGGCTGTATATTCACCACGGTCACTCATGTGACAGTAGAGGTAGCCATAGTCGCCCTTTTGCATGTTTTGGGCCGAAGTGGTCAGCGTTGCTATCGTCAGCGCTGCCAAGAGTGAGAAACGTCTCTTCATAGGATGATATTTTTTTTGATGTGTGCAAAAATAAGCATTTTCTGAAAAATATCCAAATAATAAGCAGGAAACCTTGGATGTATGACGTTTTTTTCGTACCTTTGTGCACAATAAAACTAACTAATCAAAAAGAACAAACATGAATACTACAAAGACCCTACTGATGGCCCTCCTCGTGATGGCATCGACAACCACTGCCCTGGGCGCCAAGAAGAAGCAACCCGTGGTGCAGCAGTCCCAAGATCCTAATGAGATGGTGGCCTATCTTTTCACTTACTTCAATAGTAACGACCCCAAGGACGAGCAAATCTGCTATGCCCTGAGTGAGGATGGCTATAATTACACACCGATTAATGACGGTATGCCTGTGATTGAAAGTGATACCATTGCTTTTACCCAGTGCGTGCGTGACCCCCATATTCTGCGTGGAGAGGACGGTAAGACTTTCTATATGGTGGTTACCGATATGCGTTCGGCTAATGGATGGAGCAGTAACCGTGGTATGGTGCTGCTGAAGAGTTCCGACCTGGTGAACTGGCAGCATTCAGCCATCAATTTCCCCACACGCTATACCAAGACCTGGAAGAATGTGATACGTGTATGGGCACCTGAGACTATCTACGACCGCAAGGCAGGTAAGTACATGGTGTTCTATTCGTTGCGCACTAGCGACCATGGTTCTTATGATAAGATTTACTATCAGTATGCCAATAAGGATTTTACGGACTTGGAAGGCGAGCCTAAATGGCTGTTTGACGCAGGCAATGCTACTATTGACGGTGATATTGTCTATAATGATGCCGATCAGATGTATCACCTCTTCTATAAGCAGGAATCGGGTAGGGGTATCTATCAGGCTGTGGCCAAGAACCTGACTGATAAATGGCAGATGATTGGCGGCAACGTGGAGCAGACCAAAGAGGCTGTGGAGGGCGTTGGCGTATGTAAGGCTATCGATGGCAAGTCGTGGATTATTATGTACGACTGTTACGGCAATGGTCATTACCAGTTCTGCAAGTCGGAAGACTTGAAGACCTTTACGTTTGTCCAGAACACTGAGATGAGGGGCAAGTTCACACCTCGTCACGGAACGATTATTCCTATTACCCGTGCCGAGAAGGAGCGCTTGTTGCAGGCTTTCCCCAACCACAAACAGCCTATCCTTTCTGGTTTCCATGCTGACCCCGAGGTGCTCTACTCCAACAAGACGAAGAAATACTATATCTATAGTACTACTGACGGTACGCCAGGCTGGGGTGGCCACGATTTTAGTGTTTTCTCTTCTGAGAATCTCGTGGATTGGAAGGACGAAGGAAAAATGCTCGACGTGAAAGGCGATCAGGTGCGGTGGGCTACAGGTAATGCCTGGGCTCCTTGCATCATCGAGAAGAAAGTTGGCAAGGCTTATAAGTACTATTTCTATTTTTCGGCTCATAATCCTCAGACCAACCGCAAGGAGATTGGTGTCGCCGTGAGTGATAATCCTACAGGACCTTTCGTAGATAGTGGTGCACCAATCATCACCGATGCCGACCGTCCCAGTGAAGCTCGTGGCGGACAGGCTATCGACGTGGATGTATTCCAGGATCCCAAGAGCGGAAAGTTCTATCTCTATTGGGGTAATGGTTTTATGGCTGGTGCAGAGCTCAATGATGATATGTTATCTGTCAAGAAGGAGACAATCACTCATATGACACCTAAGGGTGGAAACTTGCAGACATGGGCTTTCCGTGAGGGCGCCTACGTATTCTATCGCAAGGGAATGTATTACTTCATGTGGAGTGTTGACGATACAGGCTCACCCAACTATCACGTATGCTACGGCACGGCGAAGTCGCCTCTCGGTCCTATCACCATAGACGAGAACAATTATATGGTTATCAAGCAGAAACCAGAGAAACAGATATATGGCACTGCCCACAACTCAGTGCTTCAGATTCCTGGCAAGGACGAGTGGTACATCGTTTATCATCGTATCAACAAGAACTACATACATCATGAGCCAGGCATCCATCGTGAGGTTTGTATAGACAAAATGTCGTTCGATAAACAGGGACGTATCATTTCTGTCACACCTACGCTTAATGGACCAGCTCCGCTGACGGTCAAATAATATAATATCATTATAAAATAACCTTCATCTTCTCTGTAAAATTTTGAATATTATGCAGGTATGGTGAAGGCTTTATTTTTTTACGAATATGACTACACAGCTTTTTAATGACGAAGGAGAAGCCACGCTGACACTCAGCGGACGGCTGGATACTTCTGTTTCTTCAAAGGTGAGTAACGACATCGAACGGTTGTTGGCTACAGCGGGCACTATCCAACATTTTACTGTAGATGCTGGTCATTTGGAGTATCTCTCTAGTTCAGGTCTTCGTATCCTGCTGATGTTGGCAAAGCGTTTTAAACATTACAGGATTACGGAAGTGAATCCAGAGGTTTATGATGTACTTAATATGACAGGCTTCACCAAGATGATGACAGTAGAACGAGCTTTGCGCCAACTGAGTGTTGAGGGATGTGAAGTTATCGGTGTTGGTGGCGTGGGAACCGTCTTCCGACTCGATGATGATACCATTATCAAGGTGTTTCGTGAAGGAACGACCATGGAAGAAGTTCTCAAAGAGATTACCATGTCAAAGGAAGTTTTTGTGATGGGTATGCCCACTGCCATCTCTTTTGATGTGGTGAAGGTAGGTAGTCAATATGGACTTGTGTACGAACTGCTACATGCCCAAACCCTGAGTGCTTGTCTGAAGCAGGCTCCCGAACGGATAGACGAGTTTGCAAGAAAATATGCTGATCTCTTCCGGCAGATGCATGATATTCGGGTGCCTGCTAACAGTTGTGTGCCTGATGCCTTGGAGCATGAGCGCAGTCAGGTACAGCATATTCAACGCTATTTTTCTCAGGAGAAGATTGAACTCTTGCTGCAAATCCTCGATACTGTTCCTGTCAGCAATAGTCTGCTGCATCTTGACCTTCAAGCTAAGAACGTGATGATTCAGAATGATGAACTGATGTTGATTGATATGGGAGAGGTGGGCTATGGCCACCCGGTACTCGATCTGGCACATGCTTATTCTTCCATGGTGACACTAGTAGGCGACTACGAGAAAATCATTGGAATACCACAAGAACTGGGTGCCGAACTATGGAACCGTACCATCGATTATTATTTCGAAGGGTTGTCTGCCGATGTAGTTGCCCTACGTAAGGAACAGATAAAAGCGTTGGCGTGTGTTAGAAACTTCAGTTGGTTGGCCTTAAGCGACACGTTTCCAGAAGTAGTCATCAACGAATGCAGGGCACTCTTCGATAAGCGTGTTACGAATAACCGCGACCAGCTCCTAGAAGTCTGTCAAACTTTGAAGGACTGGCAGTAATATAATTGTCATATAGATAAAACAAAACAGCGGCGCATTCCTATCTGTGAGCGCCGCTGTTTGTGTTATTTGTAGTTATTTACTTTGTTTCAGGAGCTTCACCAATCAGTTCCATGAACTCGTCGAGTTTTGGTGTGATGATGATCTGGGTACGACGGTTGCGTTGCTTGCCAACTTCGGTGTCATTGCTCTGGAGAGGATTATACTCACCACGTCCACCAGCGGTGAGGCGCTTGGGGTCAACGCCATACTTGGTCTGCAAAGCTTGAACAACGCTAGATGCGCGTAGACAAGAGAGGTCCCAGTTATTGCGGATGTTCGTCTTTGAGATGGGCACATTGTCGGTATTACCCTCGATGAGCACGTCGTAGTCCTTGTAGTCGGTGATAATCTTGGCAATCTTCGACAGAGTCTCGGCGGCACGGTCGTTAATCTCGTATGAACCACTCTTATAGAGCATGTTGTCGGCCAGTGAGATGTAGACAACACCCTTCAGTACCTGAACGTCAACCTCTTTCAACTCCTCTTTTGACAGCGAGCGGGTGAGATTGTTGGTTAGTACCATATTCAGTGAGTCGCTCTTCGACTTTACCTCTACCAAGTGACGGATATACTGGTTTGACTCGTTAATCTGGTCCACCAGTTTATCGATAGATACATTGTTCT
>Ga0265300_10004190_pt1 | contig 11563 bp, 8 predicted proteins | sample AusTroGonzalo_MG_FD_193482 | JGI IMG/M metagenome (GOLD analysis project Ga0265300, IMG submission 193482) | Bovine rumen microbial communities from tropical cattle in Woodstock, Queensland, Australia - Gonzalo_03 | ecosystem: Host-associated > Mammals > Digestive system > Stomach > Rumen ... | reverse complement strand
GTTTTTTTAAAATTTTCTTGAATAGTCTTTGAAAGCTGATTTTTAAAAATTATATTTGTCTAAAGCAGAATCATTCACTAACCACTCCCAACGCAGGAAATGGCCTGCGAAAGGAACTAAAACTTGCCTGTTATGCAAAAACATTTTTGTATATGCATCGGCATTTTCTTTGGCTGCCTGCTGTTCTTGTCAGGTAACACCCCGACCTGCGCAGCTCCGGTAGACACCACTGCCCACTTCACAGTCTATTACCCCGTAGAACGCTCGGATTTGCTGACGCATTATATGATGAACGGCGTCACGCTCCGCGAAATGGACAAGTTGCTGGACTCCCTCTGCCGCGCCGATGCCCCCATGAACATCCTGCTCACCTCCGGAGCCTCTCCTGAAGGAACTGAGGACCTGAACCTGACCCTGGCCGATGCCCGCAACGAACAGATGCGGATGTATCTCCTTACCCACAAGAGATACGTCATCCGGTCCCAGGATCTTTCCACGGTCTCCATGGGTGCGGACTGGAACGGGCTGGCCCTTGCCCTGGAGAAGTCCACGTATTCCTGGAGAAAGGAGGCCCTCCTGATTATCCGGAACACGCCGGTATGGGTACATGACCGGGCCGGCAACATAGTGGATTCCAAAAAGAAGCAGCTGATGGACCTCAGGGGCGGCAATCCCTGGCGGGAGATGACACAGGATATTTTCCCCTATCTCCGCCGGACGGAGGTGGAAGTAACCTTCAAAGTGGACCGGACCATTCCAGTCCCGGAACCTCAGACAGACACGCTGTATATCCACCAGAGGGATACCCTTGTCATAGAAAAGCACATCAAGGAGGAAGCTCCCCGGTATGGCTTCCTGCTCTACACCAACCTATTATATGATGCCGCCGCCATTCCTTCCATCGGAACGGAAATCTATCTGGGGAAGGGCTGGGCTTTGAACACCCGCTGGAGCGGCAGTTGGTGGAGTTCCAAAAAGAAAAACCGCTTCTGGAGAATTTACGGGGCCGAACTGGCCGTCCGGAAGTATTTCCGTGAGCCATCAGACAATGCCACCGGCCTCTTCCGTTCCTCCACGGGCCACCATGTGGGAGCCTACGGACAGTTGCTCACCTACGACATTGAATTTGCCGGAAAGGGATACATGGGAGGAAAGCCCGGCTCCAGCATCTTCGCCGCACCCACCTGGAGCGCCGGCGTCGAGTATGGTTATACCCTGGCCCTGACCCGGCACCTGAACCTGGACTTCAGTATCGGCCTGGGCTATCTGCAAGGACCGCAGTGGCAGTATTTGCCCGCGAACGGAGATTATCGCTACGAGGAGTTCCGCACCTTCCGCTGGATTGGCCCTACTAGGGCCGATATCTCCCTGTATTGGCTCATCGGCATGGAAAACAAAAAAAAGTAAAAGGAGGACTGAAGCATGCGCAAACTGAAATGGATCTTGTTGTCGGCCGCCAGCCTCCTGTCACTGGGCTGCGTGCATAAGACGCTGACCGATTCCGCCGGTCCCGAACCCGGAGAAGAAGGAACCGTCCACATTTTCGTACAATGTACCCAGGTCCGGAACCTGGACCTCATGGACAAAGCCACCTTCGTCCTGTCCAACCTCTATGCCCGGAAAGACGGCCGGAGGGTGAAGATTCCCTTCGCCGGCTCCGTTCAGGGAAACATCCTTACCGGTGACATCCTGAGTTATGAGCTCTATGCCCACGGAGAAAGCTGTGATCACACGTTAACCCTGCTCATCAGCACCAAGGACGGGCGTTATATCTTAAAGGATATGGATGTGAGCGACCAGATGCTGGCCCAGAAGGAGGCCGATGAGATTTACCTGGTCATCGACCAGGAAATCGATCTGGCAGACGACGGTTCTGAAGGCCTGAAGCCTGGCGAAGAAGGCGTGGTTCACATTTTTGTCAATTGCCTGAATGTCAGCGGACTGGACCAGGTATCACAAGCTGCCTACGGGCTTTCCAACCTGCGCGCCCGGAAGGGAGGAGAACCGGTGACGCTGCCGTTCGCCGCCGACATCCGGAACGGAGTGCTCGCAGGAGACGTTCTCAGTTACGGGCACTGCGCCCAGGGAGAAACCTGCCAGCATACCCTTTCCCTGTTCGTACGTCTCAAAGATGGCACCGACAAACTGATAGAGATAGATGTGAGCGCCCAGATGGACGCCCAGCGCGGCACCCCCATCATCTTCATCCTCATTGCCGATGAAATCCGGCTGGACCAGGATCCGCCCTACTCTCCCGAACCCGGAGAAAAGGACGGCGTCCATATTTTCGTCACCTGCACGAACGTCACCGGCGCCGACAAGATAGACAATGGCGTATTCACCTTGTCCAACCTGTATGCAAAGGCCGATGGAGACAAGACGACGCTTCCCTTTGTCTCCCAGATCCAGGACGGCGCACTGATAGGATACGTCTGGAGCCAGCGGCACTGCCCGGAAACGGAAGTCTGCGACCATACGCTCACCCTCCTGATGAACCTGAAAGGCGGAGGACAGCACATTGCAGCCTTCAACGTAAGCAGCCAGATGCAGGCACAGCGCAAGGCCGATGTCATCTTCATCGTAATCTCGAACGAAATCAATCTGGACAATCCGGATATCCCGGAACCGCCGGTAGATCCGGAGCCGCCGATTCCCGGGACGGATGAGGACGTACAGATCCATGTCACCTGCACGCAGGTCCGCCACACCGAACGAATTGTCAGCGCCACGTTTACGCTTTCCAACCTCTATGCGGTCCAGGGAGGTTATAGGGTAACCCTTCCCTTCATCGCCGAAGTGGGAGAGGGCCAGCTGAAAGGAGAGGTGATGAGCCGCGGTCACTGCAAGGACGCCGCCACCTGCAGCCACCGCCTGCTCCTGCTGATCTGCCTGGAGAACGGCGATCAGAAGATGGTGGGCTTCGACGTAAGTGACCAGATGCGGTCACAATTGGATTCCAAGGACATTTCCATCATCATCACCGACGAGATTGTCCCTGAAAACTTGGTAGATTTTACAACGGACGAAGGAGGAGGCATCATCCCTCTGGATCCGTCGGAAAGCTTTGACGTGAGCTAAAGGAGGAAGGATATGAAACAGAACAGCCTATTTGCGATAACCGTGATCATGGCCTGCCTGCTGGCATCCTGTGCCCGTGAGCAGCTTGCACCGGAAACCCCGCATCCGTCCCAGGAGTTGTCATTCCGGGTATCCGTCCCGACCTGGAAAGCGGAACAGGAAACAAAGGGTATCCCCTACGGAAAAACGGACAAGGTGGAAGACCTTGTGCTTGAACTGTCGGCCTATACCGCCCCGGCTTCCGGAGACGGCACATCCTTGTACCTGGAGCCCACACGTCTTGCCTATAACCCGGAGGTGCAGGGCTGGACGGGCAATAGTCCCATCTACTGGCCGGACCAGCAGGGAACGGTCCGCTTCTTCGCGTATGCGCCTTACGGAGAAGCCACGATGGAGGCTCCGGAAAACAGCCTCCCCTTGCTCCATTACAGTGCGCCGGAAGACATCTCCCGCCATCGGGGAATCCTGGCATTTTCCACCAATCCCCTTCCGGACTATCCGCGTACCCAGGAAGAGGAAAAGGTTGTGTTCCACTTCCGGCATATCCTTTCCGCCGTCGTTTTCCGCATCGGGAAAGGCATTCCCATCGAATCCATTTCCCTGCAGGGCGTCTATGACGAAGGAACATACGACTTCGGCACCGGAAAGTGGAAAGACTGTGCAAGCCATCAGTCCTTCCTGCTGGACCATCCCACCGTCTCCGCGCAGGAGGACGGCTTTGACTGGGTGGATGAGGCTTATACCCTCATGCTCCTTCCTCAAACCTGCCCGGAGAATGCAACCATCCATCTGGTAGCCGGAGGCAAGACGCTGGACATCCCCATCGGAGGCCACCAGTGGAAAGAGGGCTGTATCAACACCTATACGCTGGGCCGGAACGACTATGAATACTCTTTCGAGGCCGATGAACTACCGGACCTTGAGTGGGAAGGCGGCGAAGCTGTTTTCAACGGAATCCGCAGCTGGCGAGTGGACGTAAACGGCCGACAGGAAAGCGTTCCGTGGACGGTGGAGGGCATCTATGCTTCCCCGGAAGACGCAGAGCAAGGACGGAATCCGCTCGCTTCCTCCTTTATTTCGGAAGCAGAGGCCGTCACGGACGACGAAGGTGCACAGTCTCTCCGCCTGACCTACGGGCCCGCCCAAAGCCGCATGGAGGAATCTTCCCTGGAAGAAGCTTACAACGCTACCCTCGCGGCCGCCCCGCAACGGGGCAGCGCCTCGAATCCCTGGAACCTATCCAATCCGCAGGATGGCAGCCGGAGCATCAAAGAATCGGCCAATACCTATGTGGTGTCCGCCCCGGGATACTACAGGATTCCGCTGGTGATGGGAAGTGGCGTGAAGGACAATGCCATCTCCCTATCCTCCTTCCAGGCCGCCAATTTCAAGGATTACCAGAACAATGCCATTCTCTCGCCTTATCTGCATGAGAGTTCGGCCACGGCCGGCACCCCCTCAGCCGCCTATGTTATCTGGGAAACGGCGCCGCTGGTGGATGTGAGCAACCAGTCTGCCTGGAAACTCAGTCCCGTAACCGGAGGCACCAGTTCCATCACGTATGACAGCGAAGGACGCCTTTACTGGCTGCATTTCCATATTCCGGCCAACAAGATCATGCAGGGGCTCGTGCACATTGCCGTGGCCGATGAGCACGACACGGTGATGTGGAGTTACCTGATCTGGGTGACACCGGAAGAGACCACCCTGGCTGGAGAGGACGGCTTCTCCGCCGCCAACCTGGGCTGGATAGAGCAAGGGACCATTCTCAACACGATTTACGACGAAGAGACTGTCTATCTCCGGTTGGAGCAACAAAAAATAGGCGGTAAGGCGCTGGTTGTACGCGCCTGCCGTCCGCTCCATACGGAATCGGCCCTGGATCACCAGGGGTACAGCCCTTATTACCAGTTCGGCCGCAAAGATCCTCTCATTCCCGGCACAAAGGAAGGAGATGTGGCCATGGTCGGCCGCCATCCCGGCTTTGAGAGCAATTCCAAGACCGACGACAAAAAGGAATCCATGGGGTATTCCATCCGCAATCCCTGGCTGCATCTGGGGTATATGGTTTCACCTTACGACTGGTGTGAAGACGTCGGCCGGAACAACTGGTGGGGCGAAACCCAGGATGTGAAAACCATCTACGACCCTTCTCCCGCCGGTTTCCGCGTCCCCACCTTCTCCCAGTTGGAACAGTTGGAAGACTATTCTTCCTTCCAGCCTTGCGGACGGCGCAATTCTTTGGAAGGAAAGCTGGTTAATGTTGGAAAATATCAGTATTTTTGGAGTTCCACGGGAGTGGACGAAGACAGCGTCAGAATTCTGACCGACGATCCTGAGATGTCAGGCGGCCTGGGACGCAGGTCCCGCGGTCTTTGCATCCGCCCCGTTGCCAAGAACTGATATGGAAAAGAGAGTGTCCCTGTGGGAAATATTTCTGGTGTTCGCCAAAATCGGGGCCTTCACCATCGGCGGCGGGTACGCCATGATTCCACTCATCCAGGCGGAAATGAGCCGTCGCGGATGGATAGCAGACGAGGACCTTCCGGACATCGTAGCCCTGTCACAAAGCGCTCCCGGCGTGATGGCTGTGAACATTTCCATCTTCGCCGGGCACAAACTGCGGGGCGTGAAGGGCAGCATAGCCGCCACGCTGGGCAGCATCCTCCCCTCTTTCCTCATCATCCTGGCCATCGCCATGTTCTTTACCGCCTTCAAGGACAATCCCTGGGTGGAACGCGCCTTCAAGGGCATCCGGCCGGTGGTCATCTCCCTCATCGCCGTTCCCATGGTGAAGATGGCGCAGAAATCCTGCAAGAATGTGTGGCACTGGGCGCTGGCCATCGTTTCGCTGGTACTGGTGTCCTTCCTCAACGTATCGCCCATCTATATCATCCTGTGTGTGCTGGTACTGGGATTCAGTGTAACATGTTATAAGGAGGGGTTATGGAAACGCTAGCGCTTATCGGCCAGCTGGCCTGGACCTTCTTCGTGATCGGCGCCTTTACCATCGGCGGCGGGTATGCCATGCTGTCCCTTATCCAAAACCAGGTGGTGGTGGAGCATCCATGGATTTCCGAATCGGCCTTTACGGACATCGTGGCCATTTCCCAGATGACGCCGGGACCCATCGGCATCAACAGCGCCACCTATGTGGGGTACGAAGTCCTGTTCAACGCCACCGGAAGCCAGTTCCTGGGCGTTTGCGGGTCCCTGACGGCCACCCTTGCGCTCATCCTGCCCTCCTTCCTGATCATGCTCCTGATCGTGCGCTTCTACCTGAAGTTCAAAAGCAGCCGGCTGTATGCGGGAACCATGAGCTGGCTCAAGCCCAGTGTGGTGGGGCTCATCGGCGCCGCCGCCATCATCCTCATAATCAAAACCACCTGGACGGGCTTTACGCCAAGCGTCCAAGTGGTCTCTGAAAACTTTCCCGACTGGAAAAGCTGGCTGCTCCTTGCATCGGCCTTCATTGCCTCCTACTGGGGCAAAGTGAACCCCATCTACGTGATTCTGGCCGGAGCAGTGCTGGGGATTATTCTTTACTGATTACCAGTTGCGGGGATTTTCCTTCAGGTACTCCTCCATCTCCTCGGGGGTGCGGGCGGGCTGGCGGTCCAGGCCGATGAGGCCGCGGACATCCAGGCAGTAGTTCACGCCCATGGCGTCGAACATCTCGAAGGCGTGGTCCAGGGAGGCGTCGAAGCGGGCGTAGTCCTTCTTGTCGGCAGCACACCACTGCACCTCGGAAAGGGCGCACATACGGGGCAGGAGCATGTACTCCAGGTGCTCCGGAGTGGCGATGTATTCCGTCCACAGATTGGCCTGCACACCCAGGATGTGCTTCTCGGAGCCGGGAACCATTCCCTCATAAGGCTCGTAGCCATATACCTTCTCCACCGGGCAGAAACCGCCGATGCCGAAGGGTTCCTTGTCACGCTCCTGGCTCTGGTAATGGTCCAGGTACATAAAGCCGCTGGGGCTCATGATCACGTCGAAGCCCATGGAGGCTGCCTTGATGCCACCCTTCACACCGCGCCAGCTCATGACCGTGGCGCCGGGGGCCAGATTGCCTTCCAGCACCTCATCCCAGCCGATAATCTTGCGGCCCTTGGAATTCAGGAAATCCTGGATGCGGGCAGTTACGTAGTTCTGCAGGTAATGCTTGGCCATGGGGCCCTTCTTGATGCCCAGTTCGCGCATCTTGGCGGCGCACTTGGGGCAGTGGTCCCACGGAATGCCCATATCCTCGTTGAAGGCCTCGTCTCCGCCGATGTGGATGTATTCGGAGGGGAAGATGTCAACCAGCTCCGTAAGTACGGTCTCCAGGAAGGTGTAAACGTCTTCGTTACCGGCGCAGAGGATGTCCGGAGCCACACCCCAGCGGGTCCATACCTCGTAAGGGCCGCCGGTGCAGCCCAGGTTGGGATATGCGGCCAGGGCAGCTACCATATGGCCGGGCAGGTCAATCTCAGGAATGACGGTGATGCCCCGCTCGGCGGCGTAGGCCACAATCTCCTTCATTTCTTCCTGGGTGTAGAAGCCTCCGTGGCGGATGCCGTCGTTGGAGCTCCAGTCCTTCTTGATGACGGTACCGTTGCGCCAGGCGCCGATCTCGGTGAGCCTGGGATAGGCTTTCACCTCCATACGCCAGCCCTGATCCTCGGTGAGGTGCCAGTGGAAGCGGTTGAGCTTGTATGCCGTCATCACGTCCAGGTAACGCTTGGTTTCCTCAATGGTCCAGAAGTGACGGCAGGGATCCAGGTGCATGCCGCGGTAAGCGAAGCGGGGCTGGTCCTCGATGTGGCCCAGCGGAAGTGCCCAATCGGCCTTGACAGCCTCATGGCCATAGATGGCGGCGGGCAGCATCTGCTTGAGCGTCTCGCAGGCATAAATGAAGCCATTGAGGGCCGATGCCTGAACAGTAGCGCCCTTGGCAGTGATGTCAATGCTGTAGGCTTCGGGAGCGAGGTCGGGATTCACGGTGAAGCAAATGCCCTTGCTGCCGGTCTTGGTCTTGACGCCGGTAGCGGTCTCCAGGGCCTCCACAAATCGGCCTACGGCCTTCTGGGACAGTTCGTCCATGGCGGGATCCACGGAGATTTGTACGCCCTTCACGCAGAAGGCACCGTCGGTGATGGTCACCTGGGCGGGCATGGGAATCACATGGAATTCCTGAGGTACGGGCTTGGCGCAGGCCATCACGGCCAGCGCGGCAAGCAGAATGGTTAGTTTCTTCATAATGTATGGTTAAAGATAAATGATTAGGCCGATGGAACAGGACGCGAGCGGAGAAGCAACCATGACATGACGCCATAGGTGCCGATGAGCATGGTGTTAACAGCGAGTTTGATGAGGGTAGCGTCTCCGGCGCGAAGGTCGCAGAAATAAAGGCCAGCGTAGGTTACGCCCATCAGAAGGAACAGCAGGCCGATGCGCTTCCATTTGTAAGGGATGGGATAGTATTTGGACCCCAGCCAGGCGCTCAGGACAAACATCACCAGATAACTGGCCAGATGGCCGAAGGCCGATGCCCAGTAGGAGAAGCGGGGCATGAACACCACGTTCACCACCGTCGTCACCAGCAGGCCGGCCAGGGTAATCCAGATGGCCATATTGGTCTTGCCGGAGAGCTTGTACCACATGGAAACGTTAAAGAGCATGCCCAGCAGCATGTAGCTCAGGAGCATCACGGGAACCACGCCGATGCCCAGGCGGAAGTCCCGGCCCAGGAACAGCGCTATGATATCGATGTACCCCACTACGCTCAGCAGCACCAGACCGCAGAAGGCCGTGAAGTATTCCATGACCACGGCATACAACTCCTTGGAGCCTTTATCCTTGGCCCTCTGGAAGAAGAACGGCTCGGCCGCATAGCGGAACATCTGGATGAAAAGGTTCATGATGACCGCCAGCTTCACCGCCGCCTGGTAAACGCCCAGGGTCGCCTGCCATTGGGCCGAAGACGTGTCGAAGAAGCGGAACAGCACCCGGTCCAGGAAATCATTGGCTACGCCCGGTAGGGCGGCGATCATAAGGGGCAGCGAGTACACCAGCATGCGCTTGACCAGCGCGCTGTCCCACACCAGCTTGAGCCTGAGGATGTCCGGCACGAAGAGCACCAGGCACAGCATGCAGCTGATCAGGATGGCGAAAATGGGATAGGTGAAATCCGGCTGGGCGGGATACACGAAGAACAGCACCAGGTTGGCACCCGTCTCCGTGAGAATCTTCACGGTCTTGAGCACGGCAAACTTCACGGCCTTGTGCTCCTGCCGGAGTTTGGCGAAGAGGATGGCGGTGATGCTGTCGCAGAAGAGGATGGAAGCCACATAGATAATGAGGCGCTTGTACCCCACATATCCCATGGCGGCCGACAAGGGGCCGGAAAAGGCCACCATACAGGCCAGGAAGGCCAGATTGAGGCCGAAGACCGTGAGGAGTGCGCCGGAATAAACCTTGCGGGGATCTTCCCCTTCTTTGTTGGCATAGCGGAAACAGCCCGTCTCCAGCCCCAACACCAGCACCACTTGCAGGATGGCGATGTAGGCCATGAACTCCGTCACCACTCCGTACTGCATCTGCGTGAGCGTACGGGTATAGATGGGGACGAACAGGAAGTTCAGGATCCTTGCCAGGATGGAACTGAAGCCATAGATGGCGGTCTCCCCGGCCAATTGTTTCAACGGGTTTGCCATATATCTTACAAATTTACTAATTTTGTGGAAAAGTAAAAGTGATGAAAAAGATTGTATTGATAGCCTTGGCATTCTGCCTTCTTGTCGCCGCCTGCAAAACCCGCAGCGGAGCAACCGTAACCGTGGATCTGTCGGCCCAGGACAGCCTGGCGGCCGTCCGTGCCGCACAGGCCCTTCCCGAAGAGCCCGTCTTTGACATCGTCACCACGGAAGGAACCATCCGCGTGCGCCTGTTCAAGGACACGCCCCTCCACCGCGACAATTTTGCCAAACTGGCCCTGGCCGGCTATTACGACAATCTCCTGTTCCACCGCGTCATCAACGGTTTCGTGATTCAGGGCGGAGACCCCTTTACCCGGGACACTTCCCTGGTGGCCCAATGGGGGGAAGGCGGCCCCAGCTACACCATCAAGGCGGAGATGAGGGATGCCGAAGGCAATCCTCTCCACACGCACGTGAAAGGCGCCCTGGCCGCCGCCCGGCAGGGAGACCTGGCCAATCCCTTCAAGGAGTCTTCCGGTTCCCAGTTCTATCTGGTCCAGGACCCCGACCACTGCGCCCACCTGGACGGGGAATACACCGTGTTTGGAGAAACCATTTCCGGCCTCCATGTGATTGACCGCATCGCCGCCCAGCCCACGGACCGCTATGACCGTCCTATCGCAGATGTTAAAATTCTCTCTATTAAGCCTAATAAAGAGTTTAATGACAAATAATTCGGCACAGAATTTGCTATTAAAAAGCCGAATAGTTTTTTAATAGGTTAAGTTTTTAGGTTAGAATGAGAACGGGTCCTGCTGTGACAGCATGACCCGTTTTTTTATTGTTATTAAAAAATTTGCATTTCAAATTATTCTTCGTAACTTGCGCTTGCATTTGATTCGGCTAGCGTGAAACGCACACTTAATAATCAGCAGCAGCAGAATTCCCAGAACCAGCAGGTCCAGGGAGCTTCCTTGTGCGTATTACACCAGCCGATGCGGCACACAATATAAAAGAAGCAAGTAATTTTTGAGATATTTGAGAGGCTGGTCCGGTGGACCGGCCTCTCTTTTTTTGCGAAACTTAATCATCGTTTAAATAGTATTGTTATGGACAGATTTGATTTAGTCAAGGAAGCCTTCGAAAAGAAGGAAGTTCCGGCGGAGATTCCGGCCGGCAAGACATCCGATTACTACGGAGAACTGGTCTTCGACCGCAAGAAGATGTGTAAGTACCTGGATGCAGGCAGCCTCCACGCCTTGCTTGACTGTATCGAGGGCGGGCATCCCCTGGACCGGAAAACCGCCGACGGCGTGGCCCGCGGCATGAAGGAATGGGCCATGGAGCACGGCGTAACCCATGTCACCCACTGGTTCCAGCCGCTTACGGAAGGGACGGCCGAGAAGCATGACTCCCTGATTGACTACGACGGCAAGGGCGGCGTCATCGAAACCTTTGACGGCAAGATGCTCGCGCAGCAGGAACCGGACGCCTCGTCCTTCCCCAGCGGCGGCATCCGCGCCACCTTCGAAGCCCGTGGATACACGGCCTGGGATCCCACCTCCCCGGTCTTCATCCTGGACGACACCCTCTGCATTCCGACTGTCTTCATTTCCTATACCGGCGAGGCGCTCGATTACAAGACGCCGCTCAAGAAGGCCCTCAAGGCCGTCAGCGATGCCGCCGTGCCCATCTGCAAATACTTCGATCCCGGCGTGAGCAAGGTCTATTCCTATCTGGGTTGGGAGCAGGAGTACTTCCTTGTGGACGAGGGACTCTATTCCGCCCGTACGGACCTCATGATT
>Ga0265300_10004185_pt1 | contig 11570 bp, 9 predicted proteins | sample AusTroGonzalo_MG_FD_193482 | JGI IMG/M metagenome (GOLD analysis project Ga0265300, IMG submission 193482) | Bovine rumen microbial communities from tropical cattle in Woodstock, Queensland, Australia - Gonzalo_03 | ecosystem: Host-associated > Mammals > Digestive system > Stomach > Rumen ... | reverse complement strand
GGTTCAGAAGAATGCCAAGAAGCTGGCTGAGGAACTGACCAAGCGCGGATTCACCATCGTATCAGGTGGCACAGACAACCACAGCATGTTGGTTGACCTGCGCTCCAAGTATCCTGACCTGACCGGTAAGGTTGCAGAGAAGGCTCTTGTTGCTGCCGATATCACCGCAAACAAGAACATGGTTCCGTTTGATTCACGCAGTGCCTTCCAGACTTCAGGTCTGCGCTTTGGTACCCCCGCCATCACCACACGTGGTGCCAAGGAGGATCTGATGGTTACCATCGCTGAGATGATTGAGGAGGTTCTCAACGCGCCTGAGGATGAGGCTGTAATAGCAAAGGTTCGTGCCCGCGTTAACAGCATCATGAAGGATTATCCCATGTTCGCATATTGATAACTGGTGACATATTCTAAAAAACCCGGCCTGCAGGTCGGGTTTTTTAATATAAAAACCGAACTTTGTGCAATCAGACCTCACAAGAACAGAATGAAAGTAGTATGTGACTCACATATACCTTTTCTCAAAGGAGCATTGGAACCGTACGCCGATGTGATGTACCTTCCGGGTAACGCTATAACCCCGGATGACGTACGCAATGCCGATGCGCTTATTGTCAGGACCAGGACCAGATGCGATGCCACCCTGCTCCAAGGCTCAAAAGTAAAATTCATCGCAACCGCGACAATCGGATTTGACCACATTGACACGGAATGGTGTGAATCAAACGGAATAACATGGACAAATGCTCCCGGATGCAATTCATGGTCCGTCCAGCAGTACATGGGTTCTCTACTGGTTAACATGTCAAGAGACTTTGGATTCAACTTCAAAGACAAGACCATAGGTATAGTAGGCGTTGGCAATGTAGGAAGCAAAGTGGCACGTCTTGCAGCCCTGCTTGGGTTCAGAGTCCTTCTCTGTGATCCGCCACGCTCAAGACGTGAAGGTACTGGAGCGTTCGTTTCTCTCGATGAGATAATAAACCGGAGTGATATCATTACACTCCATGTTCCACTGATACACAATGGTGAGGATTGCACTTTCCATCTGTTTGACAGTATCAGACTGGAGTCATTGAATGAGAATCAGATTCTCATCAACTCATCACGTGGTGAAGTTGTTGACGGCAATGCCCTAAAAAAGGTTCTTAAGGAACAGATAATACGCGCTGCAGCTCTTGATGTCTGGGAGAATGAACCCAAGATAGACAATGAATTGCTCAAACTGCTCTATTCCGGTACCCCACACATCGCAGGATACTCCCTTGACGGAAAAGCAACGGGAACCATGATGTGCGTACAGGCATTGGGACGCTTCTTTTACCTGCCATGCCAAAATTGGGAGGTAAAAGACATCCCCCAACCGGAACAACCTACGGAATTCACCATTGATGTTTCAGAAAAGAAACCTCAGGAAGCACTTGCCGAGGCCATTCTTTATACATACAATGTTCTCAATGATTATTCAACCCTGAAATTAGACATTTCTTCTTTTGAGAAGCAGCGGTCCGACTATCCGGTCAGACGCGAATTCCCGGCCTTCAGTATAAGAGTACTCAACGATGAAACTGGCCGATCAACAGTATTTTTGAGAGAAGCAGGGTTTAATATAACGGAATAAGAATTACATTTGTAAACAAGCCAAATATAGACATGAAAGAATTAGGAAAATACTCATTCGGCATAGGTGACAGGTTCTCACATGAAGGTAAAGCCCAGCTTTCTGCACTGATTGATGCTGAAAAGGAATTCGGCATTCATTTTGTACCGGTCTGGAACAAATCAAACCGTGAGCATCAGATTATTGGAACAGAACCCTCTGATACCCGCCGTGAGGCCGATGATGCAGTCAAGGCTCTTGGCTACAATAAGCCGTATTTTGTAGATGCTGACCACATCAATATGAACAATGTGGACCGCTTCATTGACGCATCAGATTTCTTTACCATCGATGTAGCCGACTACATAGGTAAGGCCACCGATGCAGCCTCAACAGAAAAATTCGTGCAGTACAACCTGAAGTATGCAGGCAATCTTGTCATCCCGGGCATTGAGCAGCCGTTCAAGGTTGACCGCAGCCTTATTGAGACCATGGCCGGCAAGTACCTGTTTGCTGTCCAGGAGGCCGGACGCATTTACCGCCATATTGCCGATAGGAAAGGTGCTGATAATTTTGTAACAGAGGTATCGATGGATGAGGTTGACTCACCCCAGACACCTATCGAGATATTCTTCATACTGAGCGCATTGGCACAGGAACAGGTTCCTGCACAGACAATAGCGCCCAAGTTCACCGGCCGGTTCAACAAAGGTGTTGAATACGTTGGTGACACTGCACAGTTTGAGAAAGAGTTCCGTGAAGACCTGCTGGTAATTGACTTTGCGGTCAAAGAATTCAACTTGCCGGAAGGACTCAAACTAAGCATACACTCCGGCAGTGACAAGTTCTCCATCTATCCCATCATGGGACGCCTCATCCGCAAGTACGATAAGGGCATACACATCAAGACTGCAGGAACCACCTGGCTGGAAGAGAACATAGGCCTGGCTTTGGCCGATGAAGGGGCCCTTGAATTGGCCAAGAAGATAGCCATATCGGCACTAGGACGCATGGAGGAACTTTGCATCCCCTACGCTACGGTGATTGACATAAATCCCGCCAAACTGCCCACAGCCGCGCAGATTGCCGCATGGAGCGGTCAGGAATACGCCCGTGCCCTGCGCCACAATCAGAAGGATCCGCTCTACAACCCGGATTTCCGCCAGCTTGTACACGTAAGCTACAAGATTGCCGCCGAGTACGGTGATGAGTTCTATGCCGCATTAAAGCGCAACGCCAATGTAGTTGCAGAGCAAGTCAAAGAAAACATACTTGACAGGCACGTAGCACGCCTGTTTGAATAACGATAAACCTGTTATTAACCATAAATATGACAAACAAACCTTTTATTCACGAGAATTTCCTGCTTCAGAATGAGACCGCAGTACATCTGTTTCATGACCACGCAAAGAAGCTGCCCATCATAGACTACCACTGCCATCTGAATCCGCAGGAGGTAGCTGAGGACCACAAGTTCCGCTCCATAACAGAGTTGTGGCTGGGTGGCGACCATTATAAATGGCGTGCACTGCGCACCAATGGAGTAGCCGAGAAGTTCATTACCGGCGATGCATCAGACTGGGATAAGTTCCAGAAATGGGCCGAGACCATGCCCTACTGCATGCGCAACCCGCTCTACCACTGGACCCACCTGGAGCTCAAGACCTGCTTCGGCATAGACAAGGTGCTCAATCCGCAGACCGCAAAGGAAATATATGACGAGTGTAACGAGAAACTTGCCAGCCCGGAATTCAGTGCCCGTAATCTCATGCTCCATTACAATGTGGAAGCAGTCTGCACAACCGATGACCCTGTTGACTCTTTAGAGTACCACAAGCAGGTACGTGAGAGCGGCTTCAAAGTAAAGGTTCTGCCCACCTGGCGCCCTGATATGGCCATGACCGTTGAGAATCCATCTGCATACCGCGACTATATAGACAAGCTTGCCAAAGTCAGTGGTGTTTCAATCAACTGTTTTGACGATATCGTAAAGGCCCTTTTGGTCCGCCACAAATACTTTGAGGAGCAGGGCTGCCGCCTGAGCGACCATGGTATGGAAGAGTTCTATGCCGATGACTTCACCGCCAAGGAACTTGATGAAATATTCAGCAAGGTCTATGGAGGCACAGCACTTACAGAATCAGAGATACGCAAGTTCAAGAGCGCAATGCTCATTGAGTTTGGCAAGATGGATGCTGACACAGGCTGGACCCAACAGTTCCACTACGGTGTGATACGCAACCAGAACACCAAGATGTTCAACCTTATAGGCAAAGACACTGGTTTTGACTCAATGTCACAGGTTATGACCGCCAAGGCAATGAACCGTTACCTGGACCGTCTTAACAGCATGGATAAACTCACCAAGACCATTATCTACAACCTCAACCCGTCAGACTTTGAGATGGTAGGTACCACTATCGGCAACTTCCAGGACGGAAGCGTTCCAGGTAAGATTCAGCTTGGCGCAGGCTGGTGGTTTCTGGATCAGAAAAACGGAATGGAACAGCAGATGCAGGTACTCAGTATGCTGGGACTGCTGTCTCGCTTTGTAGGAATGCTTACAGACAGCCGTTCATTCGTTTCATACGCACGCCACGAGTATTTCCGCCGCATTCTATGCAACCTCATAGGCAATGACGTAGAGAAGGGAGAGATTCCGGCCAGTGAGATGAACCGCATTGAACAGATGATAGAGGATATCTCATATTACAATGCCAAGAGATTCTTCAAATTCTGACAAGCACTATCTGAATAACAGTACTTTATATTGTTGCCCTGAACAGGATTGTCTCAGGGCAACATTTTTTTGCAAAAAAGTATGCTTTTCATTTTGGAGAACCAATTAAAAGCAATACCTTTGCATCGCTTTTTCAGGAAAGCAGTTGCGCGATTAGCTCAGTTGGTAGAGCAATTGACTCTTAATCAATGGGTCCAGGGTTCGAATCCCTGATCGCGTACAAAAAAATAGAGACCATCGAGGTCTCTATTTTTTTGTACGCGATCAGGGATTCGCGTTCCTATTCAAAAATATACAGTTCGCTGGGAGTAGTGCGTTTAAGTGCACAGAGCTGAACATCCTTACCGGGAATGACACCTACTCCGCGGAGTTCATATTCGACCGTCTTGTAGGCTATTTCGGGATGGTTGTTCTCACCGCTCAGATGGCAAAGCCAGATATTCTTAAGGTCGGGATGGATATTCTCAGCCAGAAACTTGGCTGTGGTCTTGTTGCTAAGATGGCCACGCGGACTGGTAATACGGTCCTTAAGGAACTGCGGATAGTTACCCATACGAAGCATATCCTCATCATAGTTGGCCTCCATGATAAGGTAATTTGCCTCAAGTATATACTTGGACGCTGTCTCAGTTATATGACCAAGGTCTGTCACGAAACAGAACACCTTGCCGTCAACCTCAACCCTATAGCCCACGTTGTCAGTTCCGTCATGAGGAACCTCAAACGGAGTGATAAGGAAATCAAAGAACCGGAAGGGTACCTCTTTCTCAACATAATGTACACTGCTGGAAAGCTTCTCAGTCATACAATAGTTGTTGTTTATACCCTCATGGGTCTCACGGGTGGCATAAACCGGAATTGCGCATTTCTCACCCAGGTTACCCAAAGCCTTGATATGGTCAGCATGATCATGGGTCACGAATACTGCCATAATCCTCTCAAACGGGACTCCCACATCCTTGAGGTATCCCTTGATCTGTTTTACCGGAATACCGGCATCAATCAGGATTGCATGTTCGTCTGTGCCAAGATAGTAGCAGTTGCCGCTGCTTCCACTTGACAAACTCATAAAGTAGATCTTCATTTTTATGTTGTCTTTTTACCTTCTTCATAATCATAGTGTTTTTTAATGGTCAGAACGGATAACCCACCGCAAGGTGGAAAGCAAAATCCCTGCTCATATCGGGATGTACCAAAGGAAGTCTTCTGTACAGAGTGGAGCCGGCAGGATTATAAGCCTTCATTCCGCCGTCAAGTCTCAGCACAAGAAAACCGAAATCAAACCGCAGTCCCAAACCGTAAGAAACTGCAATCTGCTTATAGAAAGAGTCAAAGCTGAATTCACCTCCTGGCTGCTCGGCATATTCACGGATAGTCCATATGTTACCTGCATCAACAAATGCAGCACCATTAACTTTCCAGAAAAGCTTGGAGCGATATTCTACGCTTGCTCCTATTTTTATATCACCAGAATGTTTAATATAATCTATAGCCTTGTCATCACCGCTAAAAACGCCAGGTCCCAACTCACGTACAGACCATCCGCGGACACTATTGGCTCCACCGGCAAAATAACGCTTTTCAAAAGGCAAACTGGTGGAATTACCATAAGGAACTGCCACACCCCACTCCAAATGAGCGACGAGATTGTTCATCCTATCCATACGCCAGTTTGCCGTAAAGGAGAAATCATGTTTGGCGTACTGTGCAAATGCAACACCAAACACCATATACTGCCCTGCATCATTCTGCTCAAAATTCATAGGCTCGGCCAACAGATTGAACATATTACCCGATGTCTCCACACCTACACGTACAGAATATTGGAATGGAGCCGTAGAATTCATACTGGCATTAGAATAATAGAACGTATAGCCCAGTTTGGTTATAAGAAGATCCTCGTAGTTATATTTGAGGATTGATCTGGCTGACTTGACAGAATCAAGATATTCAGCCCTGAAATGATCTGATATCCAAGGAACCACGAGATAGTTCAGATCCAACACATCAAGTTTATGACTCATCTTCCATGAATCGCTCCACATATAACTCCATCCTGCAGAGAAGATTGTTTTCTGAAACTCAGGACGGCTTTGTGCGTTGATCTTCAAACTGAATCTGGAAGTGGCCTGACTCTTACGCTGCAACTCCTGACTCATAAACGGCGCCAGAAATTCAGGAAAATCCAGATTAGCCTCCATTCCGTATTCCATATACGTATCGCCGGAATAGCCTGGCAGATTGGAAATTGACTCATACGCACCACGCAGTTTGATGGAAAGCTGCTCCGAACCACGGAACAGATTCCTGTCCGTAAATGACATGGAAGCCGCTGCGCCAAGATCACCGGCCGTATTTGTTCCTTCAATTTCAAAAGCAAATGAATGTTTAGGCAAACTTACAAGCGATACATTTGCCATAATCTTATCGGCAGCTCCAGGAACCGTATCGTAACGTATGTCAGAATACTTCAAAATGCCCAAACGGGAAAGTGATGAATAGGTCTTGGAGGTGGAATCTGAATTATACAGCATTCCGTCTCTCAGGAAAGAATGGCTGCCTATGACCTCCGGACGTAAAGCGGATTTTTCATCATTACCCGGGTACGTAAGCGTAAAACCATTAAGTGTATCAACAGCAGCAGCGACAGACTTGCCCGGCATATTACCGTTCTTGTCCGTGAGATAATAATCAACAGATGAGATATAATATTGCCTGTGCGGGCGCACATTTCCATCTTCATCGACTCCTTCAGCCTCAACAATCATTCTCAGGCCCACCTTGTCACTACCGCGTGCAGTATCTGCCACAAATGATATATAATCCTTGTTGAAACGGTAATAGCCATAACGATGAACCAGATTGACAATACGGTTACGTTCTTCATTAAGGATATCTGCATCCAGATTCATGCCAGGAACCAGAAGTGAATGCCTGGAATCATCATTAATGATACGATTAATGGTACTGTCCTGAACAGTTATCCTGACAGTATCAACCACGAACATCTTTCCCGGATTAAGCTTAAAACGTACCGTAGTCTTGGGACGACGGCCATTCCTGGTTGACATGGTAACGTCTGCATTCAGGTAGCCGGAGTTAATCAGAGAACGCTCCATATCAGCACATGAAGCCTCCGACAGCAACTGATCATAAATGACGGGCGCCTCACCGGTACGTTTTCCAGACAGAGAATACATCCTTAGCGGAAATCGGAACAGACCGAACCAACGTGAATTAGGAGTCTGATGCGAAAGATTCCTGTACTTGGTAACATCTGCGACAACCCTATCGGCCGATGTAACTTCAACCTTGTTCAGAAGGCGCTCACCCTCCGGTACATATTTATAAACAGAACAGGATGCCAACCCTAAAATAAGGGTAAGGCAGGCCATTATTTTCAGCTTAATCCAGTTCATGCTTATAATTTGTCTTTAACCTACAAATTTAAGCAAACTCCATCGCCTTGCAAAGTATGGTTGCAAAAAATAACTATCTTTACACACACTTAAATACAGAGTATGCTGAGCAAGAACGACATAAAGAACATCAAGAGTCTGGAACATAAGAAATTCCGCACAGAAAAAGGTCTTTTTATTGCAGAGGGACACAAAACCGTACTGGAACTTACAGGTAAATTCAGTTGTACCTTGCTGGCAGCTACCCAGGACTGGCTTGACTGCCATAGAAACATTCCGGCAGAACGCATAGAATCAGTCACTACCGATGAACTGAAACGTGCCAGCCTTCTCCAGTCCCCACAGGATGTACTTGCCGTATTCCGCATACCTAAGAGTGAAATCAAAATGTCAGATACTGCTCAAAACAACCTAGTTCTTGCATTAGACGATGTACAGGACCCAGGCAATCTGGGCACGATAATACGTCTGGCAGACTGGTTTGGAATAAAGGATGTATTCTGCTCAAAAGGCACGGCCGACATTTACAACCCCAAAGCAGTGCAGGCCACCATGGGTGCATTGGCAAGGGTAAGAGTACACTATACAGACCTTAAGCAAAGTATAAAAGAATTACCTGAAAGCGTGCCGGTTTACGGCACATTCCTTGACGGTGAAATAATTTATGATACCAAGCTATCCGCAAACGGCGTAATCATAATGGGGAATGAAGGCAACGGAATAACCCCGGAAATAAAGCAATCGGTAACACATAAACTTTACATACCCAACTGGCCTAAGGGAGCCCCCACATCAGAGTCTCTCAATGTTGCCATAGCCACGGCTATTGTGTGTTCAGAGTTCCGCAGAAGAAACCTGTGATTCTGCTGTACTGACCGTATCCGGAACCGCTTTCTCATGATATCTCATCAGTTCCATATCTGAGAGTATCAACAAAGCATTACGGTTGTCCGTATAATCCAGATAACTTACGGCACCGCTTATATTGGAGAGTGTCTTTGCCGTATCCAGAACAACGCTCAGAGAAACCAGGCCACTGCTCCTTATCACAGTATCAGCAGTAGTGATTCCGTCATCATAATATGCAGAAAGAGAAATATGCGCATACTGGGATACAACGGAATCAACAGAAACAAATGTACCGTACAAACCCAGACAAACCGTATCACCCTTATAGAATGTGGTATCCCTATTGATATGATAGGTCAGTTTATTCATATACGCAGAGGTATTCAACAGTGCAGTCCTGTCAAGATACCACAAATCCACACTGTCACCGGACTGAATGGAAAAAGACTTTTTTTCAATCTGGGAAAGAGATTTGCTGACAGCCTTGTACTCGTCATCAATCCTGTTTGAAAGACGCTTGTATATTTTGGACAGCTCCTTGGGATAACGGGTATACCATATTAACGAACGTTCAAACTCCTCTTTGGTTATATTGTTTCTTTTATACGCCCAATCAACATATGCACCTGTTGTATATTTCTCATTCTGAGGCAGATCCTGACCGATAGCCTGAGCCATATGATAATCATACAGAAACTGCTCCATCTTCTTGGGAGACAGAACGCTTTCCGGACGCTTCAGCCTACAGCCGCAAAGCATTGGGAGCAGCATCAGGAGAATCAGTACATCAATCTTTCTCATCAGAATCCTCTTTTGTTCCGGAATTCTCAGGATCAACGTAATGAAGCCCCATATTTACCACCTTGGTATAGAAGAGAAGCAATGCTATTACACCGCAGGTGATACATGAATCGGCAAAATTGAATACCGGACGGAAAAAGATGTCACCTCCTACAAAAGGCATCCATTCCGGCCATGTCCAAAGCGGGAAATAGAACATATCCACCACCTTACCGTACAGGAACGGAGCATAGCCCTGACCAAACGGAACCATCGTTGCCAGACCGTCGGGGCCGAACGTACTCTCACTGAATAGCAGGCCGTAGAACATGCAATCCAGGAGATTCCCCACAGCACCGGCTATCACGAATGATACCGTTACGATATACCCTGTAGGGAATCCCTTGTTGATAATTCTGATGAGGTACCAGATGAAGAAACCTATGGCGCCTATTCGAAATAAAGAGAGGAACAACTTGCCTATAATCTCCATTCCAAAGGCCATACCGTTATTCTCGACAAACAGTATCTTGAACCACGGAGTTATGTCGATGCTTTCGCCCAGAGACATGCCTGTCTTAACCAAGACCTTGATAATCTGGTCAATTATCAGCACTGACAGGATTATTATCAGTGCAATACGTCCCTGACGGGAACACTTGCTGCTCTCCGGCTGAAAGTTATCCATGAATAGAAATCAATGTTTGTTCTGCTTAGCCTCAATACAGAGTGTAGCGTGAGGTACGGCACGCAGGCGCTCCTTAGGTATAAGTTTGCCTGTCTCACGGCAAATACCGTAAGTCTTGTTCTCAATGCGTACAAGAGCGGCCTGAAGTGACTGGATGAACTTCATCTGGCGCTGTGCAAGACGAGTGGTCTCCTCCTTTGAAAGGGTGTTGGCACCCTCTTCAAGAACCTTGTAAGTGGGAGAAGTGTCGTCTGTACTGTTGTTGTCTGCATTCATCAGTGATGCCTTGAGTGCATCGTAATCTCTCTGAGCAACTTCAAGTTTTTCATTGATAATCTGGCGGAACTCTTCAAGTTCCTCATCAGAATAGCGGTTTTTCTCTGCCATAGCGGGGAAATTTAATTGGTTAAGGTTATTGTTATTTTTTCTCTATTTTCAGTTTGAATGAATAGTCGTCAAAAGAGATGTCTTCACCCTGTTCCATATCGGGAACAAGTTCAATTGAATCAGCCAGAACCTGACTCTTGATCCACTCCTCATACTCTTTGACAGCAGCGTCAGTCTCAGCACCGGAACTCAACATCACCTTGATACGGTCTGTTATCTCCAGGCCTGTAAGCTTACGCATATCCTGAATCCTCTTCTTAAGCTCACGGGCTATACCCTCACGCTTGAGCTCATCGGTAAGTTGGATGTCAAGAGCAACGGTGAGTGTACCCTCATTGGCTACAACCCATCCCGGAATATCCTCACTGAAGATCTCAACCTCAGTGGTATCGACAGTGGCGGGTGTACCGTTAATGTCAAATGTGAAACTGCCCTCCTGCTCAAGTTTGGCCACATCCTCCTGACTCATGTTCTGTACGGCCGCAGCAACGCCCTTCATGAGTGGGCCGAATTTCTTGCCCAGAACCTTGAAGTTGCACTTTACCTTCTTGACCAAAACGCTTGTGGCACCTTCAACGAACTCAACCTCCTTTACATTGACCTCATCGCGGATAAGTTCCTTGACAGGCTCCAGGTGCGAACGGAGCTCAGCGGTAACGGGAATAAGTATCTTCTGTAACGGCTTGCGCACGTTGATCTTTACGTCATCACGCTTACGCAGTGCCAGCACCATTGATGTCAGTTTCTGTGCCAGCTCCATGCGGGTCTCGAGTTCCTTGTCAACAAGAGCATCGTTGCACTTGGGGAACTCAGCCAGATGAACTGACTGCGGAGCACCTGCAGTAACTGCTGTCAGGTCACGGTACAGACGGTCTGAATAGAACGGAGCAATGGGTGACATCAGTCTGGCTACAGTCTCCAGACATGTATAAAGAGTCTGATATGCAGCCAGTTTATCGCTGCTCATGCTGCTGCCCCAGTAACGGTCACGAGTAAGGTGAACGTACCAGTTGGACAGGTAGTCATTTACAAAATTGGTCACCAGACGGCCGGCGCGTGTAGGCTCATAGTCATCGAGGCTCTCACGGACCTCACGGGTCAATGAAT
>Ga0265300_10004183_pt1 | contig 11572 bp, 9 predicted proteins | sample AusTroGonzalo_MG_FD_193482 | JGI IMG/M metagenome (GOLD analysis project Ga0265300, IMG submission 193482) | Bovine rumen microbial communities from tropical cattle in Woodstock, Queensland, Australia - Gonzalo_03 | ecosystem: Host-associated > Mammals > Digestive system > Stomach > Rumen ... | reverse complement strand
ACTATTCGAAGGTGCACACATGCGCATTCTCAGATGAAGCCGTGTTGTCAGAAGGCGAAGATTTCTATACAGCTGACCTCGACTTTGGAAGAGGTACAGTAAAGTTCGGTTCCATGATCTGCTTTGACAGGGAATTCCCTGAGAGCGCCAGGATACTGATGCTCAAAGGAGCAGAGCTCATCCTTGCTCCGAATGCGTGCCCGCTGGAGATCAACAGGCTTTCCGCACTGAGAACGAGAGCCTATGAAAACATGCTCGCCGTGGCAACATGCAACTACCCTAAGGGACAGCCCGACTGCAACGGCCATTCATCGCTTTTCGACGGCGTTGCATGGGTCCGTGAAGAACCGGGCTCAAGAGACATGTGCGTATTTGAAGCACCGGAAGAACCCGGTGTTTATGTCGCAACTCTCGATCTCGACATGCTCAGAAACCACAGGAGCGGAGACATAATGGGCGACAAATACAGGCATCCCGCAAAATACGGGATACTCTCAGATCCTGAAGTCAAAGACATTATCGGCGGTGAATTCGTACCTTGGTAAAACGTCAGCCTTTAATTGCCCAGAAACCTGCCTGGAGATAAGAAGTCCATAATACATCCACTGATCTGAATCCGCTTTCGCGGAGCAGTTTTATATGCTCTTCAATGGTTATCGGGAAAACCTCAATGCCGCGCCTGTTCATGTGATGGGCAACTTTTTCAGGATCATTAAGATGCTCTGAAAGGAAATTCTCCCATCTCTTAAGAGCGATCATGTCGCTTTCATCCGTCGTCATTTTTATGTTTTCGAAAGTAACGAAAATACCATTATCCTTCAATGCTCTGCAGCAGTTCTGTACAGCAGTCCTGCGTGCTTCCGGTTTCAGATAGTGATGGCACTGAACAGCCGTTACGATGTCGAATTCAGAATCAAATTCCAGTTCCTGCGACTGAATATTTAAGAATCTGATGTCTTTTCCATTAAGCTTTTCTTTGGCTCTTTCAAGCATCTTTTCCGACGGATCACACAATGTGAACCTGACATCTTCTCTTTCCTCGAAAACCCTGTTCGCCAGTGTGCCGGTACCGCATCCCGTATCGAGCCAGCAGATATCATTTAAACCTGTTGTCCTTACAAGATCGATTATCTGGTTGTGATATTCGCGGTAATACGGAAGCGTGGATACTATATTTGCGTCATAGACGTTTGAATTATATGCAGATCTGTTGTCGATCATTGTTCTGATGATCCTTTCCCTTTAGACAGCTTGTAGAGTTCTTCAGCTGCAAGCCTTGTTTTTGCAACGATATCGCCTTCTTTCGGGAAACAGAAATAAAGGCAGTCGTTCGTTCCGATCGAAACAATGTCACCTATCTCATACCAGAAGTAGTCAGAGTTGACGCTGTAGGATGCACCCGGAGACTGTTCGTAGTGAAGCTTGCCGTCACATCCGTCAAGAACAAATCCGTTTACGTCGTGATGCAGCCTTCCGGTTCCGACCATGTAAAGAGCTTTGGGATCCTTGAGGATCGCAATGTCACAGGGGACATCGAGCACATAAGTCTTGTTCTCGATCTCTTCTTTGATCTGCTCCCTTTCCCATGCAAACCAGTCAGGGATATGCGTAAACTTCGGTTCAACATTGACACCCTTGAGTCTTCCGAGAGTATCAAGTTCATATGTAGCTCCGCACTCTTTGCAGGTGAGGCTGATGCCTTTTCCGATGGTAGCGCCTTCCTTCAGACAGTGAGGACACTTATAAAGGATCCTGTTAAGACCGTCCGCCCTGAACGGGTCATCGATCTCGATCTTGTTATCCTGCTGCCATTTGAAATAATCCAAAGTGAACTCTTTATCAAGCACCTCGTCTATATCCCTGACCTTGGTATTTGCAAGTTCTTCCGGCGTGAAAAGACATTTCATCTGACAGCTGACATTGACTTCACGCTTCTGAAGATTGTTATACAGAGGGTCTCTTGTAAACGCACCGAACGTGGTGATCATGACAACCGGGTGCTTGAGTTTCTTGAGAAGAACACCTAATCTTCTCGGGATCCTCGTGCCTGTTCCGTCAAGGGAATAACCCGCCTCGGGATACATGAGAACACTTGCTTTGTTTTCTCTCAATGCGTGATCCATGTCAGAAATAAGCGTCATGTCGGAAACAAATTTGCGCGTCGGGATACAGCCCAGAGATCTCATCAGTCCTTCTTTTCCCACAAGCGCATCAGACGTGCAAACGATGCTGAAGGGCCTGCCTTTTAACACTTCAAAAGCTATGGCGAGATCCGTGAAACTGCAGTGGTTCATAAGGATCATCCATGGACCGTCTCCGGCTTTTTCCATATCGATCTTTTCGCATGTGAAATGTGTATTCTTGAGTTCGCCTCCAAGCAGCATGCGTGCTACACCTGCAAGAAACTTCGAAGGTTTCTTCGGTTTCTTATGTTCCCATGAAGGCAGTGCCATTGCTTCGTCGTAACTGATGTTCTTAGTCTTGATCTTCATGTTCAGCAGTTCCCCGTATAGACGTATTTCAGTTTCTCTCTTGCGATATCAGCCAACATATATATCTTACCGACATCTGTCGGTTCTTTGTCGATCATCTTGTAGCGCGGGAAAAATCTTGAAATGTGGAACGGTATCACCTCTGACATTCCTGATATCCACGAAGTCACTTCGCGCATCTCTTCAACAGTATCGTTCATTCCCGGAACGATGAGCATCGTAAGCTCGACATGGCAGTCTTTTACAGCTCTTTCAATGAAGGCTTTCGTCATGTTCAGATCACCGCCAAGAACGTCTTTGTATATCTCTTCCGAGAAGCTCTTTATATCAACATTCATTGCATCGATATACGGGATTATCTCGTCAAGAATGTGCTGCTCAGCAGTGCCGTTCGTAACGAGAACGTTCTTCATTCCTTTGTCCTTAACGAGTTTTGCGGTATCCCTTATAAACTCATAACAGATGAGAGGTTCATTGTATGTAAACGCTACACCGATATTGCCTCTTACCTTGTATTTTTCTGCAAGCTCTGCGAGCTTTTCAGGCGTTATCGTTTCTTCAAACCCACTTCCGTCAGACCTTGAGATATCGTAGTTCTGGCAGAACGGACAGAACAGATTGCATCCGTAATTTCCGATCGAAAGGATATTCGAGCCGGGATAAAAACGCGAAAGCGGTTTCTTCTCGATCGGGTCTAAAGCAAGCGCGGTAAATCGTCCGTAGTTTGAAGGAATCACCTTCCCGTCTTTACAGGTCCTTGCGTTACACGCACCGGTCCTTCCTTCAGCGATATCGCAATGCCTGAAACAGACTTCACATACAGCCATATCACTTGTACCTTACGACTTCGAATCTCTGAAGAGAATAGTTGTCTGTCGGAGATATCCCGCCTTTGCGTCTTGCGATATCGATCTGATCTTCCACGGTATCCACGCCTTCAAGATCCGGAAGAAGAAGACCTCGCTTATAACCGCACGTAACTATTACTCCGTAACGCTTAACATCAAGTTTGTCAGGTCCGTCGATATCCTCGGGCTCACCTAAAATATCAACATTGATCTCAAGAAGATCGAGCTCGTCTTCCCTGACTTTATCGAACCTGGGATCTCTTGAAACAGCACTGACCGCATTGCTGATTATCTCTTCAGCTATACAATCCTGAACCGGCGCGATAGTTCCGATGCAGCCTCTGAGCATGCCGTTCTTATGAACTGAAACAAATGCTCCGGCTCTTGAACTAAAAGCTTCCGGCGGCAGCTCATACTTCAAGGTTTGCGATATGTCTTCAGGAAATCTTGGTGCTTTTCCGTGCCTGACAAAACGTTCTATCGTTGCTCTTGCGAGCTTTACATATGCTGATGAATCAATAGAACTGACCTTGTCCGCAAGTGCCTTGAGAAAGCACCTTTCAGGGTTTTTCTCCCCGGGCTCGAAAATACTGATCCCATAACCTACACCGGTTATATCCTGGTGCGACAAGACCTCCGACTTAACGTCCAGTCCGTCAAAAGTTCCGGCCATGATAACAAAAGATCCGTGTCCGCATTCAGCCGCCTTATCGAGAAGATCGCTGCCAAATTCAAGCATGCCTCCAAAGTCAGCTTTCGCTGCCGCTTCCATTATCTTCTCATCGTAAACCGGGCCTGCGGGATCAAAGCCGTAAGGGCCGTAATCCTTGAGTTTGTGCGACAGGTCGCCGCTCGCTACGATGACTGTATTCTTCTCCAGATTCTCCGCAGTTTCTTTAATATATGTTCCTAACTTATAGTGATCTGACAGAGGAAGACCCGAAAGACCGATCCTTACGATCTTCCCTCCCTTATAGTATTTCCTGATGAAATAGAGCGGCACCATCGTACCGTGGTCGAGCTCCTTTTCGCGCTCGCCAAGAGTACCCGCAGGGAATCCATCGCATGCGAGAAGTCCTGAAAGCAGGCTGACAAATTCAGTATCGTATGTTTCGCTGAAACTCTCTTCAGGCGCACCGAATCTTCCGAAGTTACCGGTAGCACCTTCGCCCGGTGAGATATGAAAATAATCACCGTACATTACCGAATGGGGACTCAATATAACGATGGTATCAGGTGCGATCTTTGCAATCTCATTGCCGACACGATCGTATGCGTTTGTCGTTTCAATGATCTGCTTTTCCCCGCCCTTCCCGACAGCCGGAACAATGAGCGGCGGATGAGGCACCATGTATGCAGCTTTGATTCCCATATGCATAACCTCTTTTGCCTGAAACGTTTTCTTTCTTCAAACAGATTCATTATAACATTCCAATGCTCATTCAATTTTCACTAGGTTTTTTCAGGTTTGTTTCAGTTTTGCTTTCAAGTTTATTTTAAGCGGGGATTGTATCGTATATCCATAGAGCAAACAGGAGGTATAAGGCGATGAAAAGAAAAAGGATAATGATGATCCTGGCACTTACCATGTCAGCATCGATGCTGCTTTCACTTGCAGCATGCAATACGGTAAACAATACGACACCGGCATCTACGAACACTACGATCGAATCCGGAAACAGCGATGAGATAAACAACTATAACGACGGTGAACACGCCATTGAAGTCAGCGGTAAGACAGAAGAATATTCAAACATTAAAGTCAACAAGACCGGCAGTTCGTCTTTGGGAGATGAAGCGGATTTCTATGGTGATAACTCAGCTGTATTCGCAACAGAAAAAGCAACTTTAACGCTTTCAGGCGTAACCGTCAACACTGACGGAAAACACGCAAACGCAGTGTTCTCGTATGGTGAAGGCACAACGGTAAACATCAGTAATTCAACCATCACTACTTCAGGTGACTGTTCAGGCGGTCTCATGACAACAGGCGGCGGAACGATGAATGCGACTGATCTGAATATCCATACGACAGGTAATTCTTCTGCAGCGATCAGATCTGACAGGGGCGGCGGTACTGTCAACGTCACCGGCGGCACTTATCAGACAAACGGAACGGGTTCTCCCGCAGTCTATTCCACCGCTGACATTACTGTAAACAACGCTACTCTGGAGTCTACTGCATCAGAGGGAATAGTCGTTGAAGGAAAGAATTCAGTAACTCTGAACAACGTAAACCTGACAGCAAATCACAGCACTCATAACTCAGATAAGACCGATAACTTAAATGCAGTCATGATCTATCAGTCAATGTCAGGCGACGCATCAGTTGGGCTTGCAAAGTTCTCAATGACAGACGGCTCGATCACAAATAAGCAAGGTGACATCTTCTTTGTAAATAACACAACGGCAGCTATAACGCTTGAAAACGTTACGGTCACAAACCAGGATGCAAACGGCGTATTCCTCAAAGCTGCAGCAGCAGGTTGGGGCAATGAAGGCAGCAACGGCGGAAAGGTGAATCTCTATCTTAAGAAAGAGACTCTTACGGGCGACATAGCTGTTGACAGCGTATCGCAGCTCAATCTGTACATGTCATCCTTAACAGCATATACAGGTGCCGTTAATTCTGACAACAAAGGTGAAGTATATGTGGAGATCGAATCAGGTTCCAAGTGGGTATTAACCGCTGATTCTTATGTCACATCGTTAACCTGCGATGCAGATGCAATCGATCTTAACGGACATACTCTTTATGTCGGCGGCACTAAATACAGCGCAGGAACTACATCTAAAGGAACAGCGATCGAGATAAAGACTGAATCTTCAAACTCGAACGGACAGCCTGACGGCATGCCCGGCGAACCTCCGTCAGGTGACCCGCCTTCAGGCGGTCCCGGCGGAAACGGAGAAAAACCGCAGGGTGATCCCCCGTCAGGCGATCCTCCCTCCGGTGCACCGGGCGGAAACAACAATACTTCTGCGAACTAAATAGCAGGCGGTAAGATCATTTGACGAGACGTGCGTTAGTCAGCGTGCAGTAGGTGTCCTTTCCATCCTTATAGGTCTGGAAGACACCTGTCACGCAGATCTTATCGCCTTCTTTAGGATAATCCTTGGGGAATTTGTATTTCTTGTTCAGAACGAATTCGATGCCCTGTGAACAGCAGGCCATCGCGTCTTTGATGATGCAGGCATGGTAATACTTGTCAGCAGCTTCATCGTGATAACGGGCGTATGTGCCTTTCATCTTTATGGTCTTTCCAATGTAGTCTTCCGGAGCGACCATCATGTTATAAACTTCGGCATAGACCATGTTCGCCGATTTGTTTGTAAGATCTACATCTATTCCGTTTTTGGATTTGGAAGACTTGGTCGCTTTGGTTTCAGAAGGCTTGAGAGCTCCCTCATCAACACCGGACTGACGCCCGGTACTGCTTTCCGCAGTAGTTTCGGTCGTCTCTTCCGGTGTTGTTTCTATTGAGGTTTCAAAAGTGGTTTCAGGAACAGTTTCAGACGGAGCGTTCTTTTTATCTTCAGCTTCCTTACGTGATTCTATGACATCTCTGATCCCCATTGTCTGTTTGACATGCTTCGCAGTCGTGCCGTTATTATCACAAGCTGTCGTAAGACCGGCTATCGCAAGGCAGATAAATACAACGAGTGATTTTTTCATCGAAACTGTTCCTCCTTTTCTTTTATTTCAGAGCTTCTTTAAGTACTGAAAGATTGCTCTCCATGATCTTTAAATATGTTGTTCCGCTCTTAACTTCTTCCATAGTCGTTGACTGCATGGAATCGAGCGTTAGGATCTTCTGGTCTTTGTTCTGCGTGCTGTCTACGATCGTTTTAGCGATCCTGTGATCTTTTCCTTCGATCGTAAGCACAGCGGGAAGCTTCAGTTCATCCACTTTCTTGGAAAGGAAAACTATCGTCTCAAAGCTTGCTTCCGTTTCAGCAGAGCATCCTACGAAAGCCGCATAGTATTTAAGTCCGTAGTCGTCAGCCATGTATCTGAACGGGAATCTGTCTCCGAAAAGAATCGTTTTAAGCGAAGCTGCTTCAACCGCTTTCTTGTAATCGCCGTCGAGCGCGTTCAGTTTTCCGATATATGCTTCTGCGTTCTTCTTGTAAGTCTCAGCATTTTTCGCATCGATCTTCTGTATTGCTTCGGAAATGCTATTTACGATCGAAGATGCGTTGCGAAGTGAAAGCCAGACATGCTCGTCATATTCAACTTCATCATGCTCATGCTCATGATCATGATCGTGTTCTTCATGGTCATCATCATGGTCCTCATCGTGTTCGTGATCGTGATCATGATCTTCCTGCATTCCCTCGACGACCTCTTCTTCCTTTACTGAATCACCGAGTGTTTTCATGAGATTGATGGTGATCATGTCCTTGTTGATTGCTTCCTTGAGGACACCGTCGACCCACTTGTCTGATTCTCCTCCGACATAGATGAACAGATCGCATGAAGAAACTTTCATGATGTCTTCTGTCGATGGTTTAAAGCTGTGCAGATCCACTCCCTTATTGAGGAGCATGGTTACATCCGCATCTGAAGCTTTGTCGCCTAGCACATTCATTACCCAATCGTATTCAGGGAAGATGGTAGTGACGATCTTCATCTTTTTATTTTCTTTTGAAGCTTTGCCGGCGGCAGCGCTGCAGCCAGCAACCGATCCGACCGCCATAAATGCGGCCAGCATAAGAGCCAGTATCTTTTTCATAATATATTCCTCCGAAAGTATAATCCCGGGCGTGTTCCGACCCGGATCTGCGCTTTAGGAGGCAATATCAATCATTAAGCTGTACTTTTTTTGAAACTAAAGTCTCATGCGGAAAAACGGTAAAAATACATAATACTGCAACTGACAGAAGGAACAGAAACGCAAAAACAGCCGTACTTGTAACGGAACCGTAAGCAAACCTTACCTGTAATACGATTCTCCCGCACTGCTCAATGCAATAACAGATGTTGCAGTCATCTTCTCCGCAGCAATCGTGATGAGCCTCAAACGCAATAAAGAATGCGGAGAAAAGTAAGACTGAAAGGATCAGGAAGGCCAATACGCCTGCAGCGATCCTTTTTCGTCCGCGCAAGCGATATTCCTGCATCTTGTCTCCTCCCGCTCTTTAAAATGAGAACCGTTCTCAATTTTATTCACGAGCGAACTGTTTGTCAATATAATGGTTTAAATGCTATTCTATTTCACGAAATCCTTATAAACTTGTCAGGAGAACACAATGTTATTTGTATTAGCGCTTATTCCGGTAATCGGACTTTTATTATTCATATATTTCAAAGACAGAAAAGAAAAGGAGCCGATCGGTCTTCTGGTAGGACTTTTCTTTGCGGGAATGGCGACTGTCGTGACAGCGATCATCGGAGAGACTGTTGGTGATCTGGCCCTCGGTGCTGTCTTTTCAAAAGAATCAGTCATGTATCAGATAATAAGCGCGATCTTCGTAGTCGGCTTTTCCGAAGAGTTAGGTAAGTTTTTTGTTCTCTGGCTGATCACATGGAAGAATAAGCACTTCGATTACAGCTATGATGCTATCGTTTATTCGATCTTTGTTTCACTGGGTTTTGCCTGCCTGGAAAATGTCGTCTACGTATTCTCCAACGGTGTAGGAACAGCCATTGCGCGTATGCTTACAGCAGTTCCCGGACATGCATGTTTCGCAGTGTTCATGGGCTTCTTCTACAGCAAGGCTAAATACGCAAGTCTTACAGGCAAGAAAGGCAGCAGCGCTAAGAACATCCTGCTCGCCATGATCGTTCCGATCCTCGTTCATGGTGTATACGACGCAATACTCATGGCATGCAAAGTAACAGAAGATACGGTTGCAGCTTTGGGCGTTCTTGTCTGGCTTGGTTTCGTTATCGCCATGTTCGTTGTATGCTTTATCCTTGTTATCAAATCATCAAGGAATGACTTCTGCATCATCACTCTTCCCGAAAAAATACAGACTATCTACAGACCCGCTGTTGCCGGCAACTGGACATGCACATGCGGAAGCGTGAACTACATGCATTTCTGCCCTAAATGCGGCAAACAGAGAGAGCTTGTTGCCGTTTGGTACTGCGGAAAATGCGGATGCCGTTCTTCAATGAATTTCTGCGGTAATTGCGGAAGTCCGAAGCCTGCATTCCAGCCTCAGGCACAAAACCCGGTTTATTAAGTCTCGCTTTTGCCTTTTGATTTAGCTTTAGCCTTGTTGTCGTACATGTTCTTGTCGGCTCTGTTGAACGTTTCCGTCAGATAATCATCAAGATCCTGATCGTAGACAGCCACACCATATGCCATGTCGACCTCATCCCATTTATTCTCGGCTGAAAGATTAACTTCACGCTGTTTCTGTTCGAACTGATGGAAGAGCTTTTCCCTGTTCTTGAAATCCTCATTCATCAGGAATACTACGAATTCGTCGCCGCCTGTCCTGAAGACAGGGCTGTGATCGAACACCTTGCAGACAAACTGACATGAATTCCTGAGATAGATATCGCCCTTTTCATGTCCGTACTGGTCATTAACGGCTTTAAGGTTATTGCAGTCAAAAACGGCAATGGCAAGATCGATGTCATCTTCCCTGTCCACGCGTTCCTGAAGTTTTTTCAGGTAATCGGTATAAGCTCCTTTGTTGCGTACTGACGTAAGAGAATCAACATACGCTTTTCTGTTAAGATCCTTGACCTCATTGTCCTTCTCAATGACCTTCTTCTGGGCTCTGAACATGTGTATGACCAGATCGGTTATGATCAGGAGGATAACTGCGAAAACGGACATTATGATCAGGATATTATCCTTCACGATATCGATCAGGCTGGTCTTAACGTCTTCCGTGGAATAGTAAGTCAGCGCAGTATGAACGACTGAATCGGGAACTATCGTGGTTACTCTTGAAAGTACGGAATAAAGCTCGGTACGGTTCTCCGCAACCGCAAAGCAATAATCCATCTCAACACCGGTATAGACAGTGGTAAGACGCAGTTTTTCGCACTGCTTGGAGATATTGCTGAAACGGTATCCGCTTATGATGACACAGTCAGCTTCACCCTTTGAGATGGCCTCAAGACCTGCCGGAGTATCAGGAAAATACTTTCTCTGCCATGACGGATAGTGATCAGCGAGGAATATGTCGTAATTGGTGTTTCCTTCATTGACGGCAACGATTACCGGCGTCTTTTTCAGGAATTCCTTCTGTTCCGCGGCCCTTACGACGGCAACCATTTCGGTCCTCATCAAAGCCGGAGTCATTACGAGGTCAAGCTGCTCGGCATCGTAATCTGTCAGATTGCCCGGGAATACGCAGTCGATCTCGCCTCTCTGCAAAGCTTCAATTGCAGCCTGTGAAGTCGGGAAAGATATGGCCTGGAATTTCAGATCCACGTTTTGAAATGCCTGTTCAGCATAATCAAGATAATCCTTCAAAGCACCGGTCAGTTCACCGCTGACGGGATCCTTCGCGCAGAAAGCCAGGTAGTTGTCCTGATAACCCACCTTGATCGTGCCATGCTTTGAAAGCCACTCCTTCTCGTTTTCATCCAGATACTTGCTGGTCTCTGTATCCTTAAGATACTTGTCATGCAGCTGCGGATTATAGTATTTGTTTTCATCCTGGATCTTGTTCAGCGCAGCATCGAGTTCATCACGAAGGTCAGGTCTCTTCTTGCTTACCGCAAAATAGAAATCAGACGAACCGATCTTGCATACAGGAACGACATTCGCTGCCGAACCGTAAGTATCCATGGTAACGACTGCATCAACGCTCTTGCCTAATTCTTTGAATGCCTCTGCCTCGTCGCAGTTCATCTCGACTATCTGGGCACTGACACCGTGTGTGCTCTCCCATTTAAGCAGGAAATCTTTCTGGACAGATCCGAGCGTTACACCGATCCTCTTTCCGTTCAGGGTTGTAAGATCCTTGGCGGAAACTTCTTTGTTGCTTGAAGAAACAAAGATATAGTAGACTTCGGTTCCCATCGGGATCGAAGTATAAAGAATGTCCTTTGTGCGCTCTTCCGTATAAGAAACGTCGCTTAAGACATCGATCTCACCGGTCTTGAGCTTGTTCATGAGCTCGGTCCAGGAGCCTTCAACGTACTCGTATTCCCAGCCTGTGTAAGCGGCTACTTTGCGCTGATATTCATAAGAATATCCGGTCTTTCTTCCGTACTGGTCAGTTATGAAATGCGGTGATTCGTGCCAGCCGATGCGTACT
>Ga0265300_10004180_pt1 | contig 11576 bp, 11 predicted proteins | sample AusTroGonzalo_MG_FD_193482 | JGI IMG/M metagenome (GOLD analysis project Ga0265300, IMG submission 193482) | Bovine rumen microbial communities from tropical cattle in Woodstock, Queensland, Australia - Gonzalo_03 | ecosystem: Host-associated > Mammals > Digestive system > Stomach > Rumen ... | reverse complement strand
TCGCCCTCTGTCAGAAGCACTTCCAGGATGTCGCCCTCATTGAGCTTCGACAGCTCAATCTTCGTCTTCACGAAAGTCATCGGGCAATGCTCTTTCGTAATGTCTAATACTTTTGTTGCCATTTTCTTGTCGGTTTATTTTTCAATTTTCAATCTTCAATCAGATAAACAACGTTTGTCCGCCTTCGGAGAGGTTGAGGAACGATGCCACGCCGAGCACATCTTTTACCTCGGGGATGAAGTCTTCTTTCGTCAGACCCAGCACGTGCATCGCCATCTCGCAGGCATACAGATTAATCCCCAATACCTTGGCGGCCTCCACGAGTTCTTCGAGTGTAGCCACATTGTTCTTCTTCATCAGATAACGGAAGATCTTGGGACCTGCACCAAGGAAGTTGAATCGCGAAGTAGGTGTCACCTTCAGGCCACCCATCATGAATCCGAAGATCTTGGTGAGCCAGTTGCCGCCTGTAAAGCTCCTGCCTTGCTTGCGCTTGATGGCATCGAGTCCCCAGAACGTAAAGAAGATGTTGACCTCATACCCTACTGCTGCCGCGCCTGTACCTAATGTGAATACAGCGGTCAGCTTGTCAAAATCGCCACTGAAGGCGATGATGCTTAATTTCTTTTCTGCCATAATTTTGTCGGTTTAGAATCTGGGTGCAAAGGTACGGCGATTATGCAAAATGCACAATCGCCGTAATATGGCATACTGCCTACCAAACGTGTGGTATTTTACTTCAAATCATGGCCAGTCATCGCACAGACGCAGGAATCTGACCATACATTCTCGGCTGTTTCCACCATATCTATAATAGTATAAATAGGTAAGATGATGCCGAGAATGGCGACGGGGGCACCGATGCCTGACATCAGCGAGAGCGTCAGGAAGAAACAACCCATCGGAACTCCTGCATTTCCGATGGCAGAGACCACCGAGATGAGAATCCAAAGCAAGATCGTGCCGAGGGTGAGGGCTGTGCCGCCGTTCTGCATCACAAACAGGGAGGTGACGAGGATAAATGCTGCACAGCCATTCATATTGATGGTGGTGCAGATGGGCAGTACGAAACGGGCAATATCCTTGCGCACCCCTAATCGCTGCTCTGCCGAATCCATCGTGACGGGAAGGGTGGCAGCACTGCTCTTGGTGAAGAGGGCCATCAGTACGGCAGGCGACATACGGCCGAGGACGTGGATGGGGTTCAGTCCTCGAGCCAGAAGGAACAGCGGGAGGATGATGAAGAACTGAATCACGTTGCCACCCAGCACCACAAGCACGTATTTGCCGATCGAATCGGCCACGACACCTGCAGACACCTGTGCCACCAACTGAGCCGAGAAAGCCACGATGCCCAGCGGCAGGGTCCAGATAAGACCACGGATGAGCAGGAAGAGCAGATCCTGCAAACCTAATAGTCCCTTCACCACGACGGCTTTGTTTTCCGACTCCGGCAGTTTCGACAGTCCGATGCCCACGGCAAAGGCCAACAGCAACAGCGACAGCACATTGCCTTCGAGGAATGGTCTCACGATATTGTTTGGTATGACGCTAAGGATGTGGTCGTAATAGGAGACTGACGAATCTGCTACCGCACTTCCTCCAGCTTTACTGAGGGACTCCACTGGCAGATTGCCTGGGGCTATCACAACATACAGCAAAGCCCCCACAGCAGCGGCAACGATGGTGGTCAGCAGTGTATATATCAATGTACGCCCGAAGATCCTGCCAGACCCTTTCGAACCGAAAGTGGCGAAAGTGGTGATGACTGCCAGCGCAATCGTAGGCACGGCCAACAACTGGAACAGTCGTGTATAGACAGTTGCCACAAAATCCATCAGACTATTGAGCCAGCCGAGTCCCAGCAGTCCCAATACCGCACCCACCACGAGTGCCCCAATCCATAAAATCGTATTCTTCATCTTTTTACCTTTATTTTCGGCTGCAAAGGTACAAACATCTGCGGAAATTGGAAATACCACGAGTGCGGTATTTTGCGAAAAAGAGCCAGAACAATGGTCACTCATTCTGAAAAAAGCAGTATCTTTGCACCCAAATAGACAGGTATGATAACAGAACAGGACATATTTCAGAGGTCGGAACTCTTGTTGGGCCCTGAGGCGATGGGGCGCATCAGCGAGAAGCGTGTCATCATTTTCGGCGTGGGTGGCGTTGGCTCGTGGTGTGCTGAGAGTCTGGTGCGAAGTGGCATCAAGCAGCTGACCATCGTTGATTCCGACTGCGTTTGCGCCAGCAATATCAACCGCCAATTGATGGCCACCACAGAGACCGTCGGCCAAGTGAAGGTCGATGTCCTGCGTGAGCGTCTGCTCACCATCAACCCCGCTGTCGAGATCACCGCCATTCACGAGTTCTTCACTGCCGAGACCGCAGACAGCTTCCATCTCGACACCTATGACTATATCATCGACGCCATCGACTCCTTGAAGGATAAAGCCCTGCTCATCCTGATGGCCTGTCAGACTGAGGCAGCGTTCTTCTCCTCGATGGGTGCCGCCCTGAAACTTGATCCCACACACATCAAGATCGCTGAGTTTTGGAAGATACAAGGCGATCCTCTGGCCCGTGTCCTCCGCAAACGCTTCAAACACGAAGGGAAATTCCCCCCACGCAAATTCCAGTGTGTCTATTCCGACGAACTCGTCGAACCCCAAGGCGAAGGCAAAGGCTCCTTAGTCCACATCACCGCCATCTTCGGCTTCATGCTCGCTGGCCTCGTCATTCAGGACATCGTAAAATCTCAACTATAACGGCTTTTCGCTGAATAATTTCCCAGGTTCGCTGAATCAATTTGCACAAGCAGAATATCATTCGTACCTTTGCATCGTCAAACAAAGACAGATGCATTGCAGTTAGTTTTTTCATACATATTGATTAGGTTATTGTTAGTAGTTTATTGGTTAGTAATGAGTATCGGGGCCACAGTGATGTGACCCCGATACTATTTTCATTGCTCATAACTTACACATCGTTCCAGACTCCCGTGCTCCAATTAGAAACGATTTGTAAACAATATTCATATTTGCACATTTGTTAGATTAGATTTCTCTATCTGTCTGACTATCAGCGGTTTGCATTTATCTCGATTTTGGACTAAGGAAAGTCGGACTTTAAACTAAGGAAAGTCCGACTTTCATGCCTATAAACTCCCAGAAAGATGCCTATTTTCTCCCAGAAAGCCCCACAGCAATTAACCATGTAAAACATTTTCAAATCGCACTACATATTACATGCGTTACATTTGCATTCTCGCCGGATGAGGCAAACGAATCTTTGTCGCCATACCCTTAATATTGACAAATAATGGATAATAAATATAAAAAAAGATTAAAATACGGAACAAAATCGCCCAAAAACGGACAGTAACGTTTTTCGGATTTCGTAAATTTGCAATCACGAAGCTGCGGGTTTCAATCGTAAGGGGGAGGGGCGGAGGACAGGTGGCCCCTTTAATCGCCCCCCTTGACAGGGGGCGTAACGTTAAGGGGCCACCTGTCCTCCGCCCCTCCCCCTTACGATTGAAAGCCCACACATAAGTTTTTTCTCGCCTCACCGTTCAACTTGAGAATGTGATGTTCTGCCATCGTTCATACGAAGAAAATGGCCAACAGGTAACATGAATCTCCCAGAACCCATTTATATAAAGGGAAAGAGCAAACTCAACAGGTAACAAAACAGGTAACAGACAGGTAATATAGAGGTAACATCGAGTATTGTAAATCACAAAATATCTGTAGATGTCATGTTACCTGTTTGTTACCTCTTTATTAGGTATCTCGTCCACACCTAACACGCCTCAATCCCTTTGTGCAAAGCACTTTCCGAAGATTTGTGTTAGGTATTGGCTAAAAACGACAGTCAACCTGAATAAGTTTTAACGTTTAACCGGGTCAACCTTAAGGCAATCTGAGAAGATTTCCCTCAGAATGTTTGGAAGGTTCAGATTTATTGTGTACCTTTGCACCAATAAATCTTTCATTTAACATTTAAATTACATTACTATGGACGAATTACAAATCATTCTCCCTGATGGTAGCGGCAAGAGGATGCCGTTAGAACAGTTAATGTCGGTTAAACTTTTGTTTAATCCGATACAAATAAATAAAAGTTTATTATCTTTGCAGCGTCAAAAGCGCTCTTCGTGGTCTACAATCAAAAGATTGGGCTTATGGAACTGAAAGAAGGACTGGAGTTTTATCGCAAATGCCTTGAGCATTGCGACATGATAATTGATAGTTTGTATAACAGTGACTTGCCCAATAATAGGAAACAGGCATTACTTGACAAACAACTTGACACAAGAAATATGCTGAAAAAGAGGATTGAAATCATTGAAGAATTATTAAGGTGATATGGAAAAAGCAACGATAAACATTAAGGACCCGAAAGTTAGGGCATACTTCGATGATGTCACTGAGGGTAAGATACCTACCATTACGCTGACCGCAGACGAATATGAGCAGGGCGTAGATCAGTTTGACGAAGGCATGCGTAAAATCATCGCTGATGCCGACGAAATGATTTTCCGTGCCAAGCTTGGCGACCTGCCCGATGCCTTGTCTTTTAGCTACATTGCCCAGAAGTATTTCGGCAAGTCACGCGGCTGGCTTATGCAGAAGGTGAATGGAAACAGGGTAAACGGAAGAATAGCTGCCTTTACAGACGAGGAGCGCCGCCAGTTCCGTGAAGCCCTGCAAGACCTGAGCGAAAAAATGTCAGCAGTGGCAATGACTTTATGATATTCCTTTCACGCTCTTACCTTATAACGGCAGGGCTCTTTTGTTACATACACAACGTTCAACCGTGTGTTTATTTTATCTTAAACATATAATTTTCGCGAATTACCCATGAATTCGTTTCCCCTCTTAAGTTAGGAGGGGAAGAAAAAAATCCGCATATCGGGTAGGATATGCAGATTTCCAACACACGGTTCCAGGAACGTTGTGCACTCTGCTTTAAGGTGCAAAAACGGCACCATAAAGATTAGCATTATTGCTATCGACCATCTTTGCAGAAATGAACGAACCAATCATTCTGTATAGTGTATTTTGCTAACACCTATTGTCATAGGATTAGGTCTCTATTGGGTAAAAGAAGGTAAAAAAGAAGAAAGAATTAAAAACAAAAGACGATGAATACATTACTTGTAGCAGGGTTTATATTGCTGATAGCAGTCATTGGATCATTGTACTTTAAGTACCAAGATTGGAAAATGGCCAATCAGGAATAAATGCTTTGGGCCCGCATCACTGCGAGCCCAAAGCATTTACTAACTAATTAATAACCCAAATAATAGCAATATGAAAAAGAAATTTATCTAACTTATGCGTGAATCTTAAATCTGATGCAAAGTTAAGGCGATTCCTTGCTCCATCCAAAAATAATCGCCAATTCTTTTCCAACTTATAGCGACAACTGTCCCAAAAAGCGACAAATCGAACAAATCTCTCAAAATTTTGTCCAATCAAGATGATTTTTACAGATAAGTTGCAACTTTTCCCTCTTGAAATTCGTCTAATAGATGTAAACATATAAAAGAGAACGATTATGATACTTACAACAACCCCACAGATCGAAGGTCATCCCATCCGCGAATACAAGGGAGTGGTGACAGGTGAGACTATCATTGGAGCAAACATGTTCAAGGATTTCATGGCTGGCATCCGCGATATCGTAGGCGGACGCTCTGGCAGCTATGAGAAGGTGCTCATCGAGGCTAAGGACACCTCCATCCAGGAGATGATGCAGCGTGCACAGGCACTGGGAGCCAACGCTATCGTTGGCATTGACATCGACTACGAGACCATCGGAGGCAACGGCTCCATGCTCATGGTAGCCACCAGCGGAACAGCCGTAGTTATATAACACGATAAAGGGGCAGCGATTTGGCTGCCCCTTTATCGTATGAGAGAAATTACTTATGCGTCTGGCGCCAGGTGTGGGCGTAGTCGATGACGGCACGGAGTTTATCCCAGTCCGTATCGCCAGGCACGGTACAGTCGGCACCCAGGATGAAGTTGGGTGATGCATTCTTCAGCACCTCGTCGACAGCGGCCTTGGCCTCCTCAACTGAACCCTTGGCGATGACGCCTAAGCGCTCGAGGCCTCCGAAGATGGGACGGCCGAAACGCTTCTGGGCCTCCTTCAGGTTGAGGGTAGAGCCGTCAGAGAACTTGAGGGGCACATTGATGATGCTGGTGGGATAGTCGGCAAAGGCATAGAGGGCCTCAGCATTCTTAAACGGTGTGCCGTAGTCGCAGATGTGCAGGATGTTGATCTCACCAATCTCGTTGGCTACCTCAGACACGTGTTTGTCCCACTGGCGTACATATTTGTTCCAGATCTCAGGCGAGAGGGAGTTGCCGTCGCCACCCTGACTTGACACATAGAAGCCATCGGCACCACGCTTACGGGCTGCACGCAGATAGTTCTCGATGGAGAGCGAGAGGTTCTTGATGGCCTTGCCAAAGGCTGCGGGATTCTCCTCGACGAGCTTCTTGAAGTTCTGATGATTGCCACGACCCAGTGTCTGATGAGCCAGTGCCAAGGGAGAATAGACGGTAGGCAGGATAAAGGCCTCGCCCTTGAACTCACGAGCCAGATCCTCGATGACGGCTACCTGGGGTGCGAAGAAATCCTCACCATAGACTGGCACTTTCTCCCAATCCTTGCCTGACTGGATGTCCACCTGGGGCACAACGATCTCATAGAACACCTTCACGAAGTCCATGTTTGTGGCACGGTAGAAATCACGATGATCCTGTACGGCCTTACGTCCAAGCTTGTTCTCGAAGTGGAGGAAGAAGGCTGCGGGCACATACTCGTTGGGACGACTCTGGTCGAGCACCTGAAGGATGCGTTCACGCTTGCTGTTAGCTACTTGCGACTGTGCGCTGATGGTCTGTACGCCTGCTACTGCGAGGAGCGCAAGGGCGATGATTCTTGAAAAACTCTTTTTCATATCTATAAACTTTAAACTATAAACTCTAAACTATTTACTATTTTACCTATTTACCTTTATTCAAACTCTGCTCCGTAAGGGCCGTCACCGGATTCGCCGCTGTAACCCCAGTTCTGCTCAAGATTCGGATTCAGGATGATCTGCTCCTGTGGCAGAGGCAGAAGATAGTTCTTCTTGGAAACATTCTGAATCTTTGTTGTCTTTGTACCCAATGTTTCTTCATCAGTAGGGGTGTTAGACTTCACATATTTTACTAAGATATGCCAACGGATGAGATCGAACCAGCGTTGTCCTTCAAGTACAAACTCCAGACGTCGCTCTTCACGCAGACGCTCACGGAACTGCTCCTGAGTCAGTCCTGAGAGTTCCAAATCTGAACCATCGGACGGTGTATTCTGGATGTTCAGATACGGACTCCAGTACGCACGACGGCGCACCTGGTTGATGGCATCGTAAGCAGCATCCGTCGGACCATTCAGCTCATTCTCTGCCTCAGCCTTGATGAGCAGGATCTCAGCATAGCGGATAATCACGGTGTTGGTTGACTGCCCGGCCGCATTACCACTTGAAGCAGGATTGGCAAAGTTGAGCGAGTCGATATACTTGCGGAAACGAGGGATGGTAAACTCAAAGTCGGTACCCGTATTCGGATTATAGATGCGCTTGGCCCAGGATCCGTCACGACGCTGATCTTTCGGGTCGGTCTGCTCGTAGTACTTGTCGCTGGTGGCCAGCAGCACTGGTTCTGAGTCGCTCCAGTTGGTAGCAAAGGTGCAGTGCCCCGTTACATTGGCATTAATCGTGCGGTCATGTTCGATAGAAAAGATGTGTTCTGCACCATTCTTCTTGTCAACAGACCAGTTGTCAATAAACTTGTCGAGCAGCTTATACTTACCAGAATTAATAACCTTATCAGCATAGCTGATGGACCTCTGGTAGAAATCACGCTGACTGGACTTACCTTCAGGGCTCGATGTCTGTGCCCATACCAGATAAACCTTTGAGAGAAGGGCCGATGCTGCCAGGCTCGATGCCTTACCGTCTAACGTTGTATAGTCAGAAGGCAGACCCTCAGCAGCCGTGAGATCTTCTACGATCTGACGATAGACCTCATCAACGCTGTTTCTGGCAGCACCTTCGCCTTCGCCATCATGAAGTATGATGGGCACTCCTCCGAAATAACGTACCAGGTTAAAGTACATCAGACCTCTTAAGAAACGAGCCTCGTTGGTATAGTCCTGACGATGCTGATCGTCGAGGAATGAGGCCGATGCGACTTTCTCAATCACCACATTGGCGCGGTTAATGGCCATATAATGTTCTTTCCATGCATAGCCTACAAAGAGGTTGGTTGGCTGTATGGCGAAATTCGACAATTCACGGATATGGGCCGAGTTGGTCTGTGCACCCGCTTTGACGTAATCCGACTGCAGATCATTAAAGTAGATGCTCTGATTATTATACATACCATAGAAGCCGTCGATGGTGAATGCCTGGTAAATACCATTAATGGCAGTCTCAATATCTTCCTTGCTCTGATAGAAATTATCCTTGTCGATAGAACTGATGGAAGTCTGGTCCAAGTCAGCGCAACCTGTGAACAACAGGCTTGCCAAGAGGATATATGCAGATATGTTCTTTTTCATAATCTTCAATTTTCAATTCTCAATATTCAATTTTCAATTCTTACAGTGTTACGTTAAATCCTACGAGAACGGTTTTGGCGGCAGGATATGCACCATAATCGACGCCCTGATAGAGTGCACTGGTCTCGTCGATACCATTGCGGTTGGCCTCTGGATCGTAACCAGTATAGCCCGTGATGGTAAAGAAGTTCTGCAGCGATACATAAAGGCGCAGCTTGGCATCCTTGGTAATCTGTGGCACAGGCAGGGTGTAACCCAACTGGATGTTACGGAACTTCAGATAGCTGGCATCCTCTACGAAACGGTCATCGGCATAAATCGATGTAGCGCTGGTTGCCTTCTGAATGGTATTGCTTGGATTGGTAGGCGTCCAACGGTCTGCCACCTCTGCCAATGGGTTATAGTAGTAACCATTACCACGATCCAATCGACAAGCCAAGGCGTTGAAGAGCTTGTTACCATAGCTACCGCTGATGTTCACGAACAGATCCCAGTTCTTATAAACCACCTTGGTATTGAATCCATAGGTAAACTTGGGTTGGATATTACCGAGGATGACACGGTCCTGCTCGTTCACCACACCGTCGTTGTTGACATCCTCAAATTTCGGATTACCTGGTTCTACAGCCGAAATCGTCTGGGTGGGCAAACTGCTGAGATCCTCGCCAGTCTGGATGATTCCTTTGAAACGGTAACCATAGAAAGTACCAAGGGGCTCTCCTACCTTCACAATCAACGGGTTAATGTACTGAAGGGTACCGATAGACTGGAAGTCGGGCAAGAAGTATTCTGAGTTACCCAGATCAGTCACTTCGTTTTTGTTATGGGCAATATTAGCATTGACGTTCCAACGCAGATCCTTCTTGTCGACGAGTACGGCACCAACCTCGAGTTCCACACCCTTATTGGTGACGGAACCTACATTACGCAGGACGGTAGAGAAACCTGTTACCTGCTCTATGGGTACATTGAGCAGCAAGTCGCTGGTCTTCTTATAATAGCCATCGAGGGTCACCGTCAGACGATTGTGGAAGAAGCCTGTGCTCAGGCCGATGTTATACGAGGTGGTCTTCTCCCATTTCAGATCAGGGTTCGACTTGTTGTCGATAATATAACTGGTGGCCTTTTGGTTGTTGACAATAACAGTCTTGGGAACGACGTTGGCGGCAAACTGGTAATCACCAATCTCCTGATTACCCACTGTACCAATAGAAGCGCGCAACTGGATGAAATCGACTTTCTTGCTAAGATGCAGCCATTTCTCACGGTCGATGTTCCAGGAAGCACCCAGTGAGGGGAACCAACCCCAACGGTGATCCTTAGCGAAACGACTACTACCATCGGCACGTAGGGTGGCCGAGAGGTTATAGCGTGAGTCAAAACTATAGTTCACACGTCCGATCCACGACTGCAGTGTTGAGACAATATGACTACTTACAGAAGGGAGTGTCGTGGCAGCAGCTCCAAGGTTATCGTAACCAGTGGCATCGTTGCTGAAGCCATAGGCCGTCGTGGCCAAACTGCTGCGATCAGTATATTGGGTTGTATAACCAGCCAGGACGTTGACGGAATGTACACGGTTGAACACATTATTATAGGTGGCGGTATATTCCGTCTGCCAGGTGTTGGTCTTCGTCTGACCTACAGAGGCATAGCCGCTATAGGCAAGTCCGGAAGAGGTGTATGAGGGTGCATAGAAACTCTGACGGGTGTTCGACAAATCAGCACCTATGCTGGCCTTGAGCTTCAACTGCGGGATGACGGTCCACTCCGCAAAGCCCGTACTGATAACGCGGGTATTCTCTGTCTCAGCCTTGGTATTCTCCAAATCACTGATGGGGTTACCCACCTTACCGTTATAGATATCTACACTGGTAGGCGTCGGGTCGTAATTATATGATCCGTCAGCATTGTAAATAGAAGTATAAGGTGTGTGTGAGATAGCAGCAAACCAAGGGCTGGGCGCAAACATGCTACCGCTGTTGTCGGCTACACCAGTGACCTTATTATAGGCACCATTAGCATTCAGACCAACGAGCAGATTGGGGAAAAGATTGCGCTCGTAATTGATACGACCTACATAACGTTTCAGACCTGTTCCCTTTAGAATACCATCCTGACTCTTGAATCCACCACTGATATTGTAGCGCGAAATCTCGTCACCTCCGACAAAGGAGAGCTGATGTTCCTGAGAGAAACCGGTACGCAGAGCGGCATCCTGCCAGTCGTAGCTCTCTGTAGGAGTATCAATAGAATAACCCACTTCACCATTCTGATAGAGTTCGTTCCAAAGGTCAACCCACTGAGTGGCATTCAGATAATCAAGCTTTCTGGCGATCTTGCTCCAACCGAAGGTGGCATTATAGCTGATGTTGTTCTTGCCGTGGGAGCCTTTCTTCGTGGTGATGATAATCACACCATTGGCACCACGCGTACCATAGATAGCGGTAGCAGAAACGTCCTTCAGCACTTCGATGCTCTCGATATCCGAGGGGTTCAGGAACGACAGAGGGTCAAGCGTGGCATCACTGGTCTTGGCACCTGTACGGGTGGAGGCAGGATCATTATAGACGATGAAACCATCGATCACGTAGAGTGGTTCGTTACCACCAGTGATGCTATTGCCACCACGGATGCGGATGATGCTGGCAGCACCAGGCTGACCAGAGGTCTGTGTGACGTTCAGACCAGCCACAGCACCCTGCAGGGCACTCTCTACGGAATTGTTCTGTTGGCGGAGCACATCAGTATCTACAGACGAGATGCTACTGGTCAACTCCAGTCGCTTCTGGGCACCATAACCCACAACCACCACTTCGTCGAGTTTGCTGGCGTTATCTATCAGCGAGATCTCCACGGGCTCTTCGAAGTCATAGACATCCACGTCGAGGGCACGATAGCCAACGTATTCCACACGGAGGGTCAAAGGGGCCTCCACCTTTGTCTGG